>Ga0114956_1000021_pt1 | contig 73274 bp, 60 predicted proteins | sample MaitaG_FD_87304 | JGI IMG/M metagenome (GOLD analysis project Ga0114956, IMG submission 87304) | Marine algal microbial communities from Maine, USA - Maine_Asex2 metaG | ecosystem: Host-associated > Algae > Red algae > Unclassified | place: Maine, USA | collected 2015-01-05 | reverse complement strand
TTTACACCAGAGATGTCCGGGTTGATGAGCAACATCCGCTTGCTGATGAAGACCAACAGATTGCAGAAATAGTAGTTACAGATGGCTCACCACTTCAGAACAGTACTCTGAGAGAGAGACGTTTTAAGGATAGTTATAAGCTTGCGGTGCTTGCTCTGCATCGTGCGGGACGGGAAATAAAATCACTGCCCAAAGGTATTCTCAACACTCGCCTGTACTCAGGCGATGTGATACTTGTACAGGGCGGCAGAGATCAGCTTCTCGCTATTCGGCGAGAAGGTCGTTTGTTGATACTCGATGCAACCAGCGACCTGCCGTTTACCCGAAAAGCACCGTTGGCGATACTGATTATGCTGGCCGTTGTATTTACAGCGGCACTCGGTTTGATTCCGATTGCCATCAGTGCAGCTTCGGGTGTTGCACTCATGATTCTGACAAAATGTTTAAGTTGGCGTGATGTTGGTCATGCACTCAACACTGCCGTCATACTGGTTATCGTAGCTAGTCTTGCACTGGCATACGCGTTGCAGAACACTGGCGGTTCGGACTATCTGGCTCGACTGTTTCTCAATCTGACCTTTGGTTTGTCGCCAGCGTTAGTGCTATCTTCCTTGATGTTGCTGATGGCGATAATTACTAATCTCGTCTCTAACAACGCAGCGGCGGTAATTGGCACGCCGATCGCTGTCAGTATAGCGACTGAACTGGGACTACCAACCGAGGCATTCGTACTGGCTGTGTTATTCGGTGCTAATCTTAGTTTTGCCACACCGATGTCTTATCAAACTAATCTTCTGGTTATGAATACCGGTGGCTATTTGTTTAGCGATTTTGTCCGTATTGGCGTGCCTTTAATTGTGTTGATCTGGATAACGTTGAGTCTGATTTTGCCGCTGATGTACGGGTTCTGAGAGCTAACAATATCTCTCTGACAGCTACAACCTATGCTACTTGAGCTAACGCTAAATGTGAAAACAATGAGCCAATTAGGCGACAGGCGGTAAAATTCACAGTTTTGCTGTAGCCGGTTTCATGACGAAAACAGATAGTGAATACTAATTCGCGTGAATGACGCTAAATAGTCAGGTGTTAGAAACGAATATCAAGCACCACTGAAATAGAGATGTATATGCATGATAAATCTGACACGTTGATAAAGGCTACCTCCAATGGCCTGATCTGTGAAGCCGGTGGATTTGCTATTGACCCGTGGGAGCCCTCTGAGCTTGCGCTCATTACCCATGCTCATGCCGATCATGCAAGACCAGGTTCAGAGCGTTATATCTCAACCCCGGATAGCGTCGCCTTGCTAAAGCGCCGGCTGGGCGACACGATCGACATACGCGCGGTAAACTACAACGAACCGATTAGGTTAGGTAGCACGGACGTATCATTTCACCCGGCAGGGCACGTGCTTGGTTCAGCTCAAATAAGGGTGGAGCAGGCAGGCAATGTTTGGGTATTCACTGGTGACTTTAAACGTGATTTCGACCCCACTTGCTTACCGTTTGAGTTGGTGCCATGCGATACATTGATCACCGAGGCAACTTTTGCTCTGCCAGTCTATCGTTGGCAAAGTGGCCGTGAGGTAGCTGGTGAAATCGCACACTGGTGGAACCTCAACATAGAAGCAGACCGACCAAGTGTACTGTTTTGTTACTCGCTTGGTAAGGCTCAACGCGTGCTCGCAGAGTTAATGCATTACTGCAGTCGCAGCGTCTTTCTACACGGAGCAGTTGCACCGCTAACAGACATTTACCGTCGAGAAGGTGTGGCAATGCTACCTACTCAACAACTGGACTTAAAAGAGAAAAGAAACTATAACGCTGAGTTGGTCATCGCTCCGCCCGGAGCTGCAGGCTCAACATGGATGCGCAGGTTTAAAGGAGCATCAACCGGGTTTTGTTCAGGCTGGATGAGAGTGAGAGGCAATCGACGTCGACGCGGTTATGACCGTGGTTTTGTTTTATCCGACCACGCTGACTGGCCGGCATTAATTCAAACAATAAAAGAGTGCGGAGCGAAGAAGATTCTGACTACGCACGGGCAATCAGAAACGCTCGTTCGCTACTTGCGAGAGCTTGGATACAGTGCAGATGAGTTAAGCACTCAATATACCAGCAACGACGCTGAGACTGAAACGTTAACTGCCGCAAACGATGCGGTTGTGAACGATCGACATCAAACATGAAACAGTTTGTATCCTTGTTTCAAAGTATCGACCAGACAACCTCAACCAATTTAAAAAAAGACGCCATCTGCAAGTATCTGTCAGAGGCCAGTGCCGATGACGCTGCCTGGGCTATTTACTTTTTATCAGGTCGCCGACTCAAACGTCTGATTGGCGTTCAGCAATTAAAGGAGTGGCTTTATCAAAAAGTAGATCTGCCCGAATGGTTGATTGACGACACTTATTCGAGTGTTGGCGACTTGGCTGAGACAATTGCGTTGCTGGTAGACGCGTCGGAACCGAAAGAGCAGGAATCGTTGTCATTATCCCAATGGCTGGCGAGCAGAATATTACCACTAAGAACCGTGGGTATCGATCAGCAAAGAGAGATAGTCACGAGCTGGTGGTCCACTTTGGACTACGACACGTGCTTTATTATCAACAAGCTGTTGACGGGTGCGCTTCGTATAGGTGTCTCGCAATCACTTGCGGCAGCGGCTGTGGCACAGCATTCCGACTTGCCAAAGCCAACTATCCTTCATCGCTTGATGGGGAAATGGGAGCCTACCGCAGAGTTCTTTGAGCAGCTAGTCAGTGCTGACGATGGTTCAGCCCAGATTTCCCGACCTTATCCGTTTTGCCTCGCCGCAGGATTAGAAACCGCGCCGGAAGCTCTTGGGGATGTGGCGTTATGGCAGGTTGAGTGGAAATGGGATGGTATCCGCGCTCAAATAGTGCGCCGTGAAGGTCATTGCTTTATATGGTCGCGCGGAGAAGAGTTAATCGAAACGCGTTTTCCAGAGATAACCGAGCAAGCAATGCTGTTGCCGGACGGTACTGTTTTGGATGGTGAAATTCTGGCATGGTCTCAAGAAGGCGGGGTGATGGAATTCTCTCAGCTGCAACGAAGGATAGGGCGAAAGACGGCAGGCAAGAAGTTGTTATCGGAGGTGCCATGCGCTTTTCTTGCGTACGATTTGTTAGAACATGACGGGCTTGATATGAGACAACATCCATTAGCTGATCGCCGCGAGTCGCTGGAGAAATTACTGCGTTCGTGCAGCACCGGTTTGAAAATTTCAGATACCCTGGAACAGGATGATTGGAACGAACTTGCGGTCCTGCGGGCTGAGTCGCGTGCCAGGCAGGTTGAAGGGCTGATGGTAAAGAAGAAGGATTCTCACTATGGCACCGGCCGCAAGAGAGGTATTTGGTGGAAATGGAAGATCGAGCCCTATACCATTGATGCGGTACTGTTGTATGCACAAGCTGGTCATGGGCGGCGAGCTAATTTGTATACCGACTATACTTTTGGAGTCTGGTCAGGCGCTGATCTGGTACCTATAGCAAAAGCGTATTCCGGGCTTTCTGACAAAGAGATTAGAACGCTTGATAAGTGGATACGTAAACACACAATTGAGCGATTCGGGCCTGTCAGATCAGTCGAACTGGAACAAGTATTTGAGTTGGCGTTTGAAGGAATTAATCGCTCAACAAGACATAAGAGCGGAATAGCAGTTCGTTTTCCGAGAATCGTCAGATGGCGTCAGGACTTAAGCGCCAAAGAAGCCGATACATTAGAGCAGGTAACGAGTCTGATAGCTGATAGCTGATAGCTGAACGATGGATGCAACTATGCTTGCAAGGCCTGGTAAAAATTTCAAAAACTTTATATTAGTAATCTGCTCTTGCGCCTGGCTCGTAATAACGAGAAATAAAACGCTGCGGATACCATAATGACTCAGGACCACGATCACTTCTGGAATATCATTGCGAGCATGCGCTCCTGCATGCTGGTTACCACCGATGATTCAGTGTTGCGGGCTCGCCCGCTTGCACCATTCATCGACAAGCAATCACGGACAATTCAGTTTGTGACTGACGATGACAGTGCAAAAGTGGAAGAATTGTTGAAACATCGTCAGCTTTGCCTAACCTTTGCGGATACCGACAAGATGCAGTTCGCCTCTGTCTCGGGATACGGACAGATTACAGAAGACAGGAAATTGATTGATAAGCTTTGGGGTCCCTATTGCGAGGCGTTCTTTCCTGATGGCCGCGACAGTGTAGCGGTCATCACTGTCGTAGCGTCACAAGCGGAATACTGGGATAATGACAAGGGAACCTTGACCACTGCTTACGAATTGACAAAAGCCTACTTCGGCAGTGAAGGTCCCGACCTGGGCGAGAATGCGAAGTTGGATCTATAACAAGCAAATTGATGCCGGAGAACACGTTTGCATTCTTGGGCCTCTACCTGACCGCTCAGCTGACCGATGCAGAAGCATTGGGGAACATAACACCATTACGAGATGGCAGCTTCAATCAAAGGTCCAGGAATATATAGGTTGAGAGGACAGGTGACATGCAGTTTTGCATAGTAGGTGCAGGTCCGCGAGGATTGGTGGCGTTGGAGCGACTAATAGCCGAAGCTGGTCAGTTGGGAGCGGATGATAAGCTGAAAATCACATTGTTTGAAAGTAGTGATTACCCTGGATGTGGGCCGAATTACGCACCGGACCAACCCCTGTGCAATCAATTGAATGTGCCACTTCGAGATATTCCTATTCCGCGTAGATCTCCGGTACACGGAGAGTTGTCGTATAGCGCGTTTCCTTCTTTTCAGCAATGGTACAAAGCACGAGAACCTGTCAATGATTCTGTGGCGGATGTATTCCCACCGAGAGCGGAAATTGGTAACTACCTTCAGGCAAGATTTAAATCCATCGTGGAAGCTAATAAAGCTTCAGTTGAGTTGATCTGTGATGAGGTTGTTGCCATATGCGAACAAGATGGCCAGTGGCATCTGCACACTAAAGAATCTACGCAGCCTTACAGGTTCGATGAAGCCTTGTTGGCTGTTGGCCATCAGCCCGCAGATAGTGATTCGAATCTAGAGCGATGGAAGGAGCAAACTAGCGGTTCGGATTTGTGCACTCTACATTTAGAACCATACCCTAATCAGCTATTTGTCGAATCAAAAAAGATTGACAAAACGAGTGTTGTCGCGTTGCGGGGAATGGGTTTAAGCATGATAGACATTGTTAAGTCATTAACAGTAGGTCGTGGTGGTGAATATCTGGTCACCGATCGTTCAAATCTAAAAATGCAGTATCGACCTTGCGGGCGAGAGCCTGGGTGTATCGTGCCGTTCTCTTTAGATGGGCTGCCAATGGCACCAAAACCTGTGAGTTCAGCCATCGATTCACGTTTTGACGTTTCTGACGATGCTATCCAAACCCTGAAAACGTTACTCGCAGCTGATGAATCGAATTTTTCGGGGAACGCATTGCGTGATTTAATGATACGCCAAGCGAGTGCGATAGCAGGGAGCGTGTATGTAAAACAAGGAGATTATTTCTCTACGTCTATAACAAAAATAGCAATGGACTCGCACACAGTTGGTAAATTAGCACAGCGTTGGTTGCAAGATGAAGACTTCGACCACCAATCTATTATCGATAGTTCCCAACCAGTGCATTTAATCATGCAGCAATTTCTTGCTATGGCGACTGGTAACATGATGCCAAGTCTTGATTTTTGCATCGGGCAGGTGTGGAGAAAATTGCAACCGTGTTTTTACGAGTGCTTAAGCTTCCGTCAGTTCAAACCAGAGGTAATCGAATCAGCTATGGCATTGGACCAGAGATTAAAGCGATACGCATTTGGACCACCTGTTGAGGCTACGGCAATGTTGTTAGCGCTATATGAGAACGGGCTGCTATTATTCAAAATCGCAGATGACCCGGATATACATTTGTCGTCTAAGGGGTGGGAGCTACGCGACGACGACGACGATGACTGTATCGTCGCTAACGTTATGATCAACACGGTACTGGATGAAGCACAACTTTCTGCTATGAACAGTGATTTAATGATTCAGTTAAACAGTGACGGCTACACAGAGGCTGTGCACAGTAAACTGGGAGCCAAAGCTTTGCAAGATGGCAGATTGATACAGTCGAGAGAAACTGAGACTGGGTTAGCAGCTTCGGGCCGTCTTGTTATGGGCTCGGTGTTTGAAGCGGACGCGTTGTTGTGCTGCTTCGGCGATGACATGACGTTATGGTCGCGCGAGGCATTGGCACGCCAGATGAATCAGGTTGTGGTCAGCTAACTTACTAGATTGGTTGTATCCTTGCCGTTAGCTTTTCAAAATATTCTTAATTTTGTTTCGTTGCTTTTTTCGCCCATCGCGGTGGTGTTGAGGGTTCTGCAGCTAACATTGATTGCTTGCGAGCCGGAGCTTCCGACGCCAAGGCAGATATTTGCCTTGTTTCTGGCATGTTGTGCCAATACTTGCGAGGCATTTCAGCATGCATAGCCTTGAGCTTTATTCGTCCCGGATTAAAAATACTCGCATAGTAAGTATCCCACAATGCGACGACACCGTCGTGTAGTTCTGGTTTTTCCCTTAAGGTGCTGTGGTCTATCGTTAAACGAGCGGTATCCCAGTGAATTGACCCTATCGGGGTAGCGATCGTCCAGGTGGAGTTACTGAAACGCTTCTTAAAAAATTCTCCTGCCTGTGCTAAAACATTATGTTCAGGTTCAAACCAGGAATAAAACACTTGCTCATTAAGAGGCTCTGCAATGTTGAGTAGAGAGTCACTGTGTTCTGTTTTGAACAATTGGTTCGGTGATTTGGCGACACGATCAAAACGCACAAAAGCAGTCATCTTATGCAGGTCGCGTCGTACCGACTTACAGTAGATACCTAGCTTTTTTACGTCAGCATCCATTGCCATGTTTAGAATATGTGGCTCATCATGTGAAATGCGCCAAAGGAGGCGATATAGCAGGTCAAACTTATCTTTCGACTTGTGACAGATCGCAAGCTTGCCATAGCGAACGAACGTTGCAGGTACCATAATCGGTGTTGATTCTGATGAAGTGATAGCTGCCGTGCCTTCAATATCGCAATTTACATTAACAACATTTGTATCGCTTCTGTTACTGGATTCCGGTGTTAAAGCCCAGAGCAAGTCCGCCTCGCTATCGGCAGCGTGCCATTCGATGTGTTTAGGTTGTATATCGTTCTGAATTAATGCTCTGGCCTCAAGGCGCCACTCTAAAAAAGTACAATAGGCGGGTAATTTTACGATGACCACGATTACGCGAATAGCCTCATCTGACCTGGAATAGTATTCTTTACTCCTGTAGCTAGTCTGTCCCTCAGCGCAGTACTTTCAATAGCAGCGCCGGGATGCCAGTCTGCCGCCTCTACAAAAGGTAAACTTCGTTTAAGTGCAGAATTCATACCCTGCAAATCTGATACCCGTATTCGGCAATAAGCACGTGCCTCTAGTATACGTTTGACCGTAGTCGTGCCGAACCCGGGCACTCTCAACAACCGCTCACGACAATCCTTATTAACGTTGACAGGGAAAAATTGTCGATTCGACAACGCCCAGGCTGATTTTGGGTCCAGTTCCAAGTCCAACATGCCATTTTTCAGCGTTCCTACAATTTCCCGAGCTGAAAATCCGTAAAATCGCATTAACCAATCTGATTGATAAAGACGATGTTCACGAACCAGTGGCGGTTCGATAAGAGGTAGTTGCGAACTGGCATCGGGAATGGGACTAAACGCTGAGTAATAAACCCGTCGTAATCTGTGGTCTTTGTAAAGTTGGCTGCTACGCTGCAAGATATGGCTATCGTTGGATTGATCAGCGCCGATGATCATTTGCGTGCTTTGACCTGCGCCTGCAAATTTTGGCGCACACCGTCCGGAAATCGATTTTTCTTTTGATGAATCTATGCCGGTGCGAATGCGGGCCATTGCACGGTCAATGCTAATCGCGTTTTTCTCTGGTGCTAACACACGTAGGCTATCAGCGGAGGGCAACTCCACGTTGATAGATAGCCTGTCTGCATAGCGCCCGGCCAACGCCAGTAATTCAGGCGAGGCATCAGGGATGGTTTTTAAATGAATGTATCCACGGAAGTCGTGCACTTCTCTAAGCTGACTGGCTATGTGGACGATTTGTTCCATCGTGTAATCGGGAGATCGGATGATGCCGGATGAAAGAAAAAGCCCTTCGATACAGTTGCGTTGATAAAATGACAGGGTTAACTGAATGACTTCCTCGACACTAAATCGGGCCCTTGTTACATTACTGGATTTTCGATTAATACAATAGTGGCAGTCGTAAATACAATAATTGGTCAACAAGATTTTGAGCAGAGAAATGCACCTGCCATCAGGTGTGTACGCGTGACAGATACCGGTGCCGCCAGCCGAACCCATACCAGCACCTTTAATTGAGTCACGCCGTTGAGCGCCACTAGATGCGCATGAGGCATCGTACTTGGCAGCATCTGCCAGAATCTTCAGCTTCCCATTTAGCGTTACTGTTTTTGGTGCAATAAGGGTTTGATTTTCCATACTTGAACTATACCGTATATATATACAGTAAATAACTTTTATTTTGGCAATGGAGCAATTGGTAAAAAAGACTTCGGAAGTTGAAAATGACGATATTGCTGTATCGGGGTAACAGGACTAAATCAGATAGTGACTAACAACACGCGTGAAATAACAACCCATATCAAATCGTCCCTGCGTGTAACGGGCTGATATAACAAACAAAGCCATTAGTTAGGTTGATTTGAACCGCTAGAGCGCTATTTGTTTAAGGTTGCCACCGGCTATACCTCTGGTGCGCATGGTTGCTACTAGATAGTTCCGGGATACGAACCGTAGACAACTTATTCTTGAAAGGTGGTCAGTTTACTTTATCCAGATCCACCTCAAGCTGTTCTGACTCCTGACCAATTGTTGATGTTAAATCCTGTATATCAGGTCGGCGTCTGCGGCGTGTTCTTGCTGGCACCATTCCACGCATTGATTCCAGCTTTCCATAACAAAGTAGCTTGTCTTCGGGCTCGAGTATTCGATCTTTGCGAGGATTGGGTATTACTTTGGAGCCCCTGTAGAGGGTTAGTACGTTCAGGTCCTGTTCGGATAACTTGGTTTCCTGAATGGTTTGTCCAACAAATTTAGACCCCTCTGGTATGTATATCTCGCTGACGCCGTAGCCTTTGCTGATGGTAAGCCTTTGTCTAATGTCTATTTCCGGGAAGTCGACCTGTGCCGCAATATAGTCGATGACGGCTCCAGCCACGTCGAGACCGGTGCATGTTTCAATGCCCTCAAGTCCAGGGGACGAGTTGACTTCCATAATTTGTGGTCCGTTCTTTCCTTCGAGCATATCTACACCCGCAACGCGAAGACCGAGTATTTGGGCAGCACGTACTGCAGTCTGCGTGTACTCATCCGGTAGTTCCACACTTTCCGCAACACCGCCTCGATGCACATTGCTGCGAAACTCTTGCCCTTGAGCCACGCGTCGCATAGCGGCAACGACCCGGTCACCAACCACGAATGCGCGAATATCTTTGCCCTTACTTTCAGCCACAAATTTTTGGATGAGCACGTTTTGCTTTTGACTCTGCAGCAATTCAATAATAGCTTCTGCTGCGTTGACTGTTTCAGCCAGTAGTACACCAATACCCTGAGTGCCTTCTATCAATTTTATGACTACCGGTGCACCGCCGACACGTTCAATCGCAGGTAGTACATCTTTTTTATCTCTGACAAAAGTGGTTCTCGGGATGCCAATATGGTGTCGGCTTAAAATCTGCAGGCTGCGTAATTTATCGCGTGAGTTGATTATCCCGTGCGCGGTATTTGCACAAAAGATATCCATCTCCTGGCACTGTCGCACAACGGCGGTACCGTAGTAGGTAATAGAGGCCCCGATTCTTGGCAACACAGCATCGTAGTGGCTCAATGCTTTTTGGCGGTAATAAAGATCAGGTACACCTTTTTGTAAATCGATAGCGAATTTAAGTGTATTTAAAACTTTGACTTGATGATCGCGCTCTAGTGCGGCTTCTTTTAATCGTCGAGTGCTGTAGGAATTTGGACCGCAGGAGAGAATAGCGAGTTTCATCGATGGTTCCCTAAGTTAAGGATTGGGCTTGTAGGCCGACACATTCTGACCTGAGCTATAACGTATCTTGTCGAGCGTTTAATTACCAGTAATAATTGGATTATGAATTGCTTTTACCTGGTTTACTGCTTCTTTTTCCCGTAAGGTAGGAGCGGGAAGGATCAACGATAATACGATTTTTCATCGCAGTACGCCCTAGCAACATTCTGAACTGCATGTCATCCCGAGCAGTGAGAGTGATTTCAATTGGCCAGGTTTGCAATCCTAACGTTATTCGGGATTCGATAACCCAACGAGTTTCCACATGACCACCTGAATCTTTTACCGCACGTTGGTCAAGAATATCGGCTACGCAGACGGTTTCCAGCTCGTTAGTCGTTTGTTGAGTGTGAATTTTGAACTGTATTCGACTAATTCCGTCCTGTCTTACTGGTATGATCTGTGATGCATGTAAGGCCGATGTACGCGCGCCGGTGTCTACTTTAGCTTTGATTCTTGGGATATTCAGGTCATTTAGTGCAGCCCATTCTCGCCAACCGACTGTAGTCAATTTATCTGGGTTCATAACGTGTGCCAAATCCATTAACGAGGCAGCGTCACAGTGGTGACAATCGATCGGCAGCTGTAACGCTGGTGCAATTGATCAGCATGAAGAATCGAAGCTTGTAGATTAGGGTATCAGTGTGCAAGGCTCGTGTAAATTTTTATTTGTTGGTTGGGCTATTTAGCGTTGTGTTTTCTTGAATTGTCTGTATTTATCTCCACGTAATTCGTCAAACAAAATCATTTGTGAAAATAAAGCTATGAACAGTCAATTTGAAATATCTGGAGTCTGCGTTACGCCTGGAACGCGAGCAGTCATTGATGTGCCTCTGCCAAAGTTAAAAGCCCATGGCAATTTGGCCATGCCTATTCATGTAGTTCATGGTAAGCGTGAGGGTCCGGTACTGTTTGTCAGTGCAGCTATTCATGGTGATGAACTAAATGGAGTAGAAATCATTCGTCGCTTACTTGCAACAAAAGTGGTTGCACGGCTGCAAGGAACCTTGGTTGCAGTGCCCATGGTTAACGCCTACGGTTTGATGAATGAGAGTCGTTATTTACCCGATCGACGTGACTTGAATCGTGCGTTTCCCGGCTCAGAATCGGGCTCCTTGGCGGCTCGCCTGGCCCATGTATTTGTAAAGGAAGTCGTGACACGCTGTACTCACGGTATCGATCTGCACACTGGTTCCAATCATAGAACTAATCTGCCGCAAATTCGGGCAAATCTCGAAGACGGAGAAACTGAGCGATTGGCAAGGAGCTTTGGCGTACCGGTTTTGCTTAACTCGGCCACTCGGGATGGGTCTTTAAGAGCCGCGGCTGGTGATTTGGGTATCCCTACATTGCTTTATGAGGCAGGCGAAGCATTGAGATATAACGAAGTTGCGATTCGAGCCGGTACAGCTGGAATAATAAGTGTGATGCGCGCGCTGAATATGCTGAAGCCGTTAAAAAAAACGCACAAGCCGAAGCGACAGCCCTACATTGCGCGCAGCAGCCGTTGGGTAAGAGCGCCTGAGAGTGGAATGCTGAATACGGTTAGTGCGCTTGGCTCTCAAGTCACAAAAGGGGATGTGTTGGGCTATATTGATGACCCTTGCGGTAACGACCGGGTTCAAATTTTAGCAAATGTGAGTGGCGTGGTGATTGGCCGTCTGGAGTTGCCGATTGTGCATGAAGGTGATGCGATCTATCATATTGCCAGATTTAAAGCAGACAGTAACGATGTGGCTGATTGGGTGGAAACGTTTCAGTTAAACCATGCGGATGAGTCTACGCTTTAATAAAAAAGAATTTTGTCGAATCATGCCTTGCAAGTTTCGCTAAGTCCGATCGTTTGATTGAATATTGCATCTAAAACCTCTTTCGGTCCGTGTCTGAAGCCATAGTTGACGATTTCTATAACAGCGCCATCGTCTGTTTCCATAGCATAGCGAATATCTAGCTCTGCCAGTCTGCTCCGATGTTTAACACTCTTCCGTTCAGTTGTGGGGTAGGTAGCTTCATATTCTAAAAATCTATTCTCTGATAGAGCCGTAAAGTGAGTAAATTGGATCTGTAAAACCACTTAAAATAGAGTCATAATTCGCACGAAATTGAGCCTCTTCTCTGTTTAAATACCGTGTAGCTTCTGCCACCTCCTGAAGCAAATCTGTCTCCGTATTTGAACAACTCAGAAAAGATTACTGAACGGTTTAGTAAAATGCGAAGAGTATGATTCGTTGTAGTACACAGCAAGTCTTTATTGAGGCTAATCAAGTATGAATAGGGGTTGAGTGATGATGATTCACCAATGTTAAAGACGGCGACGCTTATATACTCGCCATATGCATTGGTCCACCTCGCCAGCGCGGGAAGCCGTATCCGCTGACCATCACCACGTCAATATCTGTGGCCCTCTGAGCAATGCCATCTTCCCGCAACTTGTGGGCTTCGCCTTGCATCGCGCTAAGAATTCGATTCATAATTTGTGCGTCGGTAAACTCTACAGGTTTGGTGCCTTTGCGGTTGCGTTCTGAATCGATGAGATCGGTGACTTCCGGATCGATCATTAATTCGCCATCACTATAGCGATACCATCCCTTGTCCGTTTTACGTCCAAAGCGTCCTTGCTCGCATAACTTATCCGCAATGTTGACGTAACGCGTATTCGGATCTCGCGTGGCGGCCTGGCGTTTTCGCATAGCCCAGGAAATATCCAATCCAGCCATGTCTTGCATTTCGAATATTCCCATAGGAAATCCAAACTCTTTCATTGATCGATCTACCTGTTGTGGATAGGCTCCATCTTCTAACAGGTAGTCAGCCTCGCGTCGATAAGCAGACATGATACGGTTGCCAATAAACCCATCACAAACACCGGCAAGAACCGCTGTTTTCTTTAGTCGTTTTGCAAAGGCAGTGGCCGATGCCACCGTTTGATCAGAGACCGAATCCGGTAAGACGATCTCCAGCAATTTCATGATGTGGGCAGGGGAGAAGAAATGCATACCAATCACGCGAGAAGGATTGGTAACAACCTGCGCTAATTCATTGATATCCAAATATGATGTGTTGCTGGCTAAAATTGCATCGTTCGGCGTGGCTGAGCTCAGAGACTCGAACACCTGTTTTTTCACCGACATATCTTCAAACACCGCTTCGATAACAAGCTGCGTTTTGGCTAAGGTTTGGTAGGAGGCATTAGCATCAAAGCTATTTTCAAACGTTTGTCGGGTTTCTTCACTGATCAGGCCGCGCTTAGAGGAATTAGCGAGTATCGCTTTTACTCTCAAAGCACCGGTATTGGCAGCCTTATCATCGGTTTCGATCATCGTGACTGCTATGCCTGCTAACAAGCAACTAGCTGCAATGCCGGCGCCCATGGTGCCACCACCTATAACGCCAACATGATCAATTGGCTTACTCTCAGCTTTACATCGCGGGTCAGACAAGCTGGCACGTTCCGCCAAAAAGATATACCGAAGCGCAGTGGATTGATCTGAATTTTTCAATGCAATAAACGTATCACGCTCTTGTTGCAAGGCATCTTCCGGCGCAAGAGACAATCCATTGTCCACAGCGTTAATAGCGGCATCGATAGAGAGTTGACCGCGGGCTTTTGCGCTTAAGTGGGATTTTTTACTTTCAAACGCGTTGTTGTCCGTAGGAAAATTAGGCGCTTTCTGTAGCGTTGCTATTAGATCACTCGGTAACGATTTAGCGTAACTTAACGCACCGGTAAGTAAGTCACCTTCGACTATTTCATCAACTAGTCCAATTTCGTATGCACGAGCAGCCGATATCGGTTTACCGCCAACAATCATGTCGAGGCAGGTTTCTGCGGCGACTAAACGCGGCAGCCGAACCGTACCACCTGCACCAGGAATCAACCCGAGGTGTACTTCAGGAAAACCAAGCGATGCTTCTTTGTCTGCTATGCGAGCGCGACACGCTAGCGCCAGTTCTAAGCCGCCGCCAAGGGCCGCACCATGTACTGCTGCAACCCAAGGGGTGGTGGCCTTTTCAATCGCTAGCAACACATCGGGCAAATGCGGCTCAACTGGCGGTAAGCCAAATTCTTTTATATCACCACCGGCCATAAAAAGCCTGCCTGCACCAGTCACAACAACCGCAACAATTGCACTGTTGCTATCACATTGTATGACTGCATCCATCAACGCTTGCCGAACGCTTTGGGACGCAGCATTCACCGGTGGGTTCGCAATGGTTACGACGGCGACGCCATCAAGTTGTTTGACTTCTATACCCATTGTTTATTGGAATGCCTGTGCCACTATTCTTGGGCAGCGCTAGTGTTGCAAAGAAACGTATTTCTGAGGAAGTAGCCCGAGCTACACAATCGATAGCATAAGACGTGATTTTCAACGGTGCGTTGAGGTTATTGGTGTCTTGGTACACGACCAAAACGATTGCATTTTAGGCTCTATTCAGTAAACTGGGCACTTTAATGTACTACATATATTGGGAAATGAGATGAAAAACAACAGCCGCCGCAACTTTAATAAACTGATCGGAACCGGGATCGCAGTGGTGCCATTGGCACAGCTAGTCACAAGCCTTCCCGCTCTTGCAGACGATAGTCCAATGGTAGATCCAGAATCGGCAGTAGCTGCTGGTTTGCAGTACAAAGAAACTTCCGAAATAGATGATAGAAATTGTGCAAACTGCGCTCTATATCAAGCCGAAGAGGGTGCGAAAGCGGGTATGTGCCCGTTGTTTGCCGGAAGCTTGGTAGGCGCAGAAGCATGGTGTAGCGCTTGGGTTGCCAAACCCTAATCTGCCTATGTCGAAGCTGATGAGAAGTCGATGAGAAGCTGACGATAAAGATAAATCAATTGCGGATTGATTTAGGGTTTTTCCGCTATCAAACGGGGTGCGAGCGTCTACGACAAGCGCCATTGAGACGTCTCCACAATACAATACTTTAACAGCGACACTTTATTAACAAATTGTCGGCTACGCCTACTCGAGGCTCATTTTGTGCTTTGCGGCATAATAGTGTTGTGGTTAGCTAAATTTGTACCTTTTAAGTCGATATCGTCCTATAGTTAGACCCGTTTCAGCCACAAAAATAATTGCAGTTTTGGACCCTACATAATGACAACGGTGAATCGAGTCAAAAGCGACTACAACGAGAGCACCGACTCTGATGGCAATTGGCACGAGGCATGGTCTCCGGTGCTAAGTACCTTAAGTCAATATAGCCCTGAGCAAACTACACTCTGCCAGCAGGCCTTGCGGCGTCGCTACCGGGAAAATGGTCTGGCATTTGGTGCCACAATCCAACGAAAGGCCGGCAACCGGCCTTGGCAGCTCGACCTAATGCCGCAAATGATGGCGGCCACGGACTGGAAAACACTCGAAAGTGGTCTGCAGCAGCGAGCAAGGTTAAAAGCGGCCTTGCTTAAAGATTTATATGGAGAACAGAAAGTCTTAGCTTCGGGTACCGTCCCGCCCAAAGCCGTATTTGCCCATAGCGGATTTGTTGAGGCCGCTGTTGGTGTACCCGTGTTCGACTCCATGCCCTTATATAACGCAGATGTCTCACGATCCCCCTCAGGGGCTTGGTATGTGGCAGACGATATATGTCAGGCACCTGATGGTATCGGCTATGCCCTGGAAAACCGTTTCATACTGTCTGGCGTGCTTCATGGACTTTATCGACATTCCCGTGTGCGCAGAGTTGCAGAATACTTTAAACATATGCGCGGCTTGCTGTTTAATCAGGTAGACAGTAATGCTCGCTGCGTTATTTTAGGGTACGGCGCCTCGCACCACTATCACTATGAGCAGGCTTATCTTTCAAAGTATTTAGGTTATACGCTGGTACAGATTAATGATCTTGCAGTACGAGGCAAACATGTTTGGTTAAAAACGGTCGACGGACTTCAACAGGTTGATGTTATTTTCCGGTTTATCGATGATACCGATATTGATCCGCTTGCTGGTAGCGCTAACAACACCCAAGGTGTAGCTGGATTGCTACATTCGGTTCGAGAGGGCGGTGTTGTTGTCGTTAATCCCTTTGGGGTGGCGGCGGTGGAGAATCCCGCTTTTAATGCCTGGCTACCAGAGTTATGCGAGTTTCTACTCGGTGAAAAAATAGAGTTATTGGGCACACCAACTTACTGGCTTGGTGATAAGCAGCATAAGCATCTCGTTGAGAAACGCTTTGCTGAATTACTGTTTCGCGATATCAATACGCGATCCGAATTGTTAGACCCTTCCTCTATGTCCGATAAAGATGTTATGAAATTGCAATCAGCAATTGAGGAACGTCCTGAGCGCTATATTGCCCAAGAGCGTATTGGCCGTTCATCTGCCCCAACGCTTGTTAATGAACAAATAGAATCGCGTCAACTAACTATGCGCGTCTATCTAATGAAAAACCAGTCTTCCTATCGCGTAATGCCCGGTGGTCTAGGATTGCTTGACGACCAAACAGGTGAAGCTCGGCGCAAGTTGCGAGACATGGAGTCAAGTAAAGATATATGGGTCGTATCCGACAAATCTGTGCCATACGAGACTCTACTGGAAAAAAATAGAAATTCATCGCCGTTTCGTATCGTGGAAGGCGAATTGCCAAGTAGCGTTGCCGAAAGTTTGTTTTGGTTAGGTCGTTATGCTGAGCGTATCGAAGGTTCGGCTCGGGTTCTATTGGGTGTGTGTTTGCACTTAAGATCTGATGAGAGATTCGAGGATGAGGCATCGTCAAAGGCCTCGTTACAAGCGTTACTAAAATCAACTACACTCGTCACGGGTACTCGGCCAGGCTTTGTAGGTGACGCTAAAGCTAAATTAATTGATACGCCAGACGAAGAACTCATTCGGCTGTTGTCAGACGCAGCAATGGCGGGGTCGATTCCAAATACCCTGGAAAGCCTGAGCTACAGCGCGGCAACTGTTCGTGACCGGTTGTCTCGCGATATGCTTCGTGTAATCAATTCAATTGAGGATTACCACGCCGATTTAGATTTACTGGCACACCAAAAAATGGTGCTCGATGGAGTTGCTCTAAATACAGCTATCGAAAAACTGAATGCATTAGTATTTACGTTAGCCGCTTTTTCAGGCTTGGCCCGCGAGAATATGACGCAAGGAGATGGTTGGCGATTTCTGCAGTTAGGCAAACGTATCGAGCGTACTTCACAAACGACATCCATGTTGTCTAACGTATTCACAGATTTTCGTGATAACAATTTTGCACTTGAGGATTTACTCAGTGTGCTCTGTAGCGATATGACCTACCGCAGTCGATATAGAACACTGATTGAGCCTTCACTGGTATTGAGTTTACTAGTAATTGATGAAACAAACCCTCGATCGTTAGGTTATCAGTTAAAGAAACTTGAAGAACAAATACAATTACTGCCCGACAGGCGAACAAGAGATTATCAAGAACCTGCAATAAGATCTGCCGTAGAGGGTCTGGCAAGAATCAGATTGTTGAACCCCATTGAGGTTCTGCGTGATAATGCTGACGGCATGAACAAGCTAACGAATTTTTTTAAAACTGTTGACAATTTGCCAGATGAAATTGCCAGCGCCATTTCTGCCCACTATTTTACACACACAGAATTACCCGACATTCTCTACAGTGGTTTTGAGATTGCGGATCAGGCAACTGAGCAAGGGCCAATAAAGTGAAGTTGCAAATCAGGCATGAAACCCGATACGAATACGCAGGCAGAGCGTCCCATTCAGTAAATCAGATCTGCATTATACCAAGAGATACGCAATTTCAGCAGTGCTTAAACAACACATTGGATATAAAACCAACACCTGAAAAAATATACACATGGCGAGATAGCTTCGGTAATTCACAGGCTCACTTCAGTATCGAGGAAAGTCACGACCAGTGCGTGGTTACATCGGTGTCCCTGGTTGAAACCAGTGCGAATAAAGCGCCCGTTTTACCGACTAACGAAAACATTGCACAAAGTCTGTCGTCGTTAGCGGTTGATTTTAGTGAAGAAGGACTTTTCGCTAGTAAGTGTTTGCTGCCATCTCAACATGTCAATCGATTGGACGGCACAGCGGAACTGGTGCGCCGCCTAAAGAATCAAAGCGATTCAGTTGCTGAATTTGCACAGAATCTAATGACATGGATTTACGAAGAATTCGAATACGATCCTAGCTTTTCGACAGTGGTTACGACAGGGCAAAAAGCATGGGATGCAAAACGGGGCGTTTGTCAGGACTTTGCGCATGTTGCATTGGCAATACTGCGAGAGGCAGGTATTCCGGCGCGTTACGTTAGCGGGTATCTGGAAACACTGCCTCAGCCAGGGCAAAAAAAAATGCAAGGCAGTGACGCATCACACGCTTGGTTTTCTGTTTACTGCAACAAACATGGCTGGTTCGACTTCGACCCCACCAACAATAAGCGGCCAGATCAACAGTACGTTACTACCGCCTGGGGTCGAGATTACGCTGATGTAGCCCCGTTAAAAGGCGTAGTTTATGGCGGTGGTAGCCAGTCTGTTGCTGTATCAGTTGACGTTAGCCGGGTGGATGGGGCATTGTATATGCTATCTAATGAAAAATAGGTAAGAGCAGATTTATGACTAAAATGAGGCTTGGTATGCTGCGTGGCTACCGAGGACGCTAATATGAGCAGTTGCTGGGGTAAGTACCGCTCGGAGTTCCATGATGAGCTGCTGGATGAAAACGGCAAACCAAGGCAGGCAGCAGTTGCTTTATTTAACTATCTTGACAATCTGTCTAACGAAGAATTAAAGGCACGTAAACTAGCTGCCGATCTTGCTATCAGGCAAATGGGCATAACGTTTTCGGTGTATTCTGAAGGGTGTAATATCGATAGAGAATGGCCTTTCGATATTGTTCCAAGAATCATTGAAAATCGCGAATGGATTAAGGTTCGACAAGGATTGGAGCAACGACTGAAAGCACTTAACCGCTTCATAGACGACCTCTACCATCAGCAGCAAATAGTAAAAGATGGCATTGTGCCAGCAGCATTATTTGCCAGTTCACAAAATTTTAGACAACAATGTGTTGGTGTGAAGCCACCTCATGCTGTCTGGGCGCACATTTGCGGTAGCGATTTGGTTCGTGATACCGATGGGACGCTTTATGTGCTGGAGGACAACCTGCGTGTCCCGTCTGGTGTTTCATACATGTTAGAGAATCGTGCGGTTATGAAGCGTACCTTTCCTGAAATATTCAATGAATGCACGGTACTGCCAGTACACGATTATTTGCAAAATCTCCGACAGACTCTGTGCTCATTGAGCGAAGAAAAGCTCCCTGTCCTTTGTGTGCTTACGCCCGGCGTATTTAATTCAGCCTATTTTGAACATGCTTTTTTGGCACAGCAACTCGGTGCAGTGTTGGTTGAAGGCAGTGATTTAATGGTTGATGATGACGATTGTGTGTATATCCGAAATGTTGACGATTTCCAAAAGGTCGATGTTATTTATCGACGTGTTGATGATGAATTTCTAGACCCTGAAGTGTTTCGAAAAGATTCCACACTCGGTGCCCGCGGACTGATGCGTGCCTGGAAGGCCGGTAATGTAGCAATTGCTAATGCACCAGGTGCCGGAGTCGCCGATGATAAAGTCGTTTACACCTATGTGCCCGATATAATCCGCTACTATCTGAACGAAGAACCCATTCTTGCTAATGTGCCAACGTGGCGCTGTGAAGATGAAGAATCACGTCAGTATGTGTTAGCTAATCTTAGCTCCTTAGTGGTAAAACCTGCAAACGAATCTGGTGGGTACGGCATGCTGGTGGGTCCACATTCAACCAAAGAAGAACGCGAAGAGTTTGTTACGTTGGTTAATCAAAACCCTCGCAATTACATTGCTCAACCTACTTTGGGTTTGTCAACGTCACCGACCCTAACGGACGAAGGTATGGCTGCACGACACGTTGATTTGCGCCCATTCGTGCTTCAAGGTGAAGAAGTGACAGTGACTACTGGCGGCCTGACTCGTGTAGCGCTGGTCAAAGGCTCATTGGTGGTAAATTCATCCCAAGGTGGTGGTAGCAAAGATACGTGGATTGTCGACACAACTGATCGCGCAGTTTCAGATGTCATGCGCGAACCAGGGGTTAAATAATGCTGTCAAGAGTCGCGAACCATATCTATTGGATGGGTCGATATCTGGAGCGTGCAGAAGGGATGACTCGTACAATGACTGTGCACGATCAGATGCTTATGGATCTGAGTGATTTTGAACGTACGCCCACTTGGTATCAGTTGATTGCTATAAATAGCAACGAGCAGGTTTTTGCAAAGCATTTTAATGAGGTAACTGAACACAATGTTCTTCAATTTCTGACAAGTAGTTTAGATAACCCAAGCTCGATTGCGAGTTCTCTGGCCGGAGTTCGTTATAATTTGCGAGCCTGTCGTTCAATTGTTCCAATATCGATGTACGAGATAGCAAACCAAGTTTGTTTGGAAGCTGCTGACGTTTCTGGCAACAATGTTACTCACGCACAAAGGCGCAATTTTCTGCGCAGCGTAGAGCTTCAGTTGTTGGCTGTCTCGGGTGCTGCTAGTGGTGGTATGAGCCGTAACGAAGCGTTTCTGTTTATGCGTATTGGCCAGGTTATCGAGAAGGCTGATATGACCACACGCATATTGGATGTGCGATCGGCAAACTTAATAAGAAATGAAAGCGAAGAAAACCTAACACCTTATGAAAACGCCCAATGGGTTGCCATACTCCAATCGCTGAAGGCGTTTCAAATCTATATGTCGGAAACGCGTCGCCCGATAAATGGACCGGAAGTTCTCAATTTTGTCCTCAAGAACCATCAACATCCGAAGTCGGTTAGATACTGTATTAAACGCTTGGCGGGCTTCATAGAGCGCTTGGCTGGCACCGATGATCTGCAACTCCAAGTTGCTCAGTTACTCAAGCGGGTGGATCAGGCCGACGTACTCCAATTGGCTAAGGATCAAGCTGGACTGCATCAATTTATGGACTCCTTGCAAAATGATTTGTCCAAATTAGGGAACAGTTTTACCGCTCATTTTTTTCCAGCTCCGCTAGAGGATCTGATTGAAGTACAGCAAGACGAGTTGTTCGAAAGCGACCAAGCTCAAACGCAAACGCAAACGCAAAGCCAGGAACAAAGATAATAATGGGTGTTAAGGTTGCTCTTAATCATTGGATGCACTATCAATATGATCGTTCGATTTCGTTGGGTCCACAGGTTGTACGGCTGAAACCAGCCGCCCACTGTAGAACAAATATACTGTCGTATTCCTTACGTGTAACACCTGCGGAACATTACATAAATTGGCAACAAGATCCGTTTGGCAATTACTTGGCGCGGTTAGTCTTTCCAGAAAAAACGCGAGAGCTGCGCATAGAGGTTGATCTGTTAGCTGATCTCACGGTTATTAATCCTTTCGATTTTTTTGTTGAGCCAGATGCTGAAGACTACCCGGTCAAATACAGTGCAGATGAAAAACGCGAACTGCAGCCGTATCTGTCGCCAATGGATGAACACCCTTTGCTGGGTGCTTGGCTAGCTCGAAACAAACCGCTAGATGCGCCGATAAACGATTGGTTGGTTGAGCTGAACCAGTGTGTGCAAAAAGATATTGCATACAATCTTCGTATGGAGCCTGGTGTGCAAACTATTGGTGAAACGCTAACTATTCGTAGCGGGTCGTGTCGCGATAGTGGTTGGTTGTTAGTCGAAGCTTTGCGTGCGTGTGGCTTGGCTGCGCGATTTGTTTCGGGCTATCTGGTACAACTCACACCTGATGAAAAGCCCATTGGTGATGGTGCTGCTGGTACAGATGTCGATTTTACTGACCTTCATGCTTGGGCTGAAGTGTATTTGCCAGGTGCTGGGTGGGTAGGGCTAGACCCAACTTCTGGCTTATTTGCAGGGGAAGGCCACATTCCTTTGGCGTGCACACCAGCGCCTTCCAGCGCTGCACCCATTTCCGGTGCGACAGATAAGTGTGAAACAGAATTTAGTTATAGCAATACGGTTTCACGTATTGACGAACAACCCAGAGTCACAAAGCCGCTTAGTGATGCTGACTGGAGTCAGATTTTAAAATCGGGCGCGAAAGTAGACAAGCGCCTGGCGCAACAAGATATGCGTTTGACTATGGGGGGAGAACCAACGTTTGTCTCAATTGATGATATGGAGGGCGACGAGTGGAATACGGCAGCTCTGGGTGAAAATAAGCTCAGACTAGCCAGTGATTTAATGAAAGGTATGCAAGAGGCTTATGGAAAAGGCGGCGTAACTCAGTTTGCACAGGGTAAGTGGTACCCGGGCGAGCCCACACCTCGTTGGGCATTGACATGCTACTGGCGCTCAGATGGTAAGCCACTTTGGAGCGATGCCAGTTTGCTAGCAATGCCAGGTGATTCTTCTACCAAGGCTGGAAACAAAAACGAAAGCAAGGAAGTAGAAGATACAACAGTAGCGACATTATTGAAGGCACTCGCTACAGAATTAGGTTTATCGGATGAATTTGCGCGCCCATTACATGAAGATCCACTACATCACCTTCAACTTGAAAGTATGTTGCCCGAAAACAAAAGTCTGGCATCGCTTAAACTTGGCGACGACACGGAACGCTGGTTGTTAGCTAGAAAACTGAGCAAAGGTTTGCATAAGCCAGTTGCCTGGTTGCTTCCGCTTCGACATACTTCGAAGGGCTGGATAAGTTGTATTTGGCCTTCCAGGCGAGATGAGTTGTTTTTAATTCCAGGTGATTCACCTGCTGGATTGCGTCTACCGCTGGATAGTTTGCCTGGACCTTTTGAACAACACGATGACGCAGTTCAAGCATTCCCGGAGGATGCTTTTAATCCGCAGGACGCATTACCTGATCCAAAAAAATTGAAGAAAGCGTCGGTTATTCATTCCGACAAAAAGACTGAAGGTGTATTCCCGACGGCACTATGTGTTGAAGTACGTGACGACGATCTGTATGTGTTTTTACCACCATTTCGAAGCGCTGGTAGCTATGTCACGTTGCTAGCAGCCCTTGAGCGTGCAGCGAGCGAGACTGGCACTCGTTTGATAATCGAAGGATACGAGCCTCCACATGACGCACGGCTAATGAATTTCAGAATTACGCCCGACCCCGGCGTGATAGAAGTGAATATTCATCCGAGCCGGACTTTTGAAGAGTTAGTTGATAAAACCGAGACATTGTACGAGCTTGCGAAAGAGTGTCGGTTGTCAGCTCAGAAATTCATGCACGATGGAAGGCATACGGGTACTGGTGGCGGTAATCACGTGACATTCGGTGGCGAAAAGCCTGCTGATAGCCCATTTTTAAGAAGGCCTGATTTACTCGGTAGTGTTATTACTTACTGGCAGCATCACCCGGCTCTGTCTTATTTGTTTTCCGGTATGTTTATCGGTCCAACTAGTCAGGCTCCGCGTTGCGATGAGGCTAGAGTTGAAACGTTGTATGAACTGGAAATGGCACTTGAGCGTTTACCACAACCGGGAAACTCCGATCAAGCCGAACCACAGCCTTGGTTGGTTGATCGTTTGTTAAGGCACTTGTTAATAGATTTAACCGGAAACACGCACCGCGCAGAAATATGCATAGATAAACTTTACTCGCCAGATAGCCCTACAGGGCGACTAGGTATTGTTGAGTTCCGTGCATTTGAAATGCCACCGCATGCGCGAATGAGTGTGGTGCAGGCCCTGTTATTGCGAGCACTGCTCAGTCGATTTTGGGATAAACCGTATAAGGGTAAATTAATTCGCTGGGGCACTGAGCTGCACGATCGATTTATGTTGCCTCATTATTTGTGGAAGGATTTACTCGACATCGTTGATGATATCCGGGAAAGCGATATTGAGTTTGATGCGCAATGGCTGAAAGCCTTTTGGGAGTTTCGCTTTCCATTGTATGGTACTCGTTACGTCGGCGATATCATGCTAGAGCTTCGTGCAGCGATAGAGCCTTGGCATGTTCTCGGTGAGGAAGCCACTGGATCTGGCACGGCCCGGTACGTTGATTCATCTATGGAGCGATTACAGTTGCGTGTCACCGGGCTCACTGATGAACGTTATAAAATTACCTGTAACGGACGTGCCCTAGTGATGCGAAGTACCGGCCAGCATGGGGAGTACGTTGTAGGAGTGCGTTATCGAGCATGGCAGCCTTCTTCGTGCCTGCACCCCGACTTACCGGTGAACGTGCCACTGGTGTTTGATGTGATTGATACTTGGAAGGGTCGTAGCCTGGGTGGATGTGCGTACCACGTTGCTCACCCGGGCGGAAGAAACCCGGAAGAGTCACCAGTGAATGCAAACGTTGCTGAGTCCAGACGCTTATCTCGTTTTGAGCACAATGCGCATACACCCAGTTCAATAGAGCCACAGCAAGACAACTTCAACACAGGTGGTTTTTTTAATGCCACAGACGCAGCAGGTGGTTTAAATCCGTTTACCGAACTGCCGGTCAATCCAGAATATCCTCATACAGCGGATCTGCGTAAGTCTTGGTGATGAGTTGCCTAACTTAGTTGTCCGTGAACCCGGGCGAACATCAGTCAGCTACGAGATGGCAATCACTGCTGAACCGATCGTCCGTGTTGTTGTTGTTGTTGTTGTTGTTGTTGTTGTTGTTGTTGTTTGGGAGGTTCAAGATGTCTGAGTACCTTATCGATACCCAGGCACCATTAACATTCAATCAGTACAAAACATAGAAGTAATTTAATTTCTATTTTGCTGTGATGATAGACATTACTAATTTTCCGTCTTTTTTCACTGGTCCATCTTCTTTCGCGCCCAGCGTATATTCGAAGATTCCGGTTTTCATACCACCGGTTTCTCCATGTAGCATTACCATGAGCTTATCGCCACTGGCTACCGCTTCGGTGAGAATAGCCACAACATCGATATTTTCGCCTTTTTTCAATGGGGCATGACCAACTACAGGACCAGGTTTACCGGAATCGTCCGTTCTGTGAATGACCAGCCAACCATTAGCCTCTGACATCACCATTGATGCGGTAACAGTTCCACCTGACACATCTTGATTACCGGCAGAAACTGCCATCATGTGTCCACCAGCCATTGTTACTGATGTTGCAACAACTGCGGCTACAGAAATACAAAATACAAACATATTTTTCATAATAGATACCCTCATTTTGGCACAAACAAACATTTGCACCTGATTAGTTCGATTACTAAAACTCGGATCGAGTCTCCATATATACGGCTCCGGTATGGAACGAGATGCAAATTCGGAAGCAGTTTTCATCACTCTGTGGAATGCGGGGATCTGATCAACACGCGCTTTAATCGCGCCTCAAGTTTGGGTCGGTTGCTATGGGTGTTGGGTAGTACCGCACTACCCAGTATGAACTTATGATAAAGCTTAGCAAAGTAGCGGCTTGAATCATGATACCGGCTCGTTCCGAGAGAAGATGAAGATCAAGCGCCACGACGACAATCAATAGCGAAAATTCGCTGATCTGACCTAACCGAATTCCGGTTTCATGAGCCATACGCGATTTCTCATCTTCACGCTTCAACAGCATTTTGAAAATCCACGGTTTGCCGGCAACTGCAACTAACGCTAAGAGTGCGGCAGGTGCTGCGACCGCGAAAAGTCCATGGACGTTAAATCCTGCGCCGAGCGCGAAAAAAAACAATACAAGGAAAAAGTCTCGCAAAGGTTTAAGATTTTCAGCAAGAAATCGAGCAATAGGGCTTGTTGCTAATGTAATACCGGCGATAAATGCCCCGACTTCGTGAGACAGCCCAATTAGCGTTGCCAATTCAGCAAGGCTTAAACACCATGCGATCGTAACCAGAAAAAGATACTCGTGAATCTGATCAAACTTAATGAAAAGGCGTGTTAGTACCTTACTTGCAACAAACCACGCACCCAAGGCGAGGGCGGGTAATCCAATGACCAGAACCACTGAATCTAGTACAAGTCCCTTGCCGCTGCCAATACTGTGTAAAGTGATCAGTGCGAGGATGGCAAGTAAATCTTGTAACAGCAATATACTAACGATAAGTTCGCCAATTCGTTGATGATGGAGTGCGCTGGTTGGCAGTAACTTTAACGAAATAATAGTGCTAGAAAACACCATTATTATTCCTGTTAAGAAAATGTCGGTACGATTGAATTGAAATAATGCAGCTATGAGCGCACCGATCAGGAAAAATACCAACGAACTGATAATGGTCACCAGAATGGCTTCGCGGAATAATTTCTTCAGCTCACCAAGTTCTAAATTAAGTCCTAGAAGAAACAGCAGGAATAAAATACCAATATTGGAAAAATCGGCGATCAGCTCTGGATTAGAAATCCAATTCAGGCCCCATGGACCAACCAGCATACCGACGGCAATATACGACAAAATCATTGCTTGTCGAGCATAGAGGGCCAGTGTTGCGAGAACTGCAGCACCGAAAAAAATTAAAAACAATGAAAATAGCATGGGGTTTTGACGCTACTATCGGTATGGTCTATAAGCATAGTCGAGCATAAACACAATAGGTTCATGTAGTTTTACTGGTAGTGCAAGCAACGCAGCAGATTCACCAATCATCCGTCAACTCCAGTTCCTGAGTGTCCAGTGATAATTGTTTCTACGTATTATTGACGCTATCAAATGCCTGCAATGATTTCTCGAGCGCCGAGACACCAGCCGGTACATCGACATCTGCATTCATATTGGCCAGAGTCGCACCCAAGGCGTGCAGTGTGCGAAATATATTGTGTGCACGGCATTGTTCGCCCATTTGGCCCACACGAACTATATTAGCGCCAAACGATCCAGAAATTTCCACTCGATAACGGCTGGACATCGAACTAATCAGTTCATTCTTGTCGATTTTTTCTGGTACACAAACACCAACAACAGAATTAAGCCTGTGTTCAGATTGAATGTAGAGCTTAGCTCCCATTGCTTCGATGCCTGCTTGAAGTGCACATGATGAGCGCAAGTGTCGTTCGAATCGGGATTCCAGTGTTTCTTCACAAACAAGTTTCAATGCTTCGTGTATCGCAAGTACACCAGATACCGGTGCTGTGTAGTGATAAGATTTTTGATACCAAAATTGATCGGCTAATTTTGCATCAAGGCACCAATGCTGCATGGGTGATTGACGCTCTTGTATGTTTCGCCACGCAAATTCTGAAAATGCAACGAGCGACACGCCTGGTATTGAGGACAAGCCTTTTTGCCCACCGGTAATGACTGCATCGATTCCCCATTCGTCCATATTCAATGGCATAGTGCTGAGTGTACATACTGCGTCGACGACAATCAGACAACCATGTTCTTTTGCAGCTTTGCAAATAGCAGGGAGATCGTTGTTGTAAACGGTGTTCGATGTTTCACCTTGAACAATGGTCAGAATTTTCGGCTTGTACGCTTCAAGGTGCTGGAGAACAGCTTGGAGACTAGCCGATGCTCTTGGCTCTACACAGAGCCGCGTTACATGCCCTTGAGCACGCTCGGCTAACTCTGCTAGTCGATTGCTGAAAAAACCGTTACAGATGCATAGACACTGATCTCCGGGTTCTACTAAATTGGCAACCGCCATTTCCATTGCTGCAGAGCCTGGCCCTGCGACCCCTAATATTCTTGCGCTATCTGTTTGGAACACGTAGGAAGACATGTTCTTAACCTGATCTATTATCTTTGCCATAGTTTCGCCCAGATGGTTTATCACGATCGAATTGGCGGCGGCAACACGTGCGGGGATAGGTACTGGACCGGCTCCCATCATTAGTAGGGGTTCGTCTGGAAGAATACTGTCAAGTGGCTCTATAATATTGGGTGGAGAGAATTTCATAAGTGAAGATGCTATATAAATAATGTAGTCAATTCTACATTGATGATCCAGCTTCGATGAATTTTATAATCTCTGGTGCAATCTCATTCTTCCAACGACGACCGCTAAATATTCCATAATGTCCCGCACCATGTTGAAGATGGTGGTGGCGATCAACGGCCGATAATCTGGTGCATAGATCATGCGCTGCCAGGGTTTGACCCTGACCTGTTATATCGTCCTTCTCACCTTCGATCGTCATTAGTCTTGTTTTTGTAATCAAAGCAGGTTTAACTAGTCTGCCTCGGTGGGTCATAGTATTGGTTGCAATCTCTGCTTTCTTGAAAACCCGGTCAATCGTTTGTAAGTAAAACTCGGCAGTCATATCCATAACGGCGTTGTAGTTACTATAGAAGTCTTCGTGTGAATCCGATTCTGAAAAATTCTGCGAGAGTAGATTTTGGTAGTAGTCCGCATACGATTGACAATGCCGGCCCAGGTTCATGCTAAGAAAACTGGATAGTTGCAGAAAACCAGGATAGACAGATCGCCCGGCACCAGGAAGTGTTTGTGGAACCTGATGAACTACAGTTTGTTCAAGTAGCTGCAAGGAATTCTGTTGCGAAAATTTATACGGTTCAGTCGCATTTATACGAGGATCAATTGGACAGCCAAACAAAACCATGGATTTCGGAACACAGGCGTCTTCGTCTTCACTCATTAACGCTATCGCTGCCAGCACTGGAGGGCCGGGCTGGCACACCGCAAACACATGCAGATCGGGTCCCAATAGTTGCATAAAATCGCGACAATAATCCACATAATCGTCAAGATCAAAACGCCCACTGTCAGTAGGGACCTGCGCGGCATCAATCCAGTCAGTTACATAGACATCGTAGTGTTCCAACATGCGCTGAACAGTCTCTTTAACGAGCGTAGAAAAATGCCCAGACATCGGTGCGACAATTAAAATTTTGTCTTCTACTTTATCGGTAGCTATTCGCTTAAAACTAAGGAGATTGCAGAATGCTTTTTGCAAAACGACTTCTTCAACTACAGGCACCTCACATCCATCGACAATGACTGAATCTATATCAAACGCTGGTTTGTGAAAAGGTCGCGTTACGAAGTCGATGTAATCCAGATGAGAAGCCGCTGCTTTATTGATTGGCCAGTCAGCACAAAAAATACTGCTCACCTCGAGAAAGGAACGGGTAAAGTACGCTTGTTGGCGAATCGACGCTGCCGCCAATTTATTCGTTTCGTACATTGAATAGAGCATGAGATATCCGCTGTTATTTGATCTTATGGAGCTTTTTTTTAAAATTGATAAAAACTTATTTTTGCATCACCAATGCATTTTTTGATTAACCACTTCACATTCAGTTACTTTTAATGTGTGCCACCTGCAGCGCAAGAAGAATCTTATCCGGAATTGCGACACTGCCACCCTTTGCCCGGTTTACAAACACGTGAGTGAAAGTGCCGTAAGCTGCTGCCTTAATGTTACCTTTATCAAAAATAGCCATGCCGTATTCAACAGAGCTTCTACCCAGTTTATTCACTCTGAAGCCGACGTCAATAAGCGCAGGATGAGCTATCGGGGAAAAATACTGACAAGTTGATGCAACAATAAATGCAACGATATGTGAGCTAATATCCAATCCACCTTTTTCAATTAGATATTCGTTTGCTACGGTATCGAAGTACTGGTAGTAAACCGCATTGTTAACATGGCCATAAATATCGTTATCGATCCAGCGTGTTGGTATCGATGAGAAATGATAAAAATCATTTCTTGTAGCATTTACGCTTTGTTTATCACTCGGATTCATCGTCGGATTTATCGGTAAACACATCAGAGGCAGCTTCCCAGGTTTTCAAATTTTGTACCATTAAATCCTGAACCAGCTCTACAGGAGAATTGGCCAGTAGTTGCTGAAACTGTTTTTGATAGTTTTGCTGTTGATCGATAAACGTACTGACACTTTTCTGTAAATACTCTTTCATCATTTCTTGCATGGGATTGTCGTAAAACTGAATCAACTGCACCAGCACGGGTTCGGACAGCATCGGCATACCGGCCTGTTCGCGTTCGACAATAATTTGTAACAAAATGGAGCGTGTGATGTCTTCGTTGTTACCGCCATCAACTACCTTTAGATTAACGCCACTGATAAGCATCTGGCGTATATCGCTCATCGTTACGTTGCACCGAGCCTCTGTGTCATACAGGCGTCGGTTCGCATGTTTTTTTATGATTTTAATGTCAGGCATCGGATAAGAACACCGTTAGGCGATGTGATATCCGCCGTTCACGGAAAGATCGGTCCCGGTAATGTAGCCACTATCCTGACTGGCAAGAAATCCAACCGCTCTGGCAATTTCAGTTGGATCTGCAAATCGGCCAACCGGGATTTCACTGATTAATTTAACCTTCACCTTGTCCGGTACTGCATCGATCATAGGCGAGTTAACATAACCTGGTGATACTGAGTTGACGGTAATGCCATCGCGGGCAACTTCGCGCGCAAGCGCTTTGGTAAAACCAGTCATGCCAGCTTTGGCGGCAGAGTAGTTCGTTTGTCCAATTTGGCCGCGCTGTCCATTAACTGAGGATATATTGATAACGCGGCCAAACTTGCGTTCGGTCATAGGGCCAATGCATTGCCGCGTGACATTAAATACGCCATCCAAATTAGTACGCATGACATCAGTCCACTGTTTTGACTCCAGTTTCACTAACCTGGCGTCGCGAGTAATGCCGGCAGCGTTGACGACGGTGCTGATCGGGCCAATATCGCTTTCTATCTTTGCAATTGCCTTTTCACAAGAATCGGGATCAGTAACGTCAAACACTGATAGCTGTACTTTTGCACCTTCTGCCAGGAGTTCTGCAACAACGGCTTCGCTACGTTCTTGATCGGTGGGGTGGCAGTTAGTAACGATAGTTAAGCCTTGTTTGGCAAACTCGCGACAAAGTGCGGTACCAATAGCGCCTGTACCTCCGGTGATCAAAACAACTTGCTGAGTCATTATCATTCCTCTTAATAGGCATATCAATTAAAACGGACCGTACTCATAGTCCGTTGGTGCAGTGCACCATGTGCATATAGGCACTATATCGGCCACTATGGCTAAATAACAGTAAATAAGTATGATTTTTACGAGAAAGCGCACCAAATATTGTGCAATGCACCATAAACAAGTACTGCATTTTGATAAAAGTGAACCAGTACTCGCTTTGCATTCGAATTATTGCTAGTTTCTTGTTCTATTTTGCACGAACTTTGCGATCTATCTGCAACATATGGCGAGATATATGCCGCTATATTGCATGTTATTATTGAAACAATGAGTAGTTAAGATGTTGATATATTGCGAAAATAATCAATTTCTAGCAAAAATATTACTTTCATGTTGCGCTGCAAGATAAATCTAATGTATACTGCACTGCAACAAGATCGGATAATCAGTCTAATTCGACTCACTAACTTTTACGACAAAAGGGCTACAACCATGAAAAATGTTAACGATGCAATGAACGACCAGTTAAAGCAATTCGCTGAATTTCAAGCAAAGAGCATGGAGCAGATGCTTCCGTTCGCTAACTTGGCTTCTGATGCAACGACCAGGTTACTTCGTAAAAATTACGAAGTCATGGGTGACTGGGTCGACTTCGCTGTTGAACAGTCTCAGTTGCCGCTGAAAGGCGACGCTCCAAGTGACGTTGCTGAAGCGCAAATGGCTAACGCAAAAAAATTGTCAGAAACAATGACAACACGCGCTACCGAGTATGCAGAGATTGCAAAGAGCTGGGGCTCACAAGCACAAGCCACGACAGAGAAGACGGTTGGCAAGGCAGTTTCTAAAGCTAAAGCCGCTTAATAGCTATTCATACACCTTTAGAACAAGAGGGTAAAAATCATGAAAAATGTTAATGACGCAATGAGTGAACAATTAAAGCAATTTGCCGATCTTCAGGCTAAGAGCATGGAACAGATACAACCGTTCGCTAATTTGGCTGCCGATGCAACGACCAATCTGCTTCGTAAAAACTACGAAGTGATGGGTGACTTGGTTGATTTCTCTGTTGAGCAGTCTCAATTGCCTTTGAAGGGTGATGCACCAACCGATTTGGCTAATGCGCAAATGGAGGCAGCTAAAAAGTTGTCAGAAACCATGACGGCACGTGCCGCAGAATACGCCGAATTAGCAAAGCGCTGGGGCGAGCAAGTCCAGGCCGAAACTGCAACGGCTGTGAAAAAGTAGTTTATTAGAACGGGTGGAGCGGTTTTCCTTGACGAAAACCGCTCCCGCGATCACTCTTATATGCTTACGGGAATAGAGCTTATAAGCCAGTGATAGAAAAGAGACTCATTAAGAAATACGCCAATCGACGGCTTTACGATACCGTCGATAGCAAGCATATAACACTCAATGATATTAAAAATTTAATCGTTGAGGGCTATGACGTTCAGATTGTTGACGATACAGATGGTTCTGACCTGACTCGCTTGTTATTGCTGCAGATCATCACCGATCAAGAACAAGCAGGCCAACCGTTACTCAATGAAGTGCTGTTAGCTCAATTGATTCGGTTTTATGGCAATCCTATGCAGCACGTCATGGGCGACTATCTGCAACAAAGTGTTGATACTTTTATTGGCCAGCAGCGCACGATTCAAGATCAGATGCAGGAGTTAATTAAAACAGCGCCAATGGATTTAATGCAGCAAAACATGCGTCTGTGGGAAGGCATGTTCAAAGGCAAGACGCCAGATGGGAGGGACGACCCCGACAAAAAAGATTAACAGTGCCATTTTAAGACTTTTGCAAGGAACATTGGAGAGGTATTACAGTGAGTAGCAACGAAAAATCTGTTTTGGAGCAGTGGCAGCAAATGGGCACATCGTTTGCTCAGCTGATGGAAAAAAATCAGGCTCACATGGCTGAGTTTCTGCAGCAAGTCCCGGGGCAATCAGCTAACGCTAAAGATCCTCTCAATATCACTCCCGCTTTTACACAAGCCGTATCTGGTCTTGTGGCCGATCCGGTAAAACTCATGCAATCCAATTATGCGCTTTGGTCGTCGCATATGGAGCTGTGGCAAGAAATGGCCGGACAGGTACTGGACCAATCAGGTTCCTCTAAGGAAGGTAGTAACGTTAGCCCAGATCGGCGTTTCAAGCATGAGGACTGGGATAACAATCCAATTTTTGATTACATCAAACGTTCTTATCTCATTACCTCAAATTGGTTCGTCGACACCATGGGGTCAATTGATGGGCTTAGCGAAGATGATCAAGTCAAAGTAAAATTCCACAGTCAATTGCTGGCCGATGCATTCTCGCCCAGCAATTTTGCGATGACCAACCCTGACGTGTTGCGCACAATGATGGAAACCAAGGGTCAGAGTTTGATTGATGGCTTAAACAATCTACAACGAGATCTAGACCCAAAAACTGGCCAACTTAGCATCATGATGTCCGACCCCAGTGCTTTCGTTATGGGAAAGGATATCGCTACCACGCCAGGAAAGGTGGTGTTTCAAAATGATTTAGTCCAGCTTCTGCAATACGAACCAACCACCAAGAAAGTATTCAAACAGCCTTTAGTGATTGTGCCGCCATGGATTAATAAATTCTACATACTCGACTTGCAAAAACAAAATTCGTTTATTGCCTGGGCGGTCGAGCAAGGCTACACCGTATTTGTTATCTCCTGGGTTAATCCGGACACAGCGCTTGGTGCAAAAACATTTGAAGACTACATGCAGGAAGGCATACTCGATGTGCTGGATGCTGTAGAAGCCGCTACTGGCCAACGCGACGTCAGTATGATCGGGTACTGTATTGGTGGCACGCTACTCAGTGCAACGCTAGCTTATATGGCAGCCAAGGATGATGACCGAGTAAAAGCGGTAACCTATTTTGCTTCTCAAGTGGATTTTTCGGAAGCTGGAGAGCTAAAGATTTTTACCGACGAAGCACAAGTCGACAACCTTGAGCAGATGATGTCGGAAAAAGGCTATCTCGAAGGTAGCTCGATGGCAACTACATTTAATATGTTGCGCGCTAACGATTTAATCTGGTCGTTTTATATCAATAATTACCTGCTGGGAAAAGAGCCGCTTAAATTTGATTTGCTTTACTGGAATTCGGACTCAACCCGTATGCCACGTGAAACTCATCTGTTTTACTTGCGACAAATGTACATCAATAACAATCTGGCCAAACCTGGCGGCATCACGCTTAAAGGCGTACCCATCGATGTAAGCAAAATCTCCATGCCGGTTTATTTGCAGGCAGCAAAAGAAGATCACATCGCACCGTATAACTCGGTTTTCAAGGCAGTGAACCTGTATTCAGGTCCGGTGAGATTTATGCTGGCAGGCTCCGGGCATATTGCAGGGGTAATCAATCCGCCGTCTGCCAACAAATACGGTTATTCGATTAATGAAGAGAACCCGAAAACGCTCAATGAATGGCTTGAAGGTGCAGTCGAACATGAGGGTTCGTGGTGGACTGATTGGCACAAATGGTTGAAACCCTTATCGGGTACAAAGGTGAATGCCAGAATGCCAGGTAGTGGCAAATTACCAGTGCTCGAAGATGCTCCGGGGTCATACGTTTCTATCAAAAGTTAAACATAGACCCCTTCACGCAGCGTCTTACCAATAATACTTACATTTTTTGGAGATTAGACATCATGTCAGATGTAGTCATTACCAGTGCTGTGCGTACACCTATTGGCGCGTTTACCGGCGGCCTTAGTTCGATACCAGCCGATGAGCTTGGAGCAATTGCCATTACCGAAGCACTACGCCGCGCAAAACTCTCAGGTGAAGACGTATCGGAAGTTCTATTCGGTCAGGTGTTAACGGCAGGCTCAGGTCAAAATCCTGCTCGACAAGCTTCGATGAAAGCCAACATTCCAGCCTCAAGCTCAGCCGTTACCGTTAATCAAGTATGTGGATCCGGATTACGCACCATCGCCATGGGCTGTCAATCTATTCAAGCAGGCGACAGTGAAGTTGTGGTTGCTGGCGGACAGGAAAACATGAGTTTGTCTACACATTGTGCCCACATGCGAACCGGCACAAAAATGGGTGACACAAACTTTATCGACACCATGATCAAAGATGGTTTGTGGGATGCATTTAATGGATACCACATGGGCATCACTGCCGAAAACGTTGCTGAAAAATGGCAAATTTCACGTGAAATGCAAGACAACTTTGCAGCAGCATCTCAGCAAAAAGCGGAAGCGGCGCAACAAGCCGGTAAGTTTGAGGCCGAGATAGTGCCTGTTACCGTAACAAGCCGTCGTGGTGACACCATCGTTGATACCGACGAGCACCCCAAACACGGTACTACTGTTGAATCATTGGCGAAATTACGACCAGCGTTTTCAAAAGAAGGGTCGGTCACAGCGGGTAATGCCTCAGGATTAAACGATGGCGCTGCTGCAGTCACACTCATGAGTAGCAACAACGCAGCAAGCCGGGGTATTACACCTCTTGCGCGTATCGCGTCCTGGGCAACTGCAGGAGTTGATCCTGCGGTAATGGGGTCTGGTCCTATACCAGCAAGCCAAGCTGCATTGAAGAAAGCTGGCTGGGCTGTTGCCGATCTCGACCTTATTGAAGCCAACGAAGCGTTTGCAGCACAGGCCTGTGCGGTTAATAACGAGCTGGGTTGGAACCCCGATATTGTGAATGTTAACGGTGGAGCAATTGCTTTAGGTCATCCAATAGGCGCATCAGGTACACGAGTCTTAGTGACGCTGTTGCACGAAATGGTCAGGCGTGATGCGAAAAAAGGTCTTGCAACACTTTGCATCGGTGGCGGCATGGGTATCGCTATGTGCGTGGAGCGCAGTTAGGGATTGGTAGTGCGGAACCTGCAATCAAATTGAATCTTAGATAATCAATTAATGGAGTACGTAACGTGGCAAAAATTGCTTTAGTAACAGGTGGAACTCGAGGTATAGGAGCAGCAATCTCTCTTGCTCTTAAAAACAAAGGCTACAAGGTAGCTGCAAACTATGCAGGCAACGACGGACGAGCGAAAGAGTTCTCAGAAAGTAGCGGCATCCCAGTCTATAAATTTGATGTATCTGATTTTGGCCAGTGTGAAACTGGTATTAAGCGTATAAGCGAAGATATGGGTGGATCAATCGATATCCTGGTAAACAACGCGGGTATAACTCGTGACGGAACGTTACATCGAATGGATCAGGAAAACTGGCAGAAAGTGCTTGATACCAATCTTGGTTCCTGCTTTAACACATCTCGGCTGGTCATTGACGGCATGCGTGAACGAGAGTTCGGCCGCATTGTTAACGTCGGTTCTATCAATGGTCAAGCAGGGCAATACGGTCAGGTAAACTACGCTGCTGCAAAGTCGGGTATTCATGGTTTTACCAAAGCACTTGCGCAGGAAGGGGCAGCTAAAGGAATTACCGTGAATGCTATTGCGCCAGGCTACGTCGATACAGACATGGTGCGAGCAGTACCTCCAAACGTTCTCGAAAAAATTATCGCTGGCATCCCTGTGGGTCGTCTTGGGCGCGCAGAAGATATCGCACGCACTGTAGTATTTCTGGTCGCCGACGACGCTGGATTCATAACCGGCTCTACTTTGTCTGTTAATGGCGGGCAGCACATGTACTAACAATGATGTGTCGATGCGCGATATGCAGATCTGCTGTTTAAATAATTGATTAAGAAGGAGGTTGTAAATGAGCAACTTTGAAGAGCATAAGAGAATTACGTTTCATCATGACCTGGAAATCATGGAAGTGGATTTTAGTGATTTCAGTTTTACCGATTCAAGCGTAGTCAACTCGGTATACGACTCCATAGAAAGGTTAGTCGCTGAGACGAACCGGAAGTAGTATTTCATGGTTAATTATCGCTCTACCAAGATAGACCCTGATGCCTGGTTTCAATATGCTTCGAGAGGTAAAGATATAAACGTGGCAAGCTCTTTGGGGTCAGTACGTTTTGACCCGCGAGAGCCTACACGGGCGGAGATTATGAAACGTGCAGAATCTGAAAATTTTAACCCGAACCTGGTGTCTACGCGAGACGAAGCAGTTGAGCGAATTCTGGTGATGAAGCGAGAATCAGCAGTTACAGAATAAAAGCAGCAATAGCCTGACTTAACGGAGTCGGGCACTACGACGGTGTAGTCGTATTAACGTTAACTGCTAGTTCATAACAAATGCATTTAGAGATCAGACAACAAGGAGATTAACATGAGTGAGAATTTACATCCGATACCGGCCCTGGCTAAGAAAAGGGCACTGATTAATCGAGAGAAATTCGAATCCATGTATGCTGATTCAGTCAGTGACTCCGAGTCCTTTTGGGCAGAGCAGGGCAAACGTCTCGATTGGATTAAGCCGTATACAACTGTAAAGAACACAACCTACGCATATCCGGATGTATCGATTAAATGGTACGAAGATGGTCAGTTAAATGTCTGCGCTAATTGCGTTGACCGACACCTGAAAACTCGCGGTGATCAAGTGGCCATTATCTGGGAAAGTGACGACCCTGACACTGACTTACACATCACTTACAACGAGCTCTACGAGAAAGTCTGCCGATTGGCGAATACGTATAAGTCCCTTGGTGTTTCTAAAGGAGATAGAGTCATTCTCTATATGCCGATGATACCGGAAGCGGCCTATGCCATGCTCGCATGCGCTCGTATCGGTGCTGTTCATTCCATTGTGTTCGGTGGATTTAGTCCTGATGCACTAGCCGATCGTATTGAAGGTTGTGATGCGAAACTGGTTGTTACTGCAGACGAAGGTTTACGCGGAGGAAAGCCTGTACCGCTTAAATCCAATTGTGATAAAGCACTATCCAAGCTGAAAAAAAGCGTAAAAACCCTGGTTGTGAAGAGAACAGATGGCGAGATTAAAATGCGCCCCAAACTCGATTTTTGGTACCACGAGCAGACAGCGCTTGCGTCCCAGGAGTGCGTAGCTGAGCCAATGAACGCAGAAGACCCTTTGTTTATTCTCTATACATCTGGTTCGACTGGCAAACCTAAAGGTGTCGTTCATACTTCAGGTGGCTATTTGGTTTATGCGTCAATGACGCATGAGCTCGTGTTCGACTATCAGCCTGGAGATGTGTATTGGTGCACAGCTGATGTGGGCTGGGTAACGGGACATAGTTATATCGTTTACGGCCCGTTAGCGAACGGTGCTACAACCTTGATGTTTGAAGGCGTACCAACATACCCATCTCCTGCCCGTTTTTGGGAAGTTTGTAATAAACACAAAGTCAGTATTTTCTATACAGCACCTACTGCCATTCGTGCATTAATGGGCTCGGGTGATGAGCATGTTAACAGCGTCGATCTTTCTTCGTTACGCGTTTTAGGTTCTGTTGGAGAGCCTATAAATCCTGAAGCCTGGAATTGGTATAACGATGTAGTAGGAAAAGGCCAATGCCCAATTGTTGATACTTGGTGGCAAACCGAGACCGGGGGTATTTTGATCACACCACTACCTGGGGCTACAGAAACAAAACCCGGCTCAGCAACACGTCCGTTTTTCGGTATTCAACCGGTAATTCTTGATAACGAAGGCGTTGAAATAACGACCAAAGAAGCGGAAGGTGTGTTGTGCATTAAAGATAGCTGGCCAGGTCAAATGCGCACCGTTTACGGTGACCATGATCGTTTTGTGTCTACTTATTTTGAAACGTTTAAAGGCTACTACTTTACCGGTGACGGCTGCAGACGTGACAGTGACGGATATTATTGGATCACGGGTCGAGTTGATGATGTGATAAACGTATCTGGTCATCGTATGGGAACAGCGGAAGTCGAATCTGCATTGGTGGCGCATGAGTCGGTTGCGGAAGCCGCCGTAGTTGGCTTTCCACATAACATAAAAGGACAGGGTATCTACGCCTATGTCACGCTAATGAAAGATATAGAAGCCAGTGATGATCTTAAAAAAGAACTGGTGACATGGGTACGCAAAGAGATTGGTCCTATTGCTTCGCCTGATGCAATTCAATGGGCGCCCGGACTGCCTAAAACTCGTTCCGGAAAAATTATGCGTCGAATTTTGAGAAAAATTGCTGAAAATGATTACGATTCATTAGGCGATATATCCACATTGGCTGATCCGGAAGTGGTTGATCAGCTAATCGAGAATCGAAGCAGTTGATTGAATCACGATAAAACAGACAAACCTTTAACCAAAGTTTAGCCAGTCTGCTCGATCTGCGTAGATTGGATAGATTGTCGTCCGAGCCGGAAGTGGTTCAACAACTAATCGCGCATCGTGTAGGATGCGCACGAAGCACATTCAGTAATCGAACGTTCGTCGAGGTCTGCTCAGTTTGCTCGACCAACACAACAAGCATCAATGGTCCGAAGATGAACTTAAATCATAAGTTTATTCCCTGATTATTTTCGCACGCACTGTCCAACTTTCTTGACCATTGGCTAATAATAGACAAAAAACGGCATAGAGCTAAGCACAATTGAAAAAAATTGAAATTACCAGCGGTACCTCAAAGCGTCTTGGTGCTGTTCCTGATGAAGCGGGAGTCAACTTTGCGGTTTTCTCCGATCATGCCACCCGACTTGAGCTTTGTTTGTTTTCATCAGATGGGCGCAAAGAAGAATCCCGTGTGATATTGCCAGAGAAAACAGGATCGGTATGGCATGGATATATACCTGGGTTAACCCCCGGCACACTCTACGGTTATCGGGCGCACGGCAGTTATACACCCGAGCAGGGTCATCGCTTCAACCCCAATAAACTACTGATGGATCCCTACACACGCGAGCTTCGAGGGAGCTGGATCCAGAATGATCATACTTTGGGTTATAACTCATCGAGCCCGCAACTGGATTTGTCTTTCGATGAGCATGATAGCGCACCCTACGTACCCAAGTCGGTTGTATCTGAACCAGCGTTACTTTCCGCAATTTCGGACAACAATGTCAGATCTGAAGAGCCTGGTTTAATTTACGAAGCTCACGTGAAAGGTCTAACAAAAAACCATCCTGAAGTTGCGGAAGCTGTTCGGGGTACCTACGAAGGGTTAGCTTCAGACGCAATCCTCGATCATCTAAAGAAAATTAACGTTTCTGCGATTGAACTGCTGCCGGTTCACGCATTTCTGGATGATGGTTTTTTGGTCGACCGCGGTTTGAAGAACTACTGGGGCTATAACACTGTTGGCTTTTTTGCACCGGAACCGCGCTATTTTGGCGCTGCAGGTTTTAGCGGCTTTCGAGAAATGGTGGACAAGTTTCACGCTGCGGGAATCGAAGTTATATTGGACGTGGTTTACAACCATACCGCCGAAGGTGACCAACGCGGTCCAACACTTTGCTACCGTGGTTTGGATAACGCATCCTACTATCGACTCCATGCAGGTCAGGCTCGCTACTATGTCAATGATACCGGTTGTGGTAACACGTTAAATGTTTCCCACCCCTATGTATTGCGGATGGTGCTCGATAGTTTGCGATTCTGGGTACAGTGCATGGGTATTGATGGCTTTCGATTTGACCTCGCAACAACGGTAGGGCGAGAGGATTACGGCTTCGACCCAAATGGTGGTTTCTTCGATGCGCTGAGACAAGATCCCGTATTATCGGGCGTTCGATTAATTGCCGAACCTTGGGACATCGGGCCGGGCGGCTATCGACTCGGGGAATTCCCTCCAGAATTCTTAGAATGGAATGATGCTTACCGTGACTCGGTCAGACGTTACTGGCGTGGGGATTCGCATGCGACACAGGAACTCGGTGCGCGTTTGCTGGGCTCCGCCGATCGATTTGATCAGTCGGGTCGGCGGGCGTGGTCTTCATTGAATTTTGTCAGCTCTCACGATGGTTTTACGCTTGCCGATATAACTGCATATCGTAATCGACAGAATGAACTGAACACAGAAGACAACAGAGACGGACACAATGCCAACTACAGTGATAATTGTGGGGTTGAAGGTGAGAGCAGCGATGCGGTAATACTTCAGCGTCGACTCAACCGTCGACGCGCTATGCTGGCGACGCTATTTTTATCCCAAGGTACTCCCATGTTGTTGGCAGGTGATGAAATCGGTAATTCTCAAGCGGGAAATAATAACGCGTATTGTCAGGACAATGAGACGGGCTGGATCGATTGGCAATCTGCCGATCGGCAATTACTCGAATTTGTGACGAAGTTATCTGAGTTCAGGGCAGAGCATAAGTCGCTGCGTCAATCCCGGTTTTTGCATGGCGGGGTCAGGCATTTCGATAATAAGCCTGATGTTGAGTGGGCTGATCTTTCAGGGCGACCCTTGCAATGGTCTGATCCCGGATTGTCATGTTTTTGTCTGACCGTGCGTTGCTCTTCAGAAAACCCCCAAGCTGACGCTGATACTGACGTTGTATTCATCGCGTTTAATCGAGATGAGAAAGCGGCTGATGTGGCTATTCCGCCGGTGACGAAAGGTTTAGTATGGCAGCGATGTATCGATACAGCGAATCCTGTTGATTCTATCCACGCCATTACTGAGTCGCCTATCAAAGTGCAAGGAAATTCTGTCGTGGCCCTGTGCCTCGCGAATCAGGTGGGGCACCAATGAATTCAGATCAAGCGCTTGGTCAATTAGCAGAACGCTGCGGCATTATCGCAAGCTACTGGAATATCGAGGGGCAGGAACACATAGCAAGCCCTGAAACGCAACGAGCATTGCTCAGAGCGAACGGTGTGATGGTAGACAATGACGCTATGGTGCACGAAGTATTAGCCCATATAGATGCGACTAATTCAGCTCGCCGCATTCCTGAAGAGTTGATTATTCAGAGCAATCTGAAGCATGAGCTGTCCGTCGATTGCAGTGGACACTGGCGAATTCATTGCACCGACACGAACAAGATAGTTGCCGAAGGGCAGGCACGGGGCCAAATTACTTTGCCCCCACTGCAGTCGGGTATCTACGAGTTGATGGTGACCAGCCAAGATAAATCTGAATCTTCCACTCTGTTGGTAGCACCAGAGCGAACTCCCATGATAGCTGACGTCACTGGACGAGCTCAACACTGGGGATTGAACGCTGCACTCTATGGCATACGTTCCGAGCGCAGCCGTGGTTTGGGGGATTTCGAAGACCTTGCACTTCTTGGGGAGATACTCGCAGAGTGTGGAGCCAGTTTTCTGGGTATCAACCCGGTACACGCGATTGGCTGGATGGCAAACGAAGTAGTCAGTCCTTATTCGCCGTCTCATCGAGCGATGCTGAATACGAGCCATATCGCACTCGACAGAATTCCCGGATTCGATCCATCTACCATTGCGCAGGCACTGCAGACAGCAGACGTTGGAAATCAAAACGCAGACCGCTCACCAACAATCGACTATCAAGCCTGCAAACGAATACATGATGAGGGATTGATTGAACTTTTTAATTTATTTAAAGGTAATTTAAACTCCGGTGAGCTGGCTGCTTTTGATCAAAGCAGATCAACCTGCGATGATTCACTGGACGAATTTACCCTGTATGAGGCCATCAGCGAATGTCACGGTGAAGACTGGCGACACTGGCCGTCTGATCTTGCACGAAAAGATCCACTGGCTCTGCAAAATTTTAAGGATAGTGCGGCTGAGAGGATCGAATTTCATCAGTGGTTGCAGTGGATTGCTCAGGGGCAATTAAAAGACGCACACACGCGTTCAAAATGTGCGGGCCTGTCAATGGGGTTGTACCTTGATCTTGCAGTCGGCTCCAGGCGGGGCGGTGCAGAGAGCTGGTGCGACCAGCATGTTATCGCGCAGGATGTCTCTATTGGTGCACCTCCAGATCACCTGAGTCCGGAAGGGCAGAATTGGCAACTGGCAGCATTAGCCCCGCACAAGCTAAAGGCAGAAAAGTACGCTTCACTACAGCGCGTGCTGCGTGCAACCATGCGTCACGCTGGAGTGGTGCGCATTGATCATGTGTTAGGAATAAATCGTAGCTTCTGGATTCCAGATGACGGCTCACCCGGGGCTTATATCACACAGCCCTTTGACTCACTGGTTGCGTTGATAAAAATCGAGGCTGAAAAAGCAAGAACTGTCGTGATTGGAGAAGATCTGGGTTTGGTACCGGGAGGCTTCAGGGAGCGCATTCGATCGCAAGGATTTTACGGATACTCAGTGCTTCAGTTCGACAAGGACGAATCGGGGGCTTTGCGTGATCCTTCAGAGACTGATCAACAGGTTCTTGCCTGCTTTGGGACGCATGATACACCGACCCTGCAGGGCTTCAGTGTAGGCAGAGACATTGATTGGTGGAAGAATCTGGGTTGGATCGACGAGGACATGAGCGCGCATGCGCATAGTGTCAGATCTAAAGACGTCGCCAGACTCACGGCCATGACGTCCAACTCCAACACCGAAGACAATGTACCATTAAGCGCAGCTATTCACTCGGCGCTTGCACAATCACCTGCTGCTATGGTGTCGATTCAACTGGATGATGTTTTATGCCAACTTGATGCTCAAAATATACCAGGCACTATTCTCGAGCACCCCAACTGGTCTCGACAATACACAACGTCAATAGAAGAATTGACCGCACATCCCGGTCTTCCAGAAATCACAAACATAATGCAACGCGCTGGTCGGTGCACAACCAATTCAACCGATTGATACTTGGTCTGCTGTGTTGGTACTATCGGTGAAGACATTTGGATAGTCAATTTATCAAATTTTAATAGGGAGCACTGGCCATTAACACACCAACGGCGAGAGAACCTGACCATCGTATCATTGACATCGATACGGCTCGATTTCTGGACCGTAAACAGCAACATTACGCTGTCATTGATATCGGCTCTAATTCGATCCGGCTTGTTGTATATGACGATCTGAGTCGTACCCCATTTCCTCGATTCAACGAGAAGTCTATGGTGGCTCTAGGAACGAGTCTCGATAAAGATGGGAAGTTTACGTCTGAAGCGATTGAAGCGGTTCGACACGTGATTAACCGATTCGCTGTTATCGCTACCGCGATGGACGTTTCGCGCGTGGATGTTATTGCGACTGAAGCGACACGTAAGGCAAAAAATCGTGACGTGCTGGCGCAAGTTATAAAAAACGAGGCCGGCTTGGATATGCGGGTACTATCGGGCGAAGAGGAGGCGAACTACACTGCATGGGGTGCAATCTCAGGGTTTTATCAGCCACGGGGTATTGTTGGGGATATCGGGGGCGGTAGCCTTGAACTTGCCGAAATAGTGGGTGATTGCGTTAGCGATCGAAAAAGCAGCGTACCACTTGGTGCACTTCCGGTCAGAATCATGTTGCGCGATGGCGTTGAATCTGCAAAAAACGAAATTGACAGCATACTGAAAGGAAACCTGCCACCCCTGCTCACTGAACCCGTGTTTTATGCTGTGGGTGGTGGTTGGCGAGCGCTTGCACGAGTGCACATCGCGATGAATAAAGTACCTGTCAAAGTCGTGCATGGATACGAAGTGCAGGCGAAGGAATTCTCTTCATTTGCTAAATCCATTGCGAAGATGGACTCGAAACAAATTACCGTATTACCGGATGTGCCTGCCAGAAGAATTGAGACACTTTCAGCGTCCGCACTGGTTTTATGGCGTGTGCTGCGCAAGCTCAATCCGGACCGGTTGGTGTTCTCTGCATTTGGCTTGAGAGAGGGTTGGCTTTATTCGCAACTGGAAAAAGAAGAACAATACCGTGATCCTTTGCTTGAGGGTGCTCAAGCATTGGGTTTGCCAATGGCGCGAGTACCAGAGTTTAGTGAGGCGCTTGGTCAGTGGACCGAGTCTTTATTTCCCGGGGAATCGCAAAGTGATCGCAGGCTCAGGCTGGCAATCTGCGCGTTGACAGACATTGCATGGCGGGACCACCAGAAAATCCGGGGAGAACAGAGCTTCGAGCGTATTCTGCATTTCCCGTTTATAGGTATCACACACAGAGAGCGGGCTTATATGGCTGTTGCGGTACTGGCTCGATACGCAGGGAAAAAAGATGCAAAAATGAAAGCGCTGATCAGCGAGCTTTTAACACCCTACGAGATACAAAAAGCAGAGATCATTGGCAGAGCGCTTCTGCTTGGACACAGACTGTCGGGCAGCGTTCCGGGGATACTTGAACATTCGCGGCTTAGGGTTAATCAGGATGCAGTCCGTTTGGAAATTCTCAACCCCGAAAGCGTGCCTGATGGCGAGGCTGTGCAAAGCAGGCTGCAAAAACTTGCGAAAACTATTGGTATAAACAGGGCGGAAGTTGTCACAGCGAGGGATTAGGAGGTTTGACGTGCAGTAACGTGAAATACAATGCAATAACGTGTACTGTACTTTCATGCTGACACAACAAAGAAAATCGCTACTTCTGGAACGGCTCTCGACTGATGGTCGAATTGTGGCGAAGAATCTGGCAAAAGAGCTTGGGTTGTCCGACGACACAATCCGTCGTGATCTTAGGGAATTAGCTTCAGAAGGTCGGCTGCAGCGGGTTCACGGCGGTGCGCTTCCCTGCGCACCAGCGGAAGCGAACTTTGTCGACAGGCAGCAAATTGCTTCCGAATCGAAACAGCGTGTCGGATTGACTGCAGCAGGCCTGGTCAAGTCAAACGGTGTAGTGATCATCGATGGTGGCACCACTGCTTTGCAACTCGTTCGCCATCTGCCGCTAGATCACAACTGTACGGTTGTCACGCACAGCCCATCAATCGCAGTTGCATTGGCAGAACATACTTCGGTCAAGGTTGTGATGATTGGTGGTGTTCTGTTTAGGCATTCAATGGTCAACGTTGGTGCGGCAACCATCGATTCAATGTTACACATTCGGGCCGACTGCTATTTCATGGGAGTCACTGGAGTCAGTATCACCGAAGGATTGAGCACTGGGGATCTTGAGGAAGCTCATGTGAAACGCGCTCTGAGTGATCGTGCAGCAGAGACGGTGATACTTGCATCTGAAGAGAAACTCAATGTTGCCTCACCTTATGTTGTTATGCCGCTCTCCAATGCAACCGGCATCGTGTTGGACGGAAAAACAGCTCCATCACTGGTCAAGAAGTTGAAACGAGCTGGTCTCGATGTGTGTGTTTCATAGATGATATTTCACTGACGACAGAGGCTTATTTTTATGCTCATTCCAGTGGCTGGCCCATACCGGTCGGGAACGAACGATGAGCTTGAATCATTAGAGAATAATGATAGCTGACAGGTATTTCCACTCCGATAGAAATAGCTAGCAACATCGCAAAACGATATCGGTAGCAATTAATATCTATCGGCTTTACAGCGCTGAGGGTCGCCATGAATTACAGCCAACATAGTTATGTTTGTCGCTCTCATTTTCTTACTCCCGGTTAATTTGGTTTCAAATCTAGATGCCATGCAGATGAATTTGTTTCCATATGGCGACCTCATCATAGTTAACCCATTCACGCCGTAATCCCCAGGGACCGAATTCAGCGTGGCTTATTCCCATGACGAAGACCGGCGCACCGGTCGGGCGCCCAAATGCGTCCCAGCCTTCGTGTTTACCTTCGAGTGACCAGCGCAGCGCAGCTCGAGGTGGCATCGTCGAATCTTCGCGGCCAATGATGTGGTGGATTGTGAATACAGCCGTCGGAAAGGCTGCGCGCAGACGAATCCAGAAACGGTCGGCCGCTTCCCGTCCGTCTGCGCTGATGTTGCCAGGATGTTCCAGAGTGCAACCGCGATCGTACTCTTGTTCAATGACTGCCAGATCGGCGTCCATTATTCGAGTCAGTATTTCGGCATAGCGCTGACCCCATTCGTTGTCATTGCCTCGACCGGTGTATGGACCCAACTCGTCCATCTGCGGAGTAAAGGGTTGCGTGGCGTTTTCCGGGCCACCCTCAACCTCTATCATGCGCATAGACATCGCTTCGGATGTCATTCCCATCTGTCGTGCAAGTCCGCCGTTATCGCGCACAATCCATTCATCGCGGATCATGTTGTCCTTCGCCCAACAATCAGCGAATGCGCGAAAGCGGATTCGTTTATTAGTGGCTGGTCCGAACGGACCGTCGCCACTGTGGGTAGCTATTGTGATAGAGCGATGAGAGGAGAGCATCCCGGTTTCAGGTGTTCCGCTCCAGATGACATCTTGTGGAAGGATCTGCCGATCGGGGTATTCGACCAGTGTGGATAGCACCTTCATAGTAGCTCCGGCGTTGCCACGGTAGATACCGCTGGTCAAGCGCAAGAGCACATCGTCGGAATAGTAACGTTTCAGACTGGTGACATCGCGCTCTTCCCAGATCTGCTTGGTAATACCAATGATGTAGTCAGGAAAATCCGTAAATTTGTCATCGAAACCTTTCATCATATTTGTGTTTGATTCTGTGAGCAAAATATATCTTGAGCAGCAATATTCGGGAGCCAATCCCGCATACCTATGTTGCTATGGTGCAGTCGTGCGACGTGTATTGTCAAATTCGATCAATGTACTCATGGTTGCGAAAATTGCAACCTAAGGAAGTCAATGTGCGAATTGATTATCCGGAAAACGTATTGCTCGTTGCTGATACCGGGTCGACCATCGGGCTAATGGGCTAATGGGCTAAGTGGCTAAGTGGCTAAGTGGCTAAGTGGCCGAAGGTTCAGGATTTGGCTGGTTACCGGAAAGTTTAGCGGGCTGGTGTGTAAAACCAGACACGTTGCTTGATGTATTAACCACAGTTACAGATCTTGCGGGATTTCTCAGTTTTCTGGGTTTTCTGGGTTTGGCATCTATTTGCGTATTGTGAATCTGTTTGAAACAACAAAAGCCTTTAAGTTGTAACCGTCATAGCATTTCGTGCAAACGGTTTTGGTTGAGTTGAATAGAAACATTTCAACTATTCTTTAATAAAGAAAAATAGTAGCAAATCATGGAAAACATAACATCTCCGCTGATTTACGGATTTTGTGTGTCTGACACGCAGTCGATAACGCAATTGGATTGGGAGCACGTGGAGAGTACGATGCGGCCGCTTGATAGTCAGTGGCGTTGGTTGCACCTCGATCGTGAAGCCGTGGGGCTTAAGGATTGGCTTGAAGTACTGGAAGGAGCGACAGAGGTAGTAGTGAATGCCATGTTGCAGATAGATACTCGCCCACGGGTGATTGCTCACAACAATGGTTTCTTGCTGAATCTTCGAGGTGTCAATTTGAGCCCTGGTTCAATGCCTGAAGATATGGTTTCGCTGCGACTGTGGGTCACCGAAAATCAGGTTGTATCAACATGCGCTCGACGGGTTTTGGCGGCTGAAGATTTACGTGATGCGTTTTTATCAAACTCTGCCCCAGGCACCGTCGGTGGGGTAGTGTCATTTATTACGGATAGACTGGTCGGACGCATAGACCCTGTCGTAGTTAAACTTCAGGAAGAGCTCGACGAGATGGAAGAGAAATTGCTCTATGAAAACGAAAAACCCAATGCGTCGCAGCTCATTAGTTTTCGTCGCACCGTTTTGGGTCTTCGCCGCTATATTGCTCCCCAGCGTGATGCCTTAATCGAACTGATTAAACACGAAGACTCAGTACTCATCGACAACGATCGTCACCAGTTAGGTGATTCGCTCGATTGGCTTATAAGACTTGCGGAAGATCTTGACCTGATACGAGAGAGAGCGATGTTACAGCATGAGCAACTAGTAGCGGAGCGAACAGATGCCATTAATGATCGCCTGTTTGTACTGGCATTGATTTCTGCAGTATTTTTACCTTTGAGTATTGTCACCGGTTTGTTCGGTGTGAATATTGGCGGCATGCCTGGTGCAAATAGCCCGTATGGATTTTTTATTCTTTGTGCTGCAATGGGCTTGCTTGCACTGGTAATTGTCGTTATTTTCAGGCGAATGAAATGGATTTAGCATAACAAGGTAATAGGTTGTCAACGGCCTTTGCAGCCACTAAGTTTTCTGTCAACAGGTTATCAAGGAACTCTCGGGTGGGGCATTGCCACAGCCATTGGTGCTGCACATGCGTGTCGTGACGTGCCTGTGGTGTCAATTACAGGCGATGGTGGGGCCTTATTCAGCATCACTGAACTTGCGACTGCGGTTTATCACAAGTTTCCAGTCAATATCGAGGTAATGAATGACAACGCCTTTGGCAACGTGCGTGGCATACAACGTGATCCGTTGATGTATCCGAAACCAATGAACACTGGATACTCATGCCTAAGCTCAGTTAGCACAAGCTTCTAAATTGAGCACGAGATAAAATAGCAAAAGATATATACAGGCAATAACAAAGATGGATTCAGATACGTCGAGCTACATGAGTCACCAGAATGTAAAAGCAAATCGGGCCAGAAGTGCGCTGCAAATGCTTTTTATAGGGGATGCGCTGTCTATGCCGGTGCATTGGTATTACCGTCCCGCGGATATCCGGCGCGCGTTCCCACCTGCAGGGGTTCGAGAGCTTGTCGCGGCACCTGCCAACCACCCCAGCTCTATCATGTCGCTACATTCTACCAGCGGTGGTGGGCGCGCCAATCGGCAAATGATGCCAGCCCGGCAAATCGTTGGCGAGGTTATTCTTAAAGGGAAGGCAAAATATTGGAATAAGAGTAATGTTCATTATCATCACGGCTTAGGTGCTGGGGACAATACACTCAACACGTGGTGTGCACATCTACTTATAAAGTGGATGTCAGAGCGTGCCAGTGGTGATCCTGAAACAATTTACGATGTGAATGACTGGTTAAATCACTATGTTGAATTTATGACGGCAGATCCTCCACGTCATCCTGATACCTATGCAGAAAGCTATCACCGAGGATTTTTTGCTAACTATGCGGCAGGTATTCCTGTCGATCAGTGTGGCGCTAGTACTCACGATACTCCATCAATGGGAGCTCTTGTGACAGTAGCCCCATTGGCATTGGCGCTGTTAAACAAATTGCCTTTAGATGTTGTACAAGCAGTTTGCAGGCAACATGTTTGGTCTACGCACCCTGATGAAATGTTATTAAAAGTGGTCGATGCTTATGTAAAACTAATGAGCCTGTTGCTTTCGCGTGAAGAAGACGACGAAGAATCGATTCTGAGGTGGATACGTGATGCCTCATCGGTTGTTAAGGGTGGCAATATATCAGCGTTGCTATTGCATGAAAAAAATAGTACTTCCGTAAAAGATATAATGCGGTACTTGTCTGAAGATATGTCTGTCGTTGGTGGGAAATATTCTTTGGCCTGTTACATTACTGATTCATGGCCCAGTGTTTGTTATCTAGCTGCTCGCCACTATTCAGACCCGAAACGCGCATTGCTAATTAATACTAATTTGGGTGGTGAGAATGCTCATCGAGGTTCAGTATTGGGTACTTTGCTCGGTCTGTTGAGCAAACAACCCGTAAATGAGTTCTACAATGGATTGGCAAGGCACAAAGTGATTGATGCAGATATTGATCAATGGGTGAGTGGTTTCTATAGTTGAAGTTCGATTAGCAAAAACATGAATATTTCCTATTAAGACTTCATTCTCTGGCCGCCAAAGAAATCGGGTGCTAGTAGAGAATAGATGGAATTGATTGAACGAGCACGTACCACAGGAGCCGTTATTTTCGTACCCAGCGTGCGCTGATTGATTTTCGTTGTTATAGTGTAAAAAACAAGGGTAAAGTTGACTTTCCTGACGTGCTAATACTCAATCAGGGAAAATCTGCGGCTATGGAGTACGATGAACCGTTCGTTGGATTTTATACCTTCGATAAGGCAACCCAGAAGTTACCTGGTGCATTCGCACCCTAAAGCATTGTCGATATTCTTCTCATGCGCTGCACCATGAATGCGTTCTGGTAACAAACAATATTAAGCACTTCAAGCGTGTACATAAGCTAAAAATTGATAGTTGGTTTTGAGTGAGCGCTAACTAAAGCTTAGGGCGCTTGACACGAAAAATTTACGCAAACTTTCTGCAATGCCCTGATCATTTGCACGAGGATCCTCTTTATATCGTTCAAGCATATTTTTGCACCATTCCCTGAGGCCAGGCCGACGCGCTGACGATTGACATAGCGAACCAGCCACAAATCAGCCGGGAAATAAGAAGAGCTTGAATTCGCCGAAATTCCAAGTATACTGTATATTATTACAGTATTCGATGTTTGCTCAACAAAATAAAGCCATAAGACTAATCAAAAAAAGGTTTTCTATTCTCTTTAAAACACAGGAGTGATTAAATGGAATCAACAGACGTGTTGCATAATTCGATCAGCTCAGAAGAATTGAATCGAACATGCATTAATCAAAAAAGCATTAATCAAACAACCTGTGCCGATGTGCAAGCACAGGACATTTCTCATGATAGTGCAGACCTACATCAAAATAATCAGACCCACTGTAATCAATCGCAGCAATTTGGTCGCAGTCTGCATCTGGCTATGGCGTGCATCAACGGTGCTGATCGGCTGCAACGTAACGAAACAATCAAAGCCAATTCAAACCTGCAAGGCTTCTCCGAAACAACACCACGTCAACGCACTAAAAAAGAACTCTCATCAGATCTACACCGCGTTAGTGCTGAAATAGACACAAATCGCGCTGAACTATTGGAGCTGATGGTGCAGTTTGATGAGCAGCAAGGCTGGGCTGACAGCGGGGCGCGTAATTGTGCTGATTGGGTCAATGCAAACTTAGGGATTGGTCAATCCAGCGCTTACCAATTTCTTAGGGTCGGTCGTGAGCTAAGAAATTTACCGGTCATTCGTGCTTTGTTCCGATGCGGGGAACTCAGTTGGTCAAAAGTGAAAATTCTCACGACAGTCGCAGATGCCGATAACGAGCAAGATCTGGCTCACGTATCTCTAATGGCCACTGTCACAGATGTAGAACGAATTTGCCGTGAGTTTCGCTGGGCAAAAGCTGAAGAAGAGGGCGGTGATCCAGCAACTGGCCGCACTAAAGCCGACTTAAGGGCTGAATCTCAATTTAACAACCGCTCACTGACTACACATGAACAACCTGATGGCAGCATCGTTTTACGGATCTCACTACCACCAGAGAAAGCACAAGCTGTTTTAAATAGTCTTGAGCATTGTGAAAATGAACTCTACCAAGGGAACACAGAGCAGGCCATTGAGAATGACGATAAGAATGACTATGCTAGCGATAATTCTCAGATTATCGACGGTGAGTTTAGCAGCACAACAGATCAACCAAGCATACGTCAACGCCGCGCTGATGCATTAGTGTTAATGGCAGAACGCTCATTACAATTTGCCGGAAGTGATGTCAGTCGCTCAGACCGGTATCAAGTTATTCTCCACGTGGAAAATTTGAAAGATCGGCAACCGCCGCTGCCGTTGACGGAAAGTCGTTTTGAACAGCAACATTCAAAAGAATTTCGGTCAAAACGTCCTTGGATCGAAGGTGCAGGCCCAATAGCCGACTCGGTAGCGCGTCGAATAAGCTGTGATGCATCCGTTATCCATATGAATATGCAAGATGGCGAGCCACTAAATGTAGGACGCCAATCTAGAACCTGGCCAACCGCCATTTGGAGAGCCATCGTTACAAGAGATAGGCATTGTCAATTTCCTGGGTGCTCCATACATCGTCATTTGGAGGTACACCATATTAGGCACTGGGCCGATGGTGGTGAAACGTCAGTGGATAACGGTGTTTGTTTATGCCAGCGGCATCATGTTTTAGTGCACCAAGGCGGCTATCGTATAGAAAGAAACACAATTGCAACCAATAACGACAGTAACAGTAAGGATTTTGGGTTAACAATCGGGCTGGTATCTTCAGTTAAAAAAGCGTTGCTACCAACCCGACATCGATTTCGTTTCGTAAAGGCTGATCTGCCTCGAAGCGAATGCAGCAAACATGAACACGCACACGCAAACGCAAACGCATACGAACACGAGCACGAGCACGAGCACGAACACGAACACGAACACGAACACGAACACGAACACGAACACGAGCATAGGAACAACCCTGACAATAGTCATAGTTATGAACGTAAAAACGATCAGTGTTGCGAGATGCCGGCTGCATATCAATTAAAAAACACTTACTCGAGTAGTTATCGGCCGAACTTATAATTGCCAGGATAGATTAGGGCGCTTACATCAATAAATATCGCTACCAGATGGCGTGTTTGATGAAGTAAAACGGGCCAGACAACAAGCTGGTAAATCGAGTCCATAAGGTGTGCAGAAACGAGCGATAAATCAGCTCGAAAAAACAGTGAAAAATCGCAGAATAAAGCGATGATATCTGTGTCATAAATTCGCTCAGTTAAATGCCTAAAATGCCGCTAAAGAATGGTGATATTTAGCGACTAAATATCGAGTAATTTTTCGCTGTTGGATACGTGTATCTCGCAAAGCAAGCCAGGCGGATAGATTTGTGTCGATCTGGAGCTCAGGAAATGCGATGATAAAAAGGCGGAGTCTGTAGAAATAAAGCGAGCTCAAAATGGCTCATTAAAAAGGCGCAAGCTTAGCGTCAAAAATGCTGTAAAGCGGGCCTTAATAAATTTGAACAGAAAAGGGAGTCATGGTGAACAATCAATCCGACGACGAAACTGATTTATGCACTCAATGGCTGTTGGAACCTGTTATCAACTGGTTACTTAACGAGGGCAGGCTAGTTTCCTCAGTTGATGAATTTACACGTAATCTTGGCGACACACTGTACAAAGCTGGAGCACCGTTATCAAGAATTAGACTATCCATGCGCACCTTGCATCCGCTTGTGGCAGCATCAACTACCGCATGGTCTAAAGATGAAGACTTTATCCAGCCTATTGAGTCGACACACGGCATTGAACAAAGACCATCATTTATCGGCAGCCCGTTTTCTATCATTATTGAAACGGAATCAACTTACCGAAAGCGCCTCGAAGAGCCTCTGAACAAGGATGAACACATTGCTCTACATGAAATAAAGGCGGGTGGTGGTACTGACTATTTAGGACTACCATTGCCTTTCTCTGATGGGAATTTTGCAATTATTGCCTATACCACCGTCAGACCTGGAGGCTTTGATAATTCAGACGTAACTCAACTAACCAGGCTTGCGACCATGCTTGCACCGATAGCTGAGGTGTTTAGCGAAAAGCGTGTATCCAGAGCAGTTACCCAAGCCTATCTTGGCAATCGTACGGGGCAACGTGTCTTGAATGGGCAAATCAGAAGAGGCGACATAGAGCAGATCGAAGCCGCTATTTTGATGAGCGACATTCGTGATTGGACAGGGTGGAACACGCGCGTCTCTGGTGAAGAAGCCTTAGCAATGGCTAACCGGTATTTTGATGTCATCTGTGATGCAATTGAAGACAACGGTGGTGAGATACTGAAGTTCATCGGCGACAGCGTGTTGGCTGTGTTTCCGCTGGAAGACGAATCGTTGAACCCATCATCGGTTTGCGAAAATGCGCTGGCAGCAGCTAAGCAAGCTGTGCGGGTAGCTGATGAAATCGACCCTCCATTAGAGGTTGAATTCGGTGTCGGTATGCACTTCGGCCAAGTACACTATGGCAATATCGGTTCAAAGACACGAATCGACTTTACAGTTATGGGGCAAGCGGTCAATACAACAGCCCGCATAGAGAGCCTGTGCAGCGAACTCAACACTCCCGTACTGTTTTCAGAAAGCTTTGCAAAAAAACTCTCAGAAACTTCAATACAGGTTGGAGAGGAAGTTTTAAAAGGCTATGAAATAAGCTTTAAGGTGATGACCAGCGAAGAATTTAAAAACAGCTGAGTAAATTATATATGTTGTCGATGGATAGCCAGTCATAGTCTCCGCGGACTAAAGACCAAAAATGACAGTGTGCATCTACTCTGTGCCTGGCTAAGGTGCAGGTCTGCCGACGCAACAATAACAATGTCACCGTTGCTCTCCATACCCAAGTGACATGATTGCCAAGCCTTGCGGGTCAATGCTCGCATCTGTGGCTTTGCCATTGCTAAAAGCCTCCCAATCGGTGGATGGCGTTGTGCCATTGCAAACATACGCAGGCTAATTGAGTATCGCTCATCGTCTTTAGAGCGCATAACATAACCGCGGCGGACTAGCGTATCGAGCATTCGGTAAATCTCGCTTTGAGAACGATTGAGCGAGGTTGCAATGTCCGCCTGCGATTGCCCATCGGTGTGATTCGACAGCGCTTCGAGTATGTCTAAACCTTTTTCAAGGGCTGGTGCTCGGTACTTGTCGCTCACGGTAGCCATGCTGATCTCGGTGTTATTTTTGTTCTGTTTTTTATTTGAGCCATTTTTGCTTGACGTTTGCTTCGTATCTTGCGACGCTACAGTTACTATAAATATATCATTAAGATATGAATAATGCTAAAAATGCCATCGCCTCTCAGATTGCTTTGTGATTAGCGTTGCCACGACCGCATAGTTTCGATGCCATTTTAGGGAGCTTCATAGAATTGAGTAGAGCTGCTGCAAGTCGAAAGGCATTGGCCTAGTGCTAAGCGTGGCGCATAGCGTATTTTCGGTGAGCGCGTGCCTATGAGTAATGCCTAAGAGTAATGCCTATGAGTAATCTTGTATCTATGCAGGGCATTGAAAAGCACTTCCCCGGTGTTCATGCTTTAAAACAAGCTTGCTTCGATTTACAGGCGGGCGAAGTACACGCGTTAATGGGCGAGAACGGTGCTGGCAAATCAACCCTCATGAAGATCCTATCGGGCGTGTATACAAAAGATGCAGGCTCGGTGAAGTTGATGGGAGACGACGTTAATTTCAGTGGTCCGCGAGCTGCCCAAGACGCCGGCATTTGTATCATTCATCAAGAGCTGAGCTTAATGAATGATCTAACCGTTGCGCAAAATATATTTATAGGGCGAGAGCCCAGACTATCGTTTGGTCGCTTGAATGAGACTGCGTTAAATGAGCAAGCGCAGGATATTTTCAATCAAATGAATTTAACGATTAACCCACGTACCATCGTTGGGAGTTTGACCATTGCTAAACAACAAATGGTCGAAATCGCAAAAGCGTTGTCCTATCGCAGCAAAATACTGGTTATGGACGAGCCAACTGCTGCATTAAACGACGTCGAGATTGCAGATCTATTTGTGATTATCGAAAAGCTAAAACAAGAAGGTGTTGGGATAATCTACATAAGCCATAAGATGGATGAACTTAAACGAATAGCGGATCGCGTGACCGTTATGCGTGATGGTGAAACTATCGACACTAGGGCAGTAGCAACAACCTCTACACATGACATCATTTCAATGATGGTGGGCCGTGAGTTAACCCGTGAGTCTGTTCAAATTCCAGACCTTTCAAGTGCTGAGATTGTTCTTGAAGTAGAGAATTTATGTCGTGGAAAAGAAATACGTGACGTCAGCTTTGATCTTAGACAAGGTGAAATATTGGGTTTTGCAGGCCTAATGGGAGCTGGCCGAACAGAAGTTGCTCGCGCTATATTCGGTGCTGACAAGATTGACAGCGGTACGATCAAAGTTCATGGGAAAACGGTCAGTATAAAAAGTCCAGCCGATGCGGTCGATCTAGGCATCGGTTATCTATCTGAAGACCGTAAACATTTTGGAATTGCTACCGGCATGGATGTCCGAGCAAACATAGCAATGGCCAGCATGAAACGGTTTACATCAAAGTTGGGGGTGTTGAATGAATCGGCCATGCGCGATGTAGCAATTGAATATATAGAGAAACTTGATATTCGCACACCTTCAGATCGACAAGAATTACGTTTCCTCTCTGGTGGCAACCAACAAAAAGTCGTGATCGGAAAGTGGCTGCTACGCAACAGTGAAGTGTTGATATTCGATGAACCAACTCGTGGGATTGATGTTGGTGCAAAAGCTGAAATTTACAAATTGCTAAACCAACTCGCAGGGCTTGGTCGCTCCATCATCGTTATTTCATCAGAGTTACCAGAAGTGATTCGTTTGAGTCATCGAATTGCTGTTATGTGTGAAGGCCGTCTTACAGGAATTTTGCCAGGTGGAACATCCTCGCAAAAAGACATCATGTCTTTGGCAACGCAAAGAAACGATCAATCCCGCATTAGCGAATCCACTGGAAAACTGTCGAATGGTTGATACAACAGCTACTGAAGCCAATACCTTTTTTAAAAGGTTGGCAGAAACTGGTGCTCATCAAAAACTACTGGCATTTGTCAGTCTTGTTTTACTGCTAATTGGCTTCTCGCTTGCATCGCCAAATTTTATGCAAACAAGCAACATGATTGCAATCCTACAAGCGACCAGTGTTAATGGTGTGCTCGCTATTGCTGCAACGCTTGTAATTATTACTGGCGGTATTGATTTGTCAGTTGGAACGCTAATGACATTTACCGCTGTTATGACAGGGGTTGTGTTAACCAACATGGGAGCACCTCTTCCAGTTGGCGTGCTAACGGCGATTATTACTGGAGCCTTGTGTGGTTTATGCTCAGGTACTTTTGTCGCTAAGATGAAAATCCCGCCGTTTATTGCCACACTCGGCATGATGCTCATTTTAAAAGGGTTAAGTCTGGTTATTTCAGGCACTCGTCCCATCTATTTTAATGACACACCAGGTTTTGATCTGATATCTCGTGGGTCTATAATCGGTCATTTTTTTCCATCAATGCCTATCCCTAATGGCGTGCTCATTTTGTTTGTGGTTGCATGTGCAGCAGCTTATATACTGAGCCGTACTGTATTGGGTCGTTATTGTTTCGCACTTGGCAGCAACGAAGAGTCCATGCGGTTATCTGGCGTGAACACTGATCGTTGGAAAATTGCAATCTATGCCTTGGCGGGCGCCATTGCCGGTATTGGCGGTTTGTTGATCGCCTCGCGTTTGAATTCGGCTCAGCCAGCGTTAGGATTAGGATACGAATTAGAAGCTATCGCTGCTGTGGTTATTGGTGGCACATCACTTTCGGGTGGCAGAGGAACTGTACTGGGTACAGTCATCGGCGCACTTATTATGGCGGTGCTGACCAACGGCTTACGCGTACTCTCAGTCGCGCAGGAATGGCAGACCGTAGTGACCGGAGCCATTATCATTGCAGCAGTGTACGCAGATATGCTGCGTCGAAGTAAATCGGTTTAATCAGTTTTTAAAAAAGGGGCAGTTGAACCCCTTATCTACCTAAGTTAATACACACAAAACGGAGCGATAAGTAACGATGAAAAAACGAAATTTTATTACCACAACCGTCGCGGCTGCAATACTTTGCCTAGCACCCATGGCTAACGCTGCAGACGAAATTTACATACCTTTGATCTCGAAAGGTTTCCAGCATCAATTTTGGCAGGCAGTGAAACTAGGTGCCGACCAAGCTGCCGAAGAGTTCAATGTGACGGTGACGTTTGAAGGGCCCGATAATGAATCTCAGGTTGACAAGCAAATTGATATGTTATCTGCAGCGTTAGCGAAAAAACCAGCAGCCATTGGTTTTGCAGCACTTGATAGCCAGGCAGCTATTCCATTACTGAAACAAGCTCAAAAAGCGGGTATTGCAGTGATTGCTTTTGATAGTGGTGTGGACAGTGACATACCAGCATCGACAGCCACTACAGACAACGTTGCTGCAGCCTCGTTAGCGGCAGATAAAATGGCAGAACTCATTGGCGGAGAAGGTAAGGTGGCTATTATTGCTCACGATCAAACCAGTCGTACTGGAATAGATCGTCGAGATGGGTTTGTAAATCAAATGGCAAAAGCCCATCCGGGTGTTGAAATTGTCACGGTGCAGTACGGTGGTGGTGATCATTTGCAATCCACAGAAATAGCAAAATCTATTTTAACGGCTAATCCAGATTTAAAAGGTATGTTCGGCACCAATGAAGGCTCTGCAATTGGGGTTGTGAATGGCGTACGTGAGTCGGGCACTGAAGGCTTGGTTATCATAGGCTATGATAGTGGCAAGGCACAAAAAGACGCGATCAGATCTGGTTTGATGACCGGCGCAATTACTCAAAATCCAGTGGGTATCGGATATGAGACCGTAAAAGCAGCCGTTGCTGTAACTAATGGTGAAAGTGTTCCTGCGCTAATTGACACAGGCTTCTATTACTACGATAAATCAAATATCGATTCACCTGAAGTTGCTGCTGTATTGTACGACTAGTACAGGGCATGGCTTAAGTGGGTTCGATGACATACGTCGAACCCGCTTACACCTGAGCTGTCAGATAGTGAGACCTGCAAGCCGTAACAAAACAGAATCACTATACTTTGACTATCCGCACTTTGATGCCCCGCAACTCGCCGCACGTAACGAACGGCAGTCTACGCAGGTTGCGATTGTAGGTGCAGGTCCGATTGGCATGACGGCGGCTTTAGCACTTGCTAGAGAAGGCATTTCTTCGGTGCTATTCGACGCCAAATCCACCTTTAATGATGGAAGTCGGGCTATTTGTATTGCACGCCCCAGCTATTACATTCTCGAACAACTTGGAGCAATAAAACCGTTTCTTGAGAAATCACTGCCGTGGACTACTGGGCGTACTTTTTATCGCGGCAGGCAGATACTTGAATTTGAAATGCCAGATAGTGCGGATGAAAAATATCGGCCTATGTATAACCTGCAACAACAGTACATAGAAGCATTTCTTTGGCAGGCAGTTGACGCTAGTGATTTGATCGAAACGCGTTGGCAAAGCGAGGTAACCGGCGTTGCCGATCACGAGGATGATAGTGTGATGCTTACTGTGCGAGACCCTGCTGGCGAATACGACTTCTGTGCCGAGTGGGTGCTTGCCTGTGATGGCGCAAGAAGCCCGATGCGTAAACTGCGTGGTAAGCGGCTTCAGGGTGAAAATTTCGAAGGGCGTTATGTGATTGCTGATATTCAAATGAATCACGACTACCCAACCATCAGGCGTGCTCTGTTTGATCCGGACTGCCGTCCCGGTGGTACCGTGCTTGTTCACAAACAGCCTGAGAACATATGGCGAATAGATTACCAGCTGACTGATGAAGAAAGCACCGAAGATGCGTTGCTTGAACACACTGTTCGCAGCAGTGTGGCGGCAGTGCTTAAAGATCTAGAATTCGACGGTCCGTGGGAGCTCGAATGGTGGAGTGTCTACACAGCTAATACACTGGCACTGGACGATTATCGCGACGGCCGTGTGTTTTTTGTCGGTGACAGCGCTCATATCGTGCCCATCTTTGGCGTCCGTGGTTTAAACAACGGACTGGCCGATGCGGCCAACATCGGTTGGAAACTCGGCTGGGTGCTTAAGGGTAGGGCGGGTACAGGTTTGCTCGACAGTTATACCCCCGAGCGCAGAGGGGCGACACTGGAGGAGTTTTCCAATGCAACAAAAAGTGCGCGCTTCATGCCACCGCGGACTCATGGCTGGAAACTGATGCGCGATGCGGCATTGTCATTGGCTGTGAATAATCCGTTTGCTGGTGAACTGGCAAACCCCCGGCAGATGACTGCGTTCACCTACAGTGGTAGTCCGGCCGTGGCAGCAGACGATCCTGCATTCGCATCGGGGCCGGTTACTGGTGCAGTGTTGCGTGATGTAAAGCTTCGGGACGGATACATTTCCGAAGCGCTCGGGCACGGATTCACAGCGTTGTGTTTTGACCCGGAATTGGCTCAGTCTGTTAAGACACAGGCTGGCGAAAACGACACCCTGGCTACAGTGACGTTACCGGCTTCTGCGCAGGATAAATTCTCTGCCTGCAAAGAAAGCTTATATTTGTTGCGGCCGGATATGCATATTGCGGCACGCTGGTACAAGGCGCAACCTCAGCAGGTAATCGATACCTACCGCAAGGTTACTTTCTATCATGAGGTTGACCTTTGAGCCCCGAAGATCTTGAAAAAACCTACCAGTCACTGGCGCTTAATATCGATAAGATTGGCGAAGACAACAGTGAACTTTTTTTGGCCAAGCTGGTATTGTTGCTTGCGCACGAAAGCGGTAATTTTGAAGAAGTACAGCAGCATATTAACAATGCTGCAGCATCACTAAGTGAGTAGTGAATTAGCAGCCCCTTTGCGGCGTGAAAATGGAACTCTATCAAGGGAACACAGAACAGGCCATTGACGATCAGCATGACGGTCCTAGCGATAATTCTCAGAATATCGACAGTGAGTTTCGCAGCACAACAGATCAACCAAGCATCCGGCAACGCCACGCAGATGTGCTAGTGTTAATGGCAGAACGCTCATTACAAGTTGCCGGACGTGATGTTGAAATAAACCTTTTCGAAACACAGTGCTTTTTTAGCCCACTCACACCGCCTCTCGCTCACCAAACGCAGGCTCACGGGTAAATACCTCTTCAAGTTGACGCAGAGATTTTGGTAAAGAAATCAGGCTTCTTGCCAGCGCATCACCCATTTTCTAAGACGAACAACCAGAAGGTAGTTCCCGACCCCCAACAAGCCTGCTATCAAGGTCACGCCGTATAGTGTGTCGGCACGATAGGTCTCCATTGCCGTTACGATCAGATAGCCCAATCCCTCGCGTGAGAAGAAAAATTCGGCAACAATGGCCGCGATAATAGCGCCGGTAAATGCGATTTCATGGGCCGCCATGTAATATGGAATTGCAGCTGGCCACCGAACTTTCCAGAAGATCTGCCAACGTGATGCATTTAAAACCCGCATTCGATCCAGAAGGACATCATCTGCAGAGCGCAGCCCTGCAGAAATGTTGGCAACGAGAGGGAAAAATGTGACGATGAAAACGATGATGATCTTCGGCAGTGATGTGCTCCCCAGAGTCAAGATCAGGATCGGCGCGATGACCACATACGGAATATTCTTGATGACGATGAACCAGGGCATCAGGATATTCTGAACAGAGGGAACATAGACGAAAAGAATTGCAATAGCGATAGCAAAAGCGTTTGCGAATGCATAGCCTACCAACGCACCAAGCATGGTGAAGCTCGTATGGTAAAGGAAGGTCGACCAGTCATTGATCAGGTGTTTAACAACCAACACGGGCCCGGGAAGAATGAAGGGTTCAAATCCGGATGTCCAAACGAGAATCTGCCAGATGATGGGCAGAGACACGATCATGATCAGGTAACCATAACGCGCCATCACAAGGCCTCTTCAATTTCAACGCCGTAGAGTTCTCGTCGAACCTCTAGTACTTTGGTTGCAAACTCTGGAAGTGTTTTCAGATGCCGTCTTCTCGGGCGTTCAAAATCTACATTGACGATGGTCTCGACGCGGCCAGGGCGCGGTGCCAGAACCACAATCCGATCTGCGCAACAATATTAGCAACAGTAGTATTCCCGGAATGAGTATGAATGCCGCCGCTGCGCTGTCCGAATAGCCTCAACAGTCCGTTCGAGTTAGTAGGAGTAAAAGTGGATCGTATCAAACCAACTGATTGGTATAGAACAAGAATAGTTGGCGATGATGTAACTCATATAGACGAACCCTATATTAAAACTTTTTATCGTTGCAATATCTGGCATGTCAGAGGCCGAGACAGGGATATGATAGTCGATAGCGGAAGGGGTGTTGTCAGTTTACGACAGTATGTTCCTACGGTAACCGATCGCGCATGTGTTGCGGTAGCAAGCCACACGCACTTCGATCACATCGGTTGTCATCACGAATTTGACGAATGTCTTGTTCATTTTGCAGAGGCAGATTTTCTGTCTCGTCCGACTCGCGAGAATACACTTGCCGATCAGTACGTCTCTGATGATATTTTTACGGGGCTTCCTCCTCAACCTTATCTATCAGAAGAATACGCGGTTCGTGGCGTTGCGAATGCAAAGTTGATTGAAGATGGAGATGTAATTGATTTGGGCAACCGACAATTCGAAGTCATTCACACTCCCGGGCATTCTCCAGGCGGGATTGCATTGTGGGAATCCAAAACTGGCATCCTGTTTTCAGGAGATATCGTCTACGACGGGCCACTGATAGGAGACGATGATCCTGCCAGTGAAAAAGATTACATAAATAGCATGGAGCGACTGCTAAGTTATCCGGTTCGAGTTGTACATGGTGGCCACTACCCGAGTTACGATGGTGCACGTCACCATTCAATTGTACGAACATGGCTTGACCAGAAACAACAAAATGGCAAGTAAAAATGTCTTGGCTAAAAGCCAAATCCATTAATCGCGCCGCTAATAAAGCGTGCTAAAAGTCAAATAAAAGCCGGTTATCTTTAGCCGTACGAATGGCAGCTTCGCATTGCGCTGATTCAAGTGCTGTACGCCCCTGACTGGTTCTGGATTGCATCAGATTGTTGGCTATCTGGTTATGCTCACCAGTATTAGACAACACATGAACAACCTGTTGGCAGCATCGTTTTACGGATATCATTCCCACTGCCTGTGCTAATCACACCAACCGATACTGCAGCATCATTGTTCGGAAATCAAAATCAAAGACCTGACCTCAGGTTTTTTCCGTTAGAATTCTGGTATGAACAAAACAGATCTTTCGCAAGAACGGCTGGCACATATAATCCGCACCCTGGAAAGACTGTTTCGCCGTGAACTGGAACGTAGGATGGAGCAACATGGCGTGCCGTTTGGGCACTGGGTTTTTCTGCGCATACTGTGGCAGGAAGAAGGCTTATCCCAAAAGGAGTTGGCAACACGCTCCGGCTTAACTACGCCTACGGTTCACGCGGCCGTTACCAAGATGGAAGAAATTGGTCTAATCGAAAGGCGAATACCCGAAGGCAACACGGTGCGGCCAGTCGTGTATTTAACAATGCGCGGTCGTGCTTTGCGAGCTGTCCTCGAACCTATAGCCATTGCAGTGAATGAGCACGCGTCGCAAGATATCCCAGATAAAGATCTGCGTGTCACCACTGCGACAATTCTCAAAATGATAACCAGATTGTCAGACAAAGCCTAACACTCATAAAAAATGCATGTCGCTTGCATTTGCTGGCTGTATAATTAGGTACATGAGACTTTTCAGGATACTCGCCCATGCGACTGTGCTGCTTTAACAACAACCGCCTCGGTGTTCTCGAGAATGACACCTTACGCGATGTGAGTCATGTGCTTGATCAGTTGCCTCTTGAACCATGGGTCCGATCAATAGAAGAGCCTGTTATTGCCCGCCTGGATAGTTTGCGTTCAATAATCGAAACTGCGCTATCAACAGCACCAATGGTTTCTGTGTCTGAAGTAGCGCTTGATGCACCGGTTGCACTGCCTTCCAAAATCATTGGCGCACCGGTAAACTATCATGCGCACCTTGACGAAGCGAACGAAGATCAGGCCTTACATCAGGGTCGTAAAGTTCATCCGATAGATGAAATCGGTTGCTTTCTAAAAGCCGGTTCATCGCTGATTGGCTCGGGTGGAATCATTGAATTGCCTGAGGCAATGGATAGAGTTGATTATGAAGGTGAGATCGCCATCGTGATCGGCACAGCGGGTAGAACAATTTCAGCCCGCGACGCTATCAAACATGTCGCTGGTTATACGCTCGCTCTTGATATGAGCGTGCGCGGTAAGCAAGATCGTTCAATGCGTAAATCGTGCGATGGTTTTGCAGTGTTGGGGCCATCATTGGTTACAGCAGATGAGATTAGCAATCATAAAGACATCTCATTTGAGCTGCGCCTTAATAACAAGGTGAAACAGGCGTCGAATACAAGTCAACTTATACGCTCAATTCCAGAGCTCATCGTAATGTGCTCAGCGTTTTACACCCTGTTGCCAGGTGATGTCATCATGACTGGAACCCCTGCAGGTGTCGGCCCTGTTGATACTGGCGATCTGATTGAGCTTAGTTCGCCACAGCTGGGTATCCTGACTGCACAGGTTCAGTAAAGCCATCCGGGTAGCCAGTTAGCAAGATCAGGCAGCGCTATGAGTATGGCCACACCCATTACCTGGACAAAAAGAAAAGGCAGAATGCCACGGTAAATATCAGTCAACGGAATGTCTGGCGCCTGACTACGAATAACAAATATATTAAGACCAACAGGGGGTGTAATCAAGCCAATTTCGGCCACAATCACAAGGAAAATACCAAACCAGACAGCCGAAAAACCGGCCGCTTCAACGATAGGCAAAAAGACCGGGACGGTAATCAGGATCATCGATATTGAATCTAGAAAGCAGCCTAGAATCAAGTAAATGAAAACCAGAAAAAAAATAATCGCCAACGGGCTGAGACCTTGAGTGTCGATCCATTCGCCTAGCGTGGCTGGTATACGGGATTCAACCATAAAGGCGGCGAACATAAATGCGCCAAGAACAATTATAAATAAAGTGCCAGTGGTGCGCACTGTCTCGGCAAACGATGCGATCAGCTTTGGCACATCAAGCTGGCGGCTCGCAAATCCTATTGCAATAGTCATTGAAGCACCAATTGCTGCCGCCTCGGTGGGCGAGAAAAATCCGCCAAAGATGCCACCAATAACCACGCCAAAAATAACAAACAGCTTCCACAAAGGCACGATTGCCATCCACCCTTTGGACGGCGGGTTTTCCATCGGGATATCATTAGAGGATACGCGAGCCAAAATCCACAGTGCTACCAGATGCAACAAAACCATCATTATGCCTGGCAGTATTGCAGCTGCAAACAATACCGGCACACTCTCCTGTGCCATTATCGCGTAAATGATTAAAATTATTGAGGGCGGTATGAGTATGCCAAGCGTGCCACCGGAGGCAACAACGCCTGCGGCGATTGCATCTGAATAACCATACTTACGCATCTGGGGAATCGACACGCGCGTCATTGTTGAAGCTGTGGCAAGTGATGAGCCGCAGATTGCGCCAAAACCTGCACATGCTGCAACTGTCCCCATCGCCAGACCACCACGCCGACCGCTAAAGATCGCGTTCGCCGCTTCGTAGAGCTCACTTGCCATCCGGGTGCGAGATGCAACCACACCCATTAACAGAAACAACGGCACAACAGACAGACTATAAGCCTGCGCAATATTGAAGGGTACTTCGCCCAGTGTTAGTAGTGCGGTGCGCGATCCGTCGATCATCCAGTACCCGGTCAAACCTGCCAGTAACAATGCGGCTGACACAGGGACACGCAAAAATATCAACACGACTAAACCCGCAATCCCTGCCAGCCCTATCGTTTGTGGGGTCAATTTTTCTTCACACTTTGTGCGATCTGAAACATGACAGCCACACAAGACAGAGCCAGGCCGACCCAGATCGCAATCCAATACCAAAATTTAGGTAAGCCTAAATCAAATGTTTGTTCTCCCCATTCCAGTACATTCAAAGCGGGTGCGATGGTATGCCATCCCATGACCAGAAGTATGCCGAGTAAAACAATAAGGCCAAGCAGTTTAAATCGACCATGGCGATCAATTGAATCAATCAGATCAACAGAAATAATCTGTCCTGCAAAGAGCGCCGCTGCTATCGACAAGCTAATTGTCCAGTCGAGTGAAAACTCCACCATGTCAAGCGTGCCATAAAGACGCCAAGCAGGGTTTAGCGCGCGAGCGATCACATCGACCACAACGACACTCATTAATATCAGCAGACATAAAGCGGCAGCGAAGGTCACTACCGCTTCAAGCCCGTTTTTAAGCCTTACTAACATGTGCTTTTATTGGCAGCCGGGCCCAACCATACCGACTTCTGCAGCGACTGTTTTTATCATTGAAAGTACATCCTCACCCGGTAAATCTGAATCCTCAAGCGAGCTTAAATAGCTTGATGTCTGAGCATCTCCAACAGCATGCAGCTTGGCCATTTCTGCCTCTGGCAACTTATGAATATTAACGCCAGCGTCCATAAGGACTTTTTTGCCAATGCCGTCTAATTTATCCCAGATCTGCCCGATCTCGGTTGATACATCTTCCAGGCTTTGATCCACCATCATTTGCAGGTCTTCCGGAAGAGATTCGAAGCTGTTCGGATTCATGACTAACGCAAAGGATGAGGTGTAGGCGTAGACCTCTGTGATATCAGATAGAAAAGGTCCAAGTTGAAAGGCTAACCCTGCGCCACCATAGTCAATCATGGTGCCATCGATGGTGCCCTTTTGCAGGCTCTCTGCCATTACGGTCGGTGGTAACCCGACAGGCTTCCCACCGAGCATAGCGATCAGTTGACCAACCGTTTTTGACGGCGGTCGCAGTGCCTTACCTTTTAAGTCATCAAGCGCAAGCACGGCACCGCCGCGCATATTGATTTGTCCTGGCGGATGCATGAACGTTGTTAATACCTTTACGCCTCTATGTTCCGGGTCAATCATGGCCCGGACTCGTTTATCGTTGATGACTCGCGTTGCTTGTTCTGCAGAACAAAACAAAAAAGGCATATTGCTTATTTCTGTTAGTTTGAATCGGCCTGGCGTTGCGCCATGTAATGCCCAAGTGATATCGGCTTGACCGTTTGCTGCTAAATCATAGTATTTGGGTGGTGGCCCCATTTGTGCGCCGTGCCTTATTTCAAACTTTAATCGCCCCTCGGACGTCTCTTCCAGTTTTTTAGCCCAGCCTTCAATCCACTGCGACATGCCATGTTTTGGTGTAACGAATGTTGCAATAGTCAGTTCGGTGGTTTGTGCAGACGCCGCACTGCTTACTGCAAAGAATGCGGCTGCGCTTAATAAAGCTTTAAGTTTCATGTCATGCCTCCAATACGCCCGATGGCGCTGTTATTTGTCTTGTTGGAATATCCCCAATTTTTCCTGTGCGGCGCGATCAGAAAAACTGAATAGGACCACGTTAGTTTCAGCCCGCAGCTGGATTGTCGACCAGTTAGGTGCAACGAAGGTATCGTTCTCTTCGAATTTGATCTCGGTGCCGTCGATCAGGGCGACACCTGATCCTTCTACAACACTAAAAACCGTTGCATCTGTCGACCGTGTTGCAGTGGTTTCGAAGCCTTTTGGCAGATGTTGTAAAAAAGCCGATATTGTTGGCATCACATGCCCGCCATCATTGGGGTTGGAATAAACCAGCTTGAAACCGGTTTGCGGGTTGATCTTTTCACTGCCAGCGATCTGCATTAGCGCATGCCGCGTGCGAGAGTAGGGGTATCGGAAAATGGGCGAATAGGCTTTTTGCTCGGTGTTTGCAAACGGTCGTAAACCCGCACCGAAGCGATGTTCGGAAGTATCATCGCCCTTGGTGATTTCTTGCTGAGCCGTTTCGTTTTCTTCGGCAAATTTTGCACCGAAGAAATTCACCAGTGGCACGTCCAGTCCATCTAACCAGATCATCGGTCCATTGCCGGTGTTGGCATGATCGTGCCAACACCAACTTGGTGTGGTTATGAAATCACCACGCTCCATTGAACATCGTTCACCCTGTACTGCGGTGTAGCCACCACTGCTTTCTAACACAAAGCGTATCGCCCCTTGCGTGTGTCTGTGTGCCGGTGCGATTTCACCAGGCAACACTAACTGTAAACCCGCGAAGAGTGTTTGTGTAATACCGGGTCGCTCAAGCCCTGGGTTCTTTAGAGCGAGCACGCGTCGCTCGGCTTCTTCAGCTGAGATTTTTTGACCCGCATCGATAAGAAGGGGACGTAAATCAGCGTAGCGCCAATTATGCGCAACGCCTATGGTCTTGGGTTCAGAGGCGACCAGTAGGTGATAGATTTCCCACAACGGTATAGCCGAGTGCTGGCCCATTTCTTTATAACTGTCGCTCAGGTGAGGATGGATGGGGTTATTAATTTTCATTGACAATACCCTTCTTCCCGAATAAATCCGCAGGTGCGCGCCAATCGCTTTCTTTCGGCACAATACCTTCAAAGGATGCGATACTCGCTTGTACGATATCGGATGAGGTTCCTAAAACTGGGCCGTCGTCTGCGGCTTGATTGGCCGCATCTACCATCAATCGTCTAAACTCTACAATGGCAAGATCGGAAGACCCCAGAAAATCGCGACTGCGATCAACTACCGCGCCCATCGATACCCACATCGCAATATCCTGATTTGGAATGCCTTCTATACCAGTGAAATTACCGTCTTTCATTTGCTCACGATTTTGTCGGAATCTATTTTCCATCGTGCCATAGGTAGCCCAGGTGTGCGGATCCAGATCCTGATCTGGCACCGCATGAGCAAAAGCGCGCCAACTTTGTGTGTCGGGTGTGGTTGCTGGATCGCCCCAGGCGATAAAGTGAAACATAGAACTCTCGTCATCGATCGGTACGATTACAGTCGCTACATTGTATGAGGCGTTGGGCGGTATTAATGATATGTACGGTGCAACATATTCGGTAACACGCACGTAACTGTGTGTTGCTGCATTTTTAATCGGTCGTCGAATGGCGGCGTAGTGAAAACCATAATCGGTGGTTTCCGATTGCATACGTGGCGACTTATCTGTAGAAGGGCGGTACCAACTTTTATCATCCGCTGCAGCGCTTTCGACGCGTGCGGGCACCATGTCTGATGAATGCAGCGATGAGGAATGGGCACTATCAATTTGGCCTTCAGTGATCTGCGCCCAGTTGGCAGGAATACGAATTTTTAGTATCGAGGTTCGTTGTTCGGCAGTTGGTGAAAAAGGCGGTGGTTGAAAGGGCGGCAGCGCACTCGCATCGCCTAACCAAGCCCAGACAAATCCGCCCCATTCTTTGACTGGATAACTCCGCGCTTGCACTTTATCTTTTAAGGGGCTGTCTTCGGGTTCAGATGCCATAACCAGAACCTTGCCATCTACACCAAACTTCCAACCGTGATAAAGACAGCGCAATCCACATTCTTCATTGCGACCCAGCACCAAAGATGCTTTACGATGCGGGCACAATTCGTCCAGTAAACCCAATTCGCCATTCGTGTTGCGAAAAGCGACATAGCGTTCACCCAGTGCCTCAACAAGTACTGGATCACCGTCAGGTTCGGTCACTTCTTCCAGCAGACAGACTGGCGTCCAGTGTGCACGCATCAGCTTGCCCATTGGTGTGCCGGGACCGACACGGACAAGTACTTCATTCTCAGCAGAGGTCAGCATGGTCATCTCTCCCAGGTGGCTTTAACAGACGCCTTCTCGCAAGATTACACGAAATCACTACAAATAATTAGATATCTAATTATAATGGTAGCATGAAGCCGAGCCCGAACACATCGACCGCGTTAACGATTACAGCAAAGTCCCTGTTGACACAGGATATCTGCGAGTACGAACTCTCGTCTGCTGACAACACTCTACTGCCTGCAGCAGAGGCCGGGGCGCACATTGGAGTAGAAACGCCATCTGGTGCATGGCGACAGTACTCTCTTGTGATTCCATCTGAAGCTCCCACGGCCTATTCGATTGCCATTAAACGCGATGACAAGGGACGCGGTGGGTCGCTAGGTGTGCATGAAGGTTGGAGCGTCGGGGACAAGGTTCGCATCAGTGGGCCTGAAAATAATTTTGCGCTAACCTCTGCATCCGATTACCTGCTGATCGCCGGTGGTATTGGCATTACACCTATCTATGCGATGGCACAAACATTGGTGCAGCAAAATCAAAAAGTGCAGATGATCTACTGCACGCGAAGCCGCGATGAAACCGCTTATGCGAATGAGTTGCAGGCACTGTTGGGCGACAGCTTAACCTTGCATCACGACAATGGTGATCCTGCGCAGCTCTATGATTATTGGGATGACTTTGAACAGCCTCGTTCGGCCCATGTATTTTGTTGTGGCCCGGCAGCACTGATAGAGGACGTTAAATCCGTTTCGGGTCATTGGTCAGAGGGGCATATTCACTTTGAAGATTTCGCAGGTATCCAAACTGTTCGCAATGATGATACGGCATTCGATGTCGTGTTAAAAAAGAGCGAACGAACCATCTCGGTTCCAGCTGATAAATCTATATTAGAGGCACTGCGCGAGGCTGGCGTACAAACGGTTAGTTCTTGCGAAAGCGGTACCTGCGGCACGTGTAAAAGTGAGCTCATAGCAGGCGATGTCGATCATCGGGATCGGGTGTTGATGGACGAAGAAAAATCGAACAAGATTATGATTTGTGTATCACGTGCAAAAGCAGGCGGACTTGTCCTTGACCTTTGAGCCAATACGCCTGGGTGCAGTGGGGCTTGGCCGAGGCTTCACTCTGACCGCTCAAGCCTTGGCGGATCATCCAGATATTCATCTTGTCGCAGGCGCCACTCGTTTAGAAACTTCCCGGCAGGCTTTTATCAATTCATTTGGTGGTCAGGCATTTGAGTCTCTGGACGCGCTACTAGCTGAGAAAAATATAGAGATGGTGTACGTCGCCACACCGCATCATTTACATCGAGAACATGTCTGTGCTTGTCTGCAAGCGGGTAAACATGTCGTGGTGGAGAAGCCACTGGCTATTAAACTTGCCGATGCCGAAGCCATGGTGGAGATGGCCAAGGCGGAAGGTTTGCATCTGTTAGTTGGTCCAAGCCATAGTTTCGATCCACCCATAGCGCTCGCTGCAGAGCTAATTGCTTCCGGACGATTCGGACTCCCCAAATTGATGCACGGCATCATGACCTCTGACTTTCTCTACCGCCCGCGCCGAGATGAAGAATTGCGCACAGACCAAGGTGGCGGTGTGGTTTTTTCACAAGCAGTGCATCATGTTGATGTGGCCATGCGGTTGATGAATTCTGTGCCGGAAACTGTATACGCACGCACCGGTGTATGGGACAAAAGCCGAGCGACTGAAGGTGCATATTGTGCAATGCTCACTTTCCCCAATGATGCTACAGCAAGTTTGACCTACTCAGGCTATGGCTACTTCGACAGTGATATCTGGATGGACAATATCTCCGAGCTCGGGGTGCCGAAATCAAATGTGACTACTGGCCTTGCACAACAATCTTTACTTAAGATGGCTGACGAAGCTCAAGCCAAAAAAAATCGTGCCTTCGCAGGTTTGGGTGAGCTGCCCGACACTAGTACACATGAACACTTTGGTCCTGTCGTTGTGTTTTGCGAACGTGGTGATTTGCGTGTCACACCGTATGGCGTGACATGCTATTCCGTTGATGGAGAAGAGCATTGTGCTGCGTCATACAAAGGAGGACGACAGGCATTTGCTCAGACTCTGGTGGATGTGCTGCGTGGCGGGGGCAGTCCCGTTCAAACTGGCGAATGGGGCATGCATGCACTTCGAGTTTGCCATGGCATCCTGCAAAGCGCGGATAAAAATCAACTGATTAATTTAGGTGAGCTACAATATGACTGATCTGCCTTTGTCTATAGCCGTTGGCGATTACGATCGTACGCGCCCGATCTTCGATGGGCGTGTAAGGATCGATGGTGTTAATCCGATTGTTATGTTGCAAAGCCCCGAAGAAATGTTCTTCAACGCGTTCCGGCACTCAACATGTGATGTTAGTGAGCTATCATTCAGCTCTTACTGTCTATCACTTACGCGCGACGACCCGCCATACATTGCAGTACCAGTTTTTCTCAGCAGAGCTTTTCGACACACTTCTATATACATCCGTACCGATCGCGGAATCGCCACACCTAAAGACCTAACGGGTCGGCGTATCGGCATCGCCGAGTATCAACTCACAGCCAATGTATGGGCTCGTGCGATCCTTGCAGAATACGGTGTAAAGCCAACGGATGTTAACTGGGTGCGTGGTGGAATGGATAGCCCGGGGCGTCCTGAAAAGCTTAAGTTCACACCGCCACCGGGGTTAAAAATAGATACGGCACCTGAAACTGCAACGCTCAACCAAATGTTGATGGATGGTGAAATTGATGGATTTATTGGGCCGCGATGGCCGCGTTGTTTCGCGCAAGGACACACGAACGTTGGGCGCTTGTTCGCCAACAGCCAAGACGCTGCTGAGACATGGTATCAAAAAACTAAAATATTTCCGATCATGCACGTGTTGGGAGTTCGACGCAGCTTAGCGGAGCAACATCCTTGGTTGCCAAGCGCTCTTTTTAAAGGTTTTTCTGCAGCTAAAGAGTTGGCTACGCACGCGCTTGCCGATACATCAGCCACAAAAGTCACGATGCCGTTTGTCGAAGATACGTTACTACGGGCACAGCAAATGGGCGGTACTCTATGGACCTATGGTGTCGCTGATAATCGCCACGTGTTGGATGCCTTTCTCGATGCGCATCATGAACAAGGCCTATCGCCATACAGGCTTTCAGCGGATGATTTATTTCATCCAGCCACGACAGAGAGTTACTCGCTCTGAAAAATGGTAGGACGGATTTACCATATCATCGAACCTATGGTGCAGCAGGTTTCTCGGTAATAGTGCGTCAGCACACTCAAACTGCACAGTGTCTTTAAACAGAAGCGAGTAGAGTGATTGATGCTAGAGCATCAAAATCAGAATCCAGGTGAAGCAAGGGGGTTTCAGCACGTATAGCAATAGCTGCAATCAAACACTTTAAGTGATCGTGCTTCTTCGAGCGTTAATGGCTCAGCGGCGATCGTGCGTAGAGCAAAATTCACT
>Ga0114956_1000019_pt1 | contig 76664 bp, 86 predicted proteins | sample MaitaG_FD_87304 | JGI IMG/M metagenome (GOLD analysis project Ga0114956, IMG submission 87304) | Marine algal microbial communities from Maine, USA - Maine_Asex2 metaG | ecosystem: Host-associated > Algae > Red algae > Unclassified | place: Maine, USA | collected 2015-01-05 | reverse complement strand
CTAATCGGTGATACAGACGACCTGACACCTCCCACAGAGCAAAGGTCACCCTCGCTTGCTATAATGCTTGGTCCAGTTTCACCGCACAGGTCAACTACCTCGTCATTGATTACAATTGTCGAACTAGCACAAGCAAATTCAAAACTAGAAACGTCGTAACAAACCTTTGTTTTAGATTCCACACAAAGCTGTTTGGCCTCGCATGATTTTTGAAAGACGCCTTCCCCTTCGTATGGAGTCACCCCGTCAATTTGATAATGTTCTGTATAGTCTGGATTGCCGTTGCTATCCAAATAAACGTATTGAAACCCTTCCGACAATTCGCCACCTAGATTAAAACACCCACATGCTACCTCGAAATTGGTTTCACAATTACCAAGCGGCAAAGCTGGAACAACTAGCGCACCGTTCTGATCATAGAAAACTGTATTTGCAACAGCTCCCTCGCCTGTCCCGACTTGGATAGTTACCACTGTGACCGGGTTTCCGTTTGCGTCGCATTGGTCTTTTTTGGCCACTATTTGCGGATCACACGCCCCGGTAAATTCAACCGTTCCGAATTGCTGTGTCGGGTCATCGAAATTGTAATAGGTCGCCGTCAATGCTCCGGTTTTACAGTCTGTCTCGATCACTCGAATAATCGGATATAGTGCCGCGATAGTCACCTCATCAATGGTCTGTTCTGTGTCGTTACATACTGCATCATACGCTCTTTGATTCGTACAATCTTCCATCGTCAAAGCAAGGATATCGGCCTTACAAAGTTTCACCGTTTGCGCGTCATCACATTCGTTAGACTCAATAAATGGAATAGTAAATGCAGTATTATTCAACCATCCGATAGATTCAAGTTCGCCCGTCACTGGATCAGTATCACAGATTGAAATACTTCTGACATTGGGAAACTGTGTCCCTTCGTCATTGGTAAATACTTCGTCCGTCACCTCGTATCCTGCTGTATTTAACTGGCCTAGAAAGTCGCTCCAACTGGTAGACGTAAACGAACCCCACTGAAAGAAATCTCCCAGTAACCTTTGTCTGTCGCCTATTGTAAACGTACCGCAATACCATTTGCACTCAGCATTACCAACTACACAGACGTTCATATCAGGCGTCTTGAGCGTCGCCTCACAGTCATATTCAACCCAACCCTTAGCATTAAATTCAGTGGCCGGCTCCCCGTCTACTTCTACGATGACACCGCCGCAATATTTGACGGTTCTTTTTTCGCCTGATTGACAAGTGTATCCAGAAACGGCAACCGCTTTTGTCTTCGCTGCCTCCCTTGATTTTGTTTTTACTGGCTCGCTTGTTAGTTCTTTTGTTGCTCTTATAGATTTAATCGCTGTGTACTTTACAGGCGTTTTGATTGGCGGTACAACCACTGGTGGCACGTCCTCGCACACGTAGCAGATATCCTCGCATGGCAACCCTCCCTGGCACTCATACGGGATCTCGTTACACACCACGGGCTCGATCTCTGTTAGTGATAGATCAAAGTCGTTTTCATCTCTTCCAGCCTCTTCGCAATTGCTGATTATTTCTACTTCACGAATCCAGTTTAAGGCAGGGTCATCGCAACACATTTCGTAAGAGACGAACGAGTAATCACACTCGCAATCAATAAACCTGACTTCTGCAGTAGGTACACAAACCGCCTCAGCATTTTGACAGTCTAACCACACGGGCTCACCGTTGTAAAAAAACTTGGCGACCTCCCTCACCTGTTTATCAACAATAGCACAAGCGGTGAGCCCTGTCGGGGTAAGCTCCTTTTTTGGAAACACAAACGGGTCATCAGTCCCGCAAATAACCAATTCGCCGACCGTCTCATATACGACCAATTCATCAGGCGCTGTAGCTGTTAGATAACTGTCTAGTGTGTAAGCCTCAGTTGAAAACGCTCCATCGCAATCGTTAACAATCAAGATAAACGTAACGTCTTGGCTTGAATCTTCTGGATCAACGCGATCACAAATTGTATATTCTTTTGTCTCACATGCCACCTCGTCGCCCACTAAAATTACAGGCTCAAACTTGTAATCGCACGAAACGAAACAATCCAGATCGTCCGGCGCTTCAATCTCTGTATAAGTCTTGCCATCTTCGTTTATTTGGTAGCATTTTGTCAGGACTTCGCCACAGTCAATCACGCTGCCTGTATAGATTTTTTCTATTGTTTCGGTGTAGAGAACAGGGAACAGCGTATAAACGCAACCGTCGTCTCTGACTAATTCCCATTCGCCGTAACAGGCATCAGGATTACAACCCGTCACAGTCCAAGCTCGCCAAGTCGGAGCGCCAAAGAAATCAAAGGTATGCGTTGACCCAAACGGGTCGTGTGTGTCGCCATAAGCAGCCCAGCCCGTTAGTTGTGGCCCCCATCCTCCGAACGGACCAACAGAACCGCCGTCAATATCACCGGAACAAGTCGCCCAAGTTGACGACGGAAAAGTCCAATTGAATCGAACTAGATTCGGGCGGTCTTCGCAATCGTTAATCGAGCTTTCAGGCGTAAATCCATTATCGTACACAAATTGAAATTCTCGTTTTTTGATGCACTTGATGTCGAACGGTTGGACCTTTGTCTTTTCTAAAATTGAATCTAGGTAAGCGTGGGCAATTGTATCCTGAGTATTGCCAGAAATAGGAGAGATGTAGGCAAGTGTGTCAACATCAAAAATATCAGTAAGATCCTCAATTGCTTGAATAGCCAATGAGTCGGTTGTGTTTCCGGTTACTTCAACGATTCCAAGGGTATCGCCTTCGCCTATGCAAATTTCAGTTTTTAAGGTATCGGATAATAGTTCTCCTAGATCATTGATGGCCTCTATTGCTAAGGTATCAACCGTATTCCCTGTGATCTCAAATAGTCCTAGCGTGTCGCCTTCTGGTAGACATATCTCGACCTTCAAGGTGTCGGCTAAGGTCTCACCAATTTCCTCCAAGGCTTGTACAGCCAAGGTATCTACCGTATTACCGCTTATCGCAAATATGCCCAAGGTATCGGTGCCTTCTGGCAAGCAAATTTCAGTCTTCAAAGTATCACCCAAAGCCATTTCAATACCTTCAAGGATTCCATGTGCTAAAGTATCTTGCACATTTCCTGTCACTTGAACCATACCCAAAGTATCATCCTCACCTATACAGATTTCGGTCTTCAATGTGTCAGATAAAAGATCTCCCAGGTCTTCAACTGATTGAATCAATAGTGTATCAACCGTATTTCCTGTGATCTCAAAAAGGCCCAAAGTATCAACTCCCTCAGGTAAACAGATTTCTACTTTCAGGGTGTCCTCTAAAGCGTCTCCCAGATCTTCGCCCAATTGCTCCACAGCATCGATAAGAAGCGAATCAGTTGTGTTTCCTGTTACCTCAAATAACCCCAACGTATCAATTCCCTCTGGAAATATGTTTACATCAATAGGGTTCTCATTGGTGATATTTACGTCAATTACCACATCCGAAAAATCAATTGTAAGAGGCTCTGATAGCGTTTCGTTGATCTCAGATAGAGATTCTTTGATGGCATCAAGACACTCAGTAATCACCTCAGACGGGCACTGATTACAAGGAACGACAACAGGATTCAATATAGGAATTTCAAGATCCAGATCAGGCGTGTTAAAATACCCTACCACCTTGCTGCCTTTGGTCTTTAGAAATATCACTTCGCAATCCTCAGTACAAAGTGCCTCGTATTCGTAATCTTGTTGTGCAAAAACACCACAAGAAAAAAGCAAAAGGAATACAGTAAATAAAAATCTCATAGTAGTAATTTGAAAAAAAGCGGATGACAGTCATCCCGTTCATCCGCTTTATTATTCTAAAGAAACGCCTGTTTATTTTGTCTTGCTAGTCTCGATTACTATGCAAGTATCTTTTGTTGCTGGTATCGGATCCACGCTACCTTTTGCGATTGTTTGCCAACAAATACTGGTAACTTTTGCGTCGCCAAATTTGATGAACTTTTCACGTTCTGGCTGGATGAAAATCTTGTTGTTTCCACACGTATCGAGCCCCTTTATTTCTACACAAATCCAATCGCAATCACTTCCATTGTAGATATTTACACCATCAAAAGGGCCTCCAGTCAATTCCACATCTGTAACCGCTGAAGTGCCTTTTACGATATTTGAAAACTGAGAATCAACACAGGTCGTCACCTCTGTATCTTCTTTGAGAATTTCCAAACAGTCCTTGATATCTGTAATATCATTGGTGAGGCTTGTTAATGCCTCTCCCAAATCAATATCACCTAAGTCAATATCAGACAAATTAATATCAAGCCCTGTCACTGTGACCTCGAAAGGACAACCAGGAGCAGGCATGACACTAATTGCTGCAAAAGTACATTCCTTATCCACCCGCAGAGCAAGCCTTGCAAATTCTTGCAAATCAAAGCCCGTTCCGTGAACCGGATATGGTTTTAAACCCTTTGACATCTTATGCGTTTCCAGCTAGTTGTGGCAATCCTGCCTTTAGTCCCTCACCTTCTGGCTCTGACGGAGCTGGCCCCGGTGCTCTATTCTGTGTGGTCTCCTCCGTAAATGGAGATTCAAAACACATAGGAGGCAGACAGTCACTAGACCATGTTCCACGAATAGGAACATACACATAGTTTCCTCTACCCGGAATAGCCAAACCAATAGACAGATTAAGATCAATACCCAATCCGCCTACCAATACACAACCTTCGTCAAAGGTGATCCAAGCTCTGTATTTGTTATTGCCACATGAGCGCATGTGTCTCAAACGGTCGTACTGAGATTGTGTCATGTAGTAGAATTGCAAATCCAGCTGGTAGTTGGTTTTGCCCATCACATCCTCTCGACAAACTTCCTGAGTTTCTGGGAATGCTTCTGGCAAAGAACCACAAACCACAAGCTCAATAAACCTACCGTCAGCAGGGTTGTTGATATTTGTCTGCCACATTAGAGGGTTTTTGATTGACGCCTCGGTAACAGGTTCAACATCATTCTCTGAGCTGTAAGGTGCCAAGATTAGACGGTCAATATCACCATCATATAGGTAGTTATCACATCCCACATCATCTGCCAAAAGTAGCACCTGTGAAGTACAGTCGACATCACACTGTGGGCAATTTGTTCTATTTACGCTCATGATTATTATTTCTGTTTACTTTTCTTCTGTCGCAAGATAAATCATGTGAATAGTTTTTGGTGCTTTTCTGTTTAACTACTCACTTGCTTGCTGTTTGAGCTGATTAAGTTATCACTGTGCCATTTACGATCTCGTAGATGACTACGCCATTCGAATCTTCAAATCGGTAGTTGCTGCACGGATCGCTTGCGTCTGTTAACGTCAATTTGAAATACGTTTCTTGAGCTTCGCCACATAGATCTTCGTATTGGACGACTAGGTATTTGCAATCTCCGTCAACTTCGTCACCTGTTAGGCAGTATTCTAAGCTATTTTGGATCTTTTCAATTAGCTTACATTCGTATAAAAATTGAGAAAATAAATCTGACCCATCAGCATCCTCTATGTTTGGCAACCCCGTTGATAGCGGACACCCTTCAACGCCCGTATTGGTTCCATCGTAATTAAAAGCGAAGGACGTTACAAAGCTTGGCGATCCTACACTTGGTTGTATTAATAATAGCTGCACATTTGTCATTGCAGGTTTGTAAAAACAAAACCCATTTGGCTCACCTGTGAAGCCCGGAATGCAAAAGTAATTTCCTGTGCAATTATTGTACAAATCGAAAATACCTTGAGCCGATATTAGAGAATTAGACGGGTCGTTTCCTGAGTATAAAGCATAATCAAGGCCACTGATAGGTATAATCGAACCATCAATAATAACTCGCGTAACAATAAAATTATTACTTAACACTGTTTCACTGCAAAGATTGTTCTGGTCATCTGTCCAGTAAGTGCCTAGAATCTTACCGCCAACACAGGCATCAACCGCAGCGGTAAAGCAAGTGCCTGAATCGCTCACACAATTAACCGATGCGGTTATTTCGCACTCACAAGTAGGAGAGCTTTCTGTTGGATTTCCCTCTTCATCAGTTATTTCCCAATTAGAGCAGGGGCTGTTAATATCATTAATTTGAAGCTTAACCCAAGTCCGGTATTCGCAAGAATCTTTCGTGTATTCTACGACAAAGTGCTTGGAGGGTGTGCAATCTGCGTATGGTATTTCGCTAGAAGATATATCAGAAATTGCTGTTGTTGGTTCAGAATTAATTGGCAGTCCGCCTAAGTCTGAAATTATATCATCAACAAACGGCCATAAGACGTTTGTTATGTGGTTTTCTACGGCCAAACAACAAATTGGTATACTTCTATCCATAGACCATTCTATAAAATTGACATCATTGACAAAGCTAATTATTGAGGGTTTGTACCAAAAAACGCCACTAAAAGTGCCAGTATTAGAGAGAATTCCCAAATTGTTGTTATCGTAAATATCTTGTATTTTAGCTAGGTCGGCTGCGGGCATAGGGGAGGCATAATCAACTCTAAATGTGAACACAGATCCAGAAGAAGAAATACTCATCAAACCGCCTCCGTTGTTGGAGAATTCATCAAAACTAGATACGCCAAATCCATTGCACGGCGGAAGACAATATTCATAATTCACGCCAGAAACTTCATCAATCGGATCATCTACCCATCCTGCGCTAGTTATAGTTGCACCTTCACACGGAATAGCCTCAATCGTAAAGCAAGCACCAGACGACTTATCTATACAAGACATCTCTATTTCGCGAATGTCGGTAAAAGAGCTTTGGTATATCCTAAATTTTTTACCGAAACATAGATTATGCCCAGAGCATGTTGCTTTAATGTTCATTATCACTACAATATTAGATATTGAAGCAGGAATCACCTCAGTCCAATTGCTGCCAAGCGGCATTAAAGTTGATACAAAATTGTCGCTTTGGTCATATAGATCTAATTTTGTGATATAAGATATATTCGTGCAACCGCTCAAGGAAAGCCAGTTGTTGATGTCTCCAGTGCCGGATATTGACCATTCTTCCGATTCAACAATTTTTTCAATTTTATATACAATCGGTTCAGTAGGACATAGCCCCTCTACAGTATTACAGTCAACGTAGTTTATATCAATAGGACAATCACAAGGGCAATCTTCAGAAACAAAAGTAATCTCTGTACAGCACCCACGACCCGGCAAACAAGCCTCTATCGTGTAACTTGTGTTGGGCTGTAGATTCAAAATGAAATAAGGCACTGAGCTGCTTGGATTCACAACCGTGATTGACGTAGCTGGCGCACCATTGACTGATACATCGAGCGCCGATACTGGAGTATTGCCATTCCATAAAATCCCAATTGCTGTAATAACTTCACCATCTTCACAGACTGCATTTGTAAACGGTGAAAGCCCAATACAATCTAGTGGGCAAGTCGGAACTGTTATCGTAATTTCTTCAGTACAGCATTCTGGATCATCTGGGAGACAAGCCCTAACCGTAAAGGAATCACCCAGAGTCACCGACGAAATGGTTTGACCATTTGAGTCAATCGGTACGGTAAATGGGCCGAATCCATCGCTGTATATATCTAGGGTTGTGTTTGTGCCGTAACCTGTAAATGTCAGCGTCAATTCGGCCGAATTATCGTCGCAGTCAATAACAACATCTTGTGTCATTTCTAGCTCGCAACCAGGTTCTTCATCACACGGATCAATAATTATTTCCTTTTCGATCTCACACCCACAGTATTCCAATTTGACAAAATAGGTTCCCGGAGCATAATAGCCTACCGCTGCCTGACCGACTCCATTTGTGATAACCACATCAAAAGTATTTGTGATAGATCCATTTGGTCCGTCTAATCGAATGGTAGCATTAATCAGATCACATCCAATTACCTGATCAAATTGCAGGGTAACAAAACGCTCACCATCCGCGTTTGTGCCTCCCATTGTACATTCTTCTGGAGGTCTACATGATCCAATTAGAGCTTGGAAATTAAAATCCTCACAACAAGGGGTTACGCCTGTTGTAGTTGTACAAGGGTCATCTATTATGATTGGTACAATTGTGGTGCATACTTCGTTTGTGGCTGTGATTTGATAAGTGCCAGGATCTAGCGCAATAGTCAAAGGTCCATTTGTGGCCGTGGTTCCGTTTACATCTATGGTGTAGTTGATTTCATTAATAGCTGTTGCTGTTAGTATTGGCTGTGTACCACATTCCCCATATTCTACGCTTGTATCAATTTCAATAGTACAGCAATCAGTAGTAAAGCCACCTACCAGCCAACTAGAAAATATGGCTTCATCTGAACATGGGTCTTCACATTTACAACGCAACCGGTAAGCGTAGTTAGTACATGGAATCAAATCATTTATTGATCCTGTAAATGGTGTGGCATTGGTCCAGTCTGGCAGAAGCGATCTAAGCATGTACTCAGCCTCACAATCTTGAGAAACTGTAATAAGTGCTGTGGTCTCTGTCACTGTTACCGCTATTTGGTCAGCCGTTGGAGCCTCGCAAGATATGGAAGGTGTTGAGACACAGATTGTACACTGAGCCATATTTGTTAACGCTTCATCACAAAACGACTGCACACAAATATCGTAGTCCTTACACAATTCAAGGCCCACTATATCGTAAACCGTTGATTGTATTACTGAGCTAGTTTCCCACGTATTAACAGGTTCATCATCTACCGCCTTTATTCTGTGTTTGATCCTGTAACCAATGGCAGAAGATCCAGCCCAAGAAAGGGAAATGGTAGCCGTATTGTCTGGTAGCAGTTCGGCAACTGCATTAATAGAATCACAAACAGGCTGGCATGGTTTCACGCAATCCTCCACCAGAGGAGCCGGAATACAATCAACATAATTCTCAAGTCCATCATCGCCGCAACAATCGGCATCAAAGAAATTAGATTGCCTAAAAGTGCCCTGTACCTCTATTAAGCAATCTGTATTCAGGATAGGAGTTCCCACGGGAGGGGCAAAGGAAAGCATCTCAGTTGTCTCCCCATCGTGCTTTGTAAATCGCTTATTTGAGTGGCCGCCAATTGTTTGTAACACTTTCAAAACATGAGGGTAAACTGGACCTACTTTAAAAGTCCAATCGTCTTGAATGTAAAACTCCTTTTGGTCTGTTCCTGTGATACTAATGTCCTCCTCTATCACTGGTGTTCCTACACAAGTCAAACAACCAATAGGGATATAGAACTTATTGGTGTAATTGGTGCCCTCGTAGCAAATCCCGCTTACATTACAATCGTTACTCCATTCGATTAAATGCAGGCAACAATCAGAAGCAACTACCTTAAAATAGTCGCTAAACATACACTGATCACTAGCTGTAAATGATACCTTAAACTGGTGATTCCCGCACGGTACAAGAGGCATTTTGCCATCAAGGATCAAAGCAAATAAATTGTTTCTATCCTTAATAGTAACAGCTCTTCCTGTGTCTAGGGTTTCAACTACGTCGCCTAATTCATTTAGCACCTCTATAGACTGAACGGTACCCCAATCAGGAGAAAACAGCATTTGGGTGGGCAGGATTGTCCCCAAAGGTACACAAGGCGCATAGATACATTTAAGCTCACAGCAATCACCTTGAAGGTGCTGTAGCTTCGATTGATTATTGTACCAACCAAGAACCAAAGGCAACATGGGATTTAATTTGCTCATTTGCTGTACAGTATTTGAAATGTCACGTAGTTGGTAAATGGATTGAATTCGTAGGACTTGATCTTAGCTTTTTTGTACTTAGTTAAGTCTGCATTTTCAGTGATCGCCGTTTTAAGATTACCCAGAAACGGTATAGGACCATCATCACAGATACACCATTTCATGGTAATAGAAGGACCCTCGTATAGATAGGACGGGCTATCATATTCAAACGGCTCACCCCTTACTTCAGCAGTATCATAGCAACCATCGGTTTGAAAACACTTTACTAGATTGTCATTAGAAAGGAATCCATTGATAACAGGATCCGGTGGTGTATCAGAAAGCAGATCAGGACTAAAAACCCCCTGAACATAACAAGCACTACCGTCTGGATTGATTTGTAGGTTTGTGTTGTGAAAAAGAACTAAGCCGCTTGCACTGTAATCATCTTGATTGTTGTAAATCTCGTGTGGGTTTTTGTTAAACACCTTCAGCTTACATTCCTCTTCGCCTTCAGTGCATTCGCCGGGATACTTTACTTCAAGCTCATTAAAATATAAGTCATTTGCTTCGTCTTTTTGTTGGTACTTTATCAGTGATTTCGCTTCAACTGAAAGCGATAAACAGGCATCATCTTGAGTTCCGTTTGTGAGGTCTATTTCAGCCCTATTATTGTATCCATATACAGGATCTATGCCCGTATAGGTATCATGATAAGAACTATGCTCAAAGGCTACGCATTCGCTTCCATCAGCCCTTTTATGAACTCCCAACCGTAAATCAAAAAGACATTTCCCATCAGATAAAAAATCTTGCAATTTTGCTTTCATCCTTTTTGGGTCCGGGGCCTCGGTCGCTCCGGGTCTCAATACGTCTGATTGGTCGTGAATTGTGATATCCTTAATGTTGTACTTGAGTGCACAGTCATAAGCCTGATTGGAATTCTGAACTACTCCAACATCACCGGCAAAAAATGTTGTTTGACAGCAAAAAACATCACACCCTGCTTTTTGTAATGTCTGTGTAGTTAGATAGCATAAGGCTTGATAAAAATTGTAACCTCGCGCCGTTGTTGGAGCAAAAAAATCACCGATACACCTAGATATTCCTATTACGTTGTTAGGGTCGCTGCAATCGCCTTGTATAATATTCCAACCTTGTTCTGCTAAGTTCTGAGCCTGATATTCAGCGCATGTAGTTGATTTTAATAAACGGTACCAAGTTGTAACAACATCGTAGGTAATCGATGCATATGGAGAGCTATTGGCCCCACCTGCTCCACCACCTGCTGCTATCTGTGTTACTTCATTTGAATACTGGCACCATTGGCTTACATCATATCCAGCGTTTGCCAAGTCTGATTGCGTGTAAAGCGCTGATTCATCCGTATATGGAAGGTAGGCGGTGTCGCTTGTATTGGCAATATTGGGGGTAAAATTAGGATCCTGATAAACAACAAATTGGCGATCTGCCACAAAGATATCAAGGGCACAACCAAATGGCACCAAAGTTGATTTGGTGCTAGGTAGGTTCCCAAAACATATCTCTTGATCCCAATAATTTTCAAGTCTTGCCATGCAGCTATCCTCAGTCAATTTAAGGTCAAAATAGCACTTTAGATGGCATGGTTTCATATCCTTTTTGAGCACTAAAGACGAATAAACTATGTCCTCAGACTTACAACGAAATACGAACTCTATTTTCATAGGCTCACAACCGATCGCACAATCAATTTGGTTAAGGTAATTGTATATGGTTTTATCTGCCTTGTCTGTTATAGTTATCGATCCAGTAAATTTATCGCGTGGGAAAAGGTCACACCCTTCCATATCACAGTTAAGCCTTGCTGATCTGTAATTACTAACATATCCAAGAGGCACGTTGATTCCCTGCCCAATTTCAGGGTGCGATATTTTGATTTGCCTTAATTTCACTTTGCGTTCACTTTTTTGATTCTATTTTTGCCTTTGATTAAATAGCTTTTCCCAATCTCGTAGACTTGGGTTTCTGAGTTATCAGCTATGCGTCTGTTTGAATCCCTGACATCGCCCATGATTCGCTCCATTCTATCGTTTTCCTTAATCTCTATTACCTGACTAGTCGACGAGTGACCAATGGAAGGCCCTGGCATTGCTAGTCCAAGATCAAGGTTCCTCTCAACCACCATTTTTCTGAGCTCATTATCTAAAGCCGTTTCATCGTTGGTATGGATGGCTTCAAATAATGATCTGTGCTTTAGTGTTTTTTGCTGTGTGTGTACAAACTCCTGACCGTGTGTAAAGTGTCCTGATTCCTTATCAACTGGACCGTCACCTGTGTACCCTCCATGCCTTAGACCTGAGTACTGTTGTGCGAGCTGCTTAGATTTGGCTTGAGTGGCAGCATAAAAAGCAAACATTGTTCCTGTCAATATGGTAGCCGTTGCAATTCCGATCGGACCCAATGGAGCCAAAGATTTAAACAGGCTGACCGATGCTGTAACTAGACCAGCTATCTGTTGTAATTGATCGATCTTTTGCTGACGTTTAGCCAATGTTTCCTGCTGAGACAAAGCGGCCTCTCTTTGGTTGTTGAGTTCATCGAGCGTCCTTTGTTCCCGTTCTACATAAGCGGCCTCTCCTGCATCGTGGTTGTCTTGTTCTTGTTCCAGTATCTTTTCCTGCTCTGAAATTTCCTTATCCAGAAAGCTGATACGTTCCTCCACCGCTTCACGGGCCACATCATTAAGGCCACTCAACATGCTTGTAATAACGGCTACGGTTCCCTGAGCAATCGCAAGCCATGTTTCACCTGTAAACCCGTCAGGGTCTTCCAATGCTTCCTGTATGGCTGTAGCTACATCTTGAAGCCCTGAAAGGTCGTAACCTGATACATCGGAAAGCATATCAATAGCTCCCTGCAATGATTCTCTAATCTTTTCGGCTTGTTCTTCCGTGTATTCCTCAGACAGACCCAAAGCAGCTAATATGCTGCCCGGTTCTGCTGCTGAATTGTTCTGCGCTTCATTTCTGGCCTTGGCTATTAATGCCTGCTGCCTTTTTAGATTGTCCAATAACCCATCCAATGCCGGGTCCTCAGTACCTGCCAATTGTTGAGCTGCCTGCAAGTTCAAATAGTAATCGATCTGTTTTTGCAAAAACTCCTCTTGCTGTGCCAATATTTGATCCTGCTTGATTTTTTCGATCTCTTGCTTATCTGTGATCAGCCTTCCCTCCTCATCATAGAAATCAGTTTGCAACATGATCAAGTCAATGTTACGGTTCTTTTCATCTTCGAAGCTCTTTAATTTTTCAGCCTCTCGATCGCTAGTTTCCTTCTGTAGTGCGGCCAATCGTTTACCGGCCTCAGCTTCCAGGGTGTCGCTGTACTTCTTTTCATTGGCCGCATAGATCAATTGAAATAAGGCATTCTGTTCCTCGGTCAATGAAAGCTTCTCAGCATTAGCCTTGGCTTGCATTTCCAGCTCAATATCTGAAAGCTCCGCTAATTGTTCTGCCGTAAGGCTTTTTTCAAGATCAAGTAAAGCTTGCTTTTCAAGTAGAGCTTGTACTTGCGAGTCCACTTTGGCATCGTCAATCTCGAGTTGTCTAGCCGCGCGGTCCTCCGCAGAGTCAAGTAGCGATAGCTCTGCCCCCTCCGCGCTAGCTCGGATTTTAGCAATCTCTGCAACGAGGTCTCCCTCTGCTTTTGCCAGCGCCTTGATTCTGTCATTATTGCGCTTTGCCTGATCCTTAATTGCTTGCTCCTCCTGTTTTGCTCTTTCCTTCGCTGCTTGTTCACTGGCCCTTTTTTCACCCGGCGATTCTCCCACCCCGCCCGTGCTGCCTGTTTCATTTAGTCTTTTTAGTGATGCCTCTAATACTCCAATTTGCCCATCTACATTATCAACAAAATCCTGTGACGCCAAAGATCCAGCATCGTCAAGGCTTTGATACAACTTCTTAAGTTCCTCGTTAATCGCTTTTTTACGATCACTTTTTGAAAGACCTTCAGCAAGGCTGGACATGAATTCATTAGCTACTGCCTTGCCTGCCTCTTGTGCCTTAGATGTTCCTGACAGGGCTTCGTAAAAGCGGTCAAATTCTTTATTGTATGCCGCCGATGCTTGGGTAAAGCTTCCAGTAGATAGGAATGTACTGATAGCCGAACCAGCAGAAAATAAGCGGGACGTGGTGGCGTTTATTATTGCGATAAATTCATTTACCAGATATAATCCACCTGCCTTTATGTAATTAAAAAGCAGATTTGCAGCGTCCCCTAGCCCGCCAAATTGGACGGCTAATCTCTGTGATTGGAAAGCTATTTTTTCCTGACTATCTAGCATGGCCGCGTTGGCTTCTGCTACATTTCTGGCCTCGGTAGACATTGGCCCAAGCTCACCGTTTACGTTTTGTAGATTCTCCAGGAATTCCCTAGAACTATCTTCACCTGCAGAACCAAATACGTCGGCAACAATTGTGCTGTACTCAATTGCATCCAGTTTACCGCTGGCAAGCTCGGCACTAATTAACTGTATGGCTTTGAATGTTTCTCCCTTGGCGACATTATTCCTGATTTCTGCTACCGTAGATTCATCTAAAGCTGACAGCGCATCCTCAGTTGATTGCGTATATTCATTCAATTTGATAGACGCCTCTTTGACTGCATCTATACCCTTATCGCTAAATAAACCCGCTCTGGTGGATTCAATTAATATTTGGTTGTATTGGGCTTGATCTGCTCCGATCTGCTTGATAAATGGGCTGTACTCCCTCAGCGAATCCAGATATTCACCATTGGCGTCTGCTCCCAATACAAGTCCCTCAGATATTTGGTCTAGCGCTTCATCAAATGTTACACCTAACTGCTGACTGACAGCATTGGCCGTGAGTAATATTTCATCATACTCTTTGCCAAAAGCCTTAGATATAGCTTGGACGCCAACAGCTGCATTAGTAAGGTCGCCACCTGATAGATTGGTTAACTGTGCTACCTCTTTACGTAGTGCAAAAGCCTCCTGAGTTACATTGGCGAGCTCTTTACCCATCACAGCAACACCTGTAACAATGGCGCCACCAACGGCCAAGGGGCCTAGCTTGGACACATCAGGCAAATTGATACCGCTTACCTCCTTAAATGAGTCGATAAATCCTTTAGGTGGTTCGAGTTGATCCTGAAAACCTTTGACCTCCTCCATCTTATCGCGAACTCGAGACAATGAGTCCTCAAGCTTGCTTATATCTTTGCCGTCCTCAATCCACCTTTTTTGACTCTTGATTATACTATCATAGATCTTCTTTAGGCCTTTTTGTTCATCTTCAAATGATCCTGTAGATAGTTCTATTTTCCCAATAGCCTTATCAGTTGCCTTGATAGCATCCTCGTACTTATCAAATGATCTGGTAAGTTCATCAATCGGATCTCCTGAGCTTAGCTGGTCTTGACTTTTTTTGACTGATTGAATTTCCTTATCTACTGCTGCTATTTGCTTGGCAAGCGCACCCATGTTTTTGCCCTGATCGGCATATTCTTTTGTCTTTGCGGTTAGGCTGGCTTGGAAGGCTTCAAGGCTTTTGAGCTGTTCGCCGTAGGTTTTGGAAGTCTTTGCTATTCCCTCTATTACGCCTCTAACTGCTACCTGCTGCTGTAGGTAGCTATCCGTGGAGCCAATTGCTGTTTGATAGTTGGATATTAGTTCATCGAAATACTTTTTTTGGATATCAGTAGTATCTCGGATTGCTTTTTGGGTTTCTTGGAAACCGGCTATCAAATCTGAGCTTGAAAATCTGAGTTTTACTTGTTCTTCCACATAGCGAAATTGCCTCTTTTGAGCGGGTTTTGGTGCTTTTGTGGTTGTCTACACTATTTACCGCCTGTTATGCGGTTGGTTTTCTTTTCCTTGGAATTGCCTTTTTTGCTTGCTTTCCTGTTTTTTTCCTGTTCTGCAGCTTGCTCTATTCGTCTCATCTCAATGGTTTCGAGCTCAATATAAAACTCGAAGGTGCCCATTTCCTTAGCTTCTTTTCTGCTGATTTGGTCATTGATATTGTACTTTGTTCTGGCCTGTGACCGTTCCAGTAATCGGCGGCGCTCTGGATAACTAAGCGGCGTTAGATCATGACAGCATTGAGCGACAAACCGACCCCACTTAATATCACCTTTGGGTCCTCTTCTTTGAGCTATTTTCAAGCAAACTTCCTCCGACATTCCGGATGCCTTAACTTTGTTCTCAAGTATTTTGTGGTAAGGTCCAGGACGACGCATCACCGCGCCATCCGGTGTATTAATCCTAACAGATACCGACATTTTGGACATATATTTAGCCAGCATTTCCAGTAAAAAACCAGCGCCAAATCTCTTATCAAGCTTCAGCTTGCCTACCATTATTTCGACATAGCGATCAATCGATGACTCTCTACTATATTTGAAAATCGTGCTTCTGAAACGGTACGTAAGATCTTCTGAGAGTAAGCCATGAAAGGTAGCGGCGTTTGTAAAAAAAAATCTACTCCATACCCAGCCTCCACCCAGTCCTTGATCCTTAGTTCTATTTCGGTCGTGCTTAGTACGTCACATTTTGCGTACTCAAGATTACCACCGTCCTTTTCATAATTGATCATACGGCGGGTGATAACAGACATGGCACATAGCAAAGGATTCATGCTGTCACCCCTCAGCAGGTTGCTGATTAGCTCAGTCTCATTTGATAGGTAGACTTTCATCCTGTCTATTGTATCATATGTGGCGTCAGTTTGAAGTTTCATGCTCATTAGATCAGCCAGAAATGTTTGACCTTTTAGCAAGATACTATCCACGCTCTCCCCGTATGCCGCTGACATTTGATAGATGTTTATAGCCTCGTAAATTTGAAGCTGCACATCCTCATTTTGTGATAGTACTTGGTACCAATGCCTAGCACCTTTGAAGCATCTGTTTTTGTCCAGAAGCTCGATGCTCATTTGTCTAGTGGGTTCGTTTAGGTAGAAATTGGCTGGATCACCTTGTAATACTTCCTGAGTGATTTTCCCAAGACTAACTATAACAGATTCAAGGCCAGCTGTAAACTCATCGCCTTTAGTTTGGTTCTTAGCCTTATATCCTTTGATCATTGATCTAAGGCGCTTTATTTCTTTTGCGTTTACGCTCATCCCTGCTTGGTGTTTTTAAGTACCGTATTGAGATTATTTTGTGTTACTATTAGCGTCTTGAGCTGTTCAGCAGTCCCTTTAAAAGCAGCACCAATTCCTGCCACATCTCTAGTGAATTGTAACTTTATTTGCCTAGCCGTGATTTCTTGTTCTCTTATTTCCTTGTATAAAGGTCTATTGGCTCGCGCTCTTAGTACAATCTTTTTGACTGTCTTTTTATGGTGATTTATTCCATAGATTTTGCACCTCATCACCATTTCTAACGCCTGTTTATAAGTAGTCCAAAACAGTTGATTAGATACGGTTCTAGCAGCTTGTTTTACTCGCTTGCCTCGTGGTTTTTTATATCCTCTTGTTACTGCCATATTACCTAGCTATTTTACCTGTGATTTTAACTGATGCAAACGTAGAAAAAAGACCCAACAACATAATGGGCAAAGGAATCAACAAATGAAGCAACAAAAGATAGATGGTCATATTTACCATGCCCACCTTTTCGTGTATCAAAAAGGTGGCTAAATTGGATAGGAAAAATACACAAATAAAGCAGTATATCGCAATTGTTGTTTCGTCTATTACAGTGAGTCCTATGATCGATATAGGGAATGTCCATACAAAGAATTGGCCTGAGCTACAGTTGGGGCATCCTGTAAATATCTTGCGCCATGGTTCTGGTAGTTTGTTCCGAAACAAGGCCCAAAAGCTAAACATTTCACCTTTCTTGTCTATCATTTCGCGCGTGAAAAATGGGATAAGAAACCCAGTAACAGCACCATATAAGAGCGCAAATATTAGGAGGAGTAAACTATCAATCATTGGGCTTAGCATTGGCATGATACGCTGGGTTTCGTTCTAGAATCTTAGTCATTAGCTCCTTATTGGTTGTGAAGGTAATGACAAAAGCCAATCCATTTCCGGGATTTTTTCTTGAGTACAAGTAATGGCCGTTACAATACTTTTGAGGGTCTTTTGTTGCTAGACAGAAATCTATCTCATGCCTAGCCTTTCGGTACTCATAGGCGTAATATTTGCGATCGATGTGTATGAATCCCGTTTCCCCTTGTACTGGCATATTTTCCATAATTGCATGTCTGTTTTGTAAGAATAATATTTTTTAGCATGGTTTTGGAGGTTCTATAGTCTCAATATCTGGTACCTCATCACAAGCAACATACTGGACCGTTAACTCAATGGCAAACACTTCAAAGCCGCACGAAGGGTTTCCGTAGTGGGCAAAGCATTCTGGTGTATAGCCTTTGAATATTTCATTTAGATCGGTCACTGGTCTTTTGCCTTTTATCCTGAAATCGTTATACAGACCGCCACAGGATTGTTTAGTGATCTTATTGGGTAGATTTGTGAGTATGTAATTGATAAGCTGTGGAGTGACTACACAACAGTCCTCAGCCACTTTAAAGAACGACCTGTTTAGTACAAATATCGCCATTACCTTTTGCTCAAATTTGCAGAACTTTCGATTAGTCGTTATATCTCTCGAAGACACAGGCCGCAAAAGGCTGATCATTCTCTCATCCTTGCCCAATAACACAAACCGGCTAAACTTGCTATCCTTGCCCATTTCATTTGATGAGCAATCAATGGTCGGTTTTGGGCATCTTTGTATTGGGAAATACTTAGTCCTTTTTCCTGTCTTGGATACGCATTGGCCCGTCCCTATTTCGCCTCCCCAATTAGTCACAATGGTAGGCAAATACGGATCGCTTTGAAGCAGGGTATTTATGGTGTTTACTATGCTCATGATCTCAAGTAACGTTTAGGGTGTTTGTCAAGATTGCATCTGATTAAGCCGTTACAAACGATGCTGGCAAGTTGTTTTTGTCTAGTATTCCGATCAGCCATAATTTGAATATTTGTTGAGCCGCTATCAGCTCCATTTCGCTATGTTTGGTTATCAGTATTCCCTCGCGTTCTGAGTTCTCGCGTAGTATCATCCGGCCGTATGTCGATTTCGGTCCCCAGCTTATCTCCCAATCCCCGGGTCTTAGCATCGTAATCATTTCAGATATTGAGCGCCAAAATTCGCCGGTCAATTGAAATGTTTTCATCGATGTTGGTGCCCCTTGGTTCTTTCGGATCTCTGCATAACTAGCAGTAAATACGCCTTGATTTATCTTGGTTTTTACTAATCTATCGAACGCCCCTTGGTTTGGAACCTTGCCATCGAAGGTGCTCAAAGGTAATTGTTTTTGACTATAAGGCGAAAAGGATACCCCGTTGGCATTAATTCCGGTTGTTGTAACTCGCTCCTCTACCTCTGTTCTAAGCTGGATAGCAATCTCAAGCATGATCTGTTCCATGCCTTGCTCTATATCTGCTGTAGCTTGCTGTAAGCGATCCAAAAGTGTTTCTATTGGTATTGCCATGGTTCTAAATTAAAAATGAGAGACGCCTATACAGACGCCTCTCATAAGCTAACAAACAAACTCCATCTACACTACAGATGTTTAGCAATATTGTGAGGCTATACTTTGAAGTCCAAAGCTAATACCTTCATCTTGACATTTCGAGCACCCACTGAATCGATCGATATAATAGGTAAACATACTGGCAACGTCTTTGATACAAGATTTGTATTTGGCATTATACACATTGGTCATCTCTGCGTAATTATCACCGCCCTCAATACAAGCCAAACAGCCAAAAGAGGACCCATGTGTTACCTTATGTGTGTAGACAATTTCGGCGTATTTATGGAGTATCAATGTCGATACCTGACGCGCTATCATTGGTTCATTTTTGATAGCATCACAGATTAGCGTTTCATGTGAGCAGTCCTTGTATGGAGCCAAAACACAAAGCTGAATCCCACCAGCGGAATCTACCTCGTGCATCTTTTCGCCAAGATGGTTTCCAGTGACTCCACGAAGCGTAAAGTAGTGGTCGTCTCCCAATACCCTATCCGTGAAAGCTCCCAAATGCATCGGCCCTTTTGCCTGAGTACAATTACAACTTTCGCCGTCCGACATCTTAGGAAACCCGTTTGATGCCGGGCAAAGTATGTTGCCCTTTTCGTCTTCGTACTTGATCACAAAATCATAATTGGACCCATCGAGGACCATATGATATTGCTGCGAAAAATCAATTGTTGATATGATATTGGTATCTACTCCCTCATTATTTCGACCATTAATAGAAAAGGTCTTTACTGGAATATCGTTTTTTATGATGCTGACAAATATCTTTGTTTTGCCGTTGTGCGCTGTCCCGTTTTTTTTGAATAGCGGTAATATTCTAATGCCCGTAACAGGTACCCGCAATCCCATTCTTTTGCCTGTTCTTACTCTTATCCCTCCGTACCTATCCTGATTTATATTTGCAGCCGTATAGCTTGATTCTCCTAGTATTGCCTCTATTTTGCAATCGTCATCAGTGTTTGTGTATAGTCCCATACACTTAACCAAATCCATCAGTACCTCATTGGCCGCTACCTTTCGAAGCTCTACCAGCTTTGCGTAATGATCCTTATTGCAATCTGATTTGATGCCTTGAAGCGGGACCAAAGTAGATAGATAAAGACCTGATTGACTCATGTAGGCGTAATCTGGAATAGGCACCTCACCGTCGCAGTTACATTCGCTTTGATTTGTGATACCCACTAGGCCCTCCAGACAAGACGACAAAGGATCTACACAACAACCTCCTGCCTCTGGAATAATCTCTACATCGCTGGATTGCGAACCCCACTTGGCATGAAAGTTTTTGCTTATTGTTTCCCCGTTGGCGCACTTGCCAAAAGCCGAAACAATACCGCAACCATTATCTACAGGGAATGATGCCGTATCAGGAAATTGTACCTGATAAACACCTGTACTATTATCAGTCAATGCAAGTACTATCTTTCCATCTACTAGGGAAGACTCTATAGAAATATCAAGACAGCTCTTGCTCATTTTGTATTTGTTAATTCAAAAAAAGGCCGCCACCATTTGCTGATAGCGGCCTTCTGGTTAATCTGTTAGTGTGTGTTCTTACGCTTTACGACATTCAAATTCAATAGTATCATAAGTGGTAGGAATCAGCGTAGGGTCAACTGTCCAACCACCATCACAAGCATCCTTTGAAACAGTAACAAGCAACGCTGCAACCTCTGTCCCCCCATCCGTGAATATTGCGTTCATAGGACTGCCAAACGGACAATTAACAGGGTTTTGACAAATACCCTGCCCAGTCCAAGTGATTGAACCGCTAACGGGATCGACTTGCCATCCTTCTGCTCTCGCTGGACATCCAATTTCGCCTTTTGGCAAATCAGGTGGTAAAGCGCACATTTCAATTGGGCCATGTTTCTTGAACAAGAACTCCACATAAGCAGGACTTCCATCTTCTGCTAAGTATCCTTCTGCTTCAAATCTCACTCGATAACCTGTCACACAAGAGTCACAATTAACTGTTTCGGTGAAGTAGTGGCCCTTAGAGCCATCCAAGCTACCGACATAAGGATTAATCCCTTGCGTTGTCACAATACCACTATTTGCACTTACATGTGCTGCATTCATGGCATCTAAAATCTGAGTATCCTGAAAGTTTACAATTGTGAAAAACTTAGCTTCAGGGAATGTACATATAGAATCACAGCCAAGCAGCTCTAGTTGCACTAGTCTGATTGAAACACCATTTCTCAAGTTTGCACCAATCCAAGCAGTGTCCCACCCGTTGATTACGTCTATTCCACCCAACATTGGAGGGGCAAGGTTTGTCTGTAACCCGTTATTGGTCTTATCCACAGTTCCGCCATCCGCTTGATTGTCTGCCGTGAAAAAGCAATTTGGCTGAATGCATGGAACAGCAGTAATGAAATTCGGCCCTTCAACTTCTGGGAAGTTCTCACCGCTAACAGTAGCGGTGTTTATTATATCAAGCTCTTCATTGACAACAACCGTCAAGATCGTTGTAACACACTCACCCGCAGGAATATCGCCCAAAGCAAGAACGCCGTCGGCCCACCCTTCCGGAGCTGTTACAATTGTAACACCTTCCGGCAAAACGTCAGTCAGTGTAGCACCTATTGCTGTAGCTGTTCCGTTGTTACAAGTCTCAATTTCATAGTTCCAATTAGTTCCAACTACGTACTTTTCTAGTGGCTCACCTTCAACCGTTGTAGTCGTTTTGTTCACCGATACATCAGGAGCAAGCACGACAATGTCGTCTGTACATTCTCCATACTCTGTGAGTGTAAATCCGCAACCGTTCACAACCGCTGTGACTCCATCAATTGCTGACAAAGCCGCTGCAATCTCTTCCAAAGTTCCGGTAAATTCTTCATCAGAATAGCAACCAAAACTAACTGTGTGTTCGCCTTCGCAGTCTTCAATCGGTTCACCATTAGCGTCAACAATTAGGATGTCGATTGGTGGTGGTGGCGGGGTAACTGATTCCGTGACAGTAGGTGCGTTATCTGCCCCGACACTGATTACATTCTCAGGCGGTACCGTTCCCGCTGGAAGGCACAAGTAAAGAATCATATCAACGCTGGCATTAGCCGCTAGATCCCCAATTACCCACTCATTTTCCACGGTGTCATATCCGCCCGTATCGGTAACATGATCGACGTATTCATATGGTGCCAAGTTCTCAACGGCAACCACTCCGGTAGCATCAACTCCCAGGATCTCAGATACCGTCAACTGTTTTGCATACAAATCCTTACCCTCCGGAGGCTCTGGAGCATCTTCTGGAAGATCAATAACGATCAAATCAAGAGTCAGTCCCGCTTGTGGGATTGGTTCTATTTCCAGCACATAATCCTCACAAGTGCATGCAAGGTAATCAGCCGATAGTGTCACCGTTACCTTTTCTGTACCTCCAGGCACTTGAGACAATCCAGCCAATACTTGACTGTCTGGATCGTTTGGATTTGCTACAAGATCAAATGACCCTGAAAAATTGATTCCTTCAGGCAGCGCTCCACCATCATCACCAATCAGATTAAAATCCTCATCAAGATCATACACAATGGTATTATCCCCGCCATCGGTTACTGTGACAGTGAGAGACCTAAACTCACTGTCGGGGCAATTAGTTAGCCACTTCAAAAAAATATTACACTCTTCCATCTTACTTTTTGCTTTTAGAAATTGGCCGCAACCATTTTAGTTGCGGCCAATCTTAATTTACAATTTACCTTGAGTTGACTTGAATTACTTCTTGCCTTTCTTGGTAGACTTCTTGGCAGGAGATTTTGCCGGGGCTTTAGGAGCCTTTACCGCCTTAGCCGCTGCCTTGGATGCCTCAATTTCAGCCGCTGCCTTGGCTTTCATCTTATCGATCTCTGCCTTAGCCTCTGTAAGGGACTTATCAGCTGCTGCCTTTGCATCAGCTTTGATCTTGTCAGCTTCTGCCTTTTCAGCATTCAACCTTTCGGCTCTTGCCCTGGTGTCATCTTCTTCGACATCGCCTTCAACCGCGGCAGCTTCACCGCCTACGTTGTCACCTTTTGTCTCTGTCCCTTGACCCAAAACATTGCCTTCTGCATCAATTTTGGTAATACCTCCGCTTGAGGTGTAACACTTTTCAACTTGATCACTGAATTTAACAGTACAAGTGGTGCCGTTTACGTCCAAAGTAACTGAGCCGGTGACCTGTAGTGGTCCTTCGCATTCTTCAGGAACAACAAGCCCCTCAAGTTCAGTACCAGCAATCGCAGTCTCAACGCCTGCATTATCACAAATGATACCGCTGAATGATTTTACTTTCTCATTCATATCACCGCCTTGAGCTCCGGTGACAGAAAGGTAAATAAAACCATCCCCATCAGGAGGGCAAACCAAAGATCCAGCAACTGAGATTCCAGCACAAGGATCACCAATAGCAGCATCAGCACAATTTGCTTCGTAGCAGCTGCAGAATATCTCTGAGCAATTCTGACCATCAACAACAATCGAAGGACAGAAGGCAACCGTATACTGAGAATTCAAACGGCCTTTGGTGTCTAGCTTGATCTCTAAACCGTCCTTGATATCCTGGTAAGTGTAAGTTCCTACTTTTGGCCCGCTCATAGACGGTCCGTAATGAACCGTGACGACAGTGTCAGGACTCCATGCTAGGTTTCCTGAACCAACCGGGATGTCTCCCAATGGAGGGAATATGATCACGTTTCCTTTTTGGTCTGCTTGTCCGTGGTAAGCATTGCCAAGGTTTGTCAAGTCTGGACACTCTTCAACGTCATCGCAAAGGCCAGTAAGTTTACAATCACAATCAACACCTACATACAAGATGCCATTTGCACCTTTCATGCACATGCTTTCCGGCGGCAAAAAGGCTCCAAGCGTGTACCGTAGATCCACATCCATACACATGTACGGAGCATTGTCCGGGCAGCACTTAAATGTCATGATGACATCGATCATGTGAGGCACAGAAACAACACGACCATTGACCAAAAGCAACTGACGTACACGATCATCCAATTCAGTAGAGAACATCTTCGTAACCGTTCCGTCTTTGCCGTATATCGTATTGGGAGCACCTACAGTGCTTCCAATCTCATCAGCGATTAGGCTAAAATCAACTGTTTCGAAGACATTTGATAGGTCGGTAGTGAAATTAGCAACCGGGAATGTGTGCGTGTTGATCACACAGAATGAACCAGGGTCAATGATAAACATTCCGAGGCGCTTTGGATTCTTACGTCCGGCTTCCCTGTCTAGCTTTTGAGCGAATTTTCCCATTGTAAAACGGGATGCTGTGTAATCCATTGGCAGGCTATCGGCCAAGATACGAAGCTCCTCACCTGTATCAGTACAAGAAGGATCCCTGTAGTAGCCGCGCTCAATTTTTCGCATCGGATCGATAAAGATACCGCCGTCAATTGCATAGCTCATTTCGGACATCTCATTGTCCTCTAAAAGATCTGCCAACTTGAAAGCGAAATCTACATTATTGACCGCTGTGATTGGAAGCATAGAATCCCTACCGCCTTTGCCCTTGCAAAATAGGTCATCATCTCTGTATGCATTGGTTCCGCGGTTATCATAAACCCAATCCATCAGGTAATCTTGGGCTTGATGCTTAAGGTCCTTTTTTTTCTGCATTAGCTCCGCCATAAACTCAGCGGTCATACTTCGTCCGCTTTCGGAGGCATAATCGCACTCATTCATTGAGAAACCAGTAGTAAAGCACTTTCCTGGCTTATCAAAGATCTGCTCAATAGCGTTAGGAGTAGCGCCGCCAATTGCGTAGCATTCCATCGGGCCACATTCCCTGACATCAACCGGGCATACTTGATGCCATTTTACTTTAGCCTTTTGGCCTTTGATCTTCGGTCGAAATACTGGATACAATCCATTGACCATTGGGTTGGACGTCATCTTAAGAAAAGGGACCAATCTCTCTTTGGTTCCTTTTCCTTGATTTATTGCAAGGTTTGCCTCTGTGATCGACATTTCAATGTCAATGAAGCCTGCTTTGGTAAAGCATCGCTTGATGCCTTTTCCTTCGGTAAACATATAATAGTTTTTGATCTAAAAAATATGGCGTTCCTTTAGATCAAAAAAGCGGATATTAACCTAGTTTATCGCTAGCTTAATTGTTTCATCAGACTATGGATATATGACATTTTTGCCGCCTTATCCTCTGATCCTTCGAGTTTTTTCATGCCTGACCATGTGGTATAAAGCAAGTTATACCGATCTTCTTTTGTCTTTGTTTCGTCCTGAGCAATTGTGCTCTGTTCAGATTTAAACAGATCTAGGTCCTGCGTTTTGGTTGCCAGGACCTGCTCTGCTGTTTTCTTTTCTGTCTTATCAACTGTGGAATCCTTTGGCAGCTCCTTTAGGAATTTGACACCTAATCCCTGTATTTGTGTTTTCAAAAACGGAAGCACCGGGACGGCCTTTGCGCCATCCATGTAAAGAGTGCCGTCTGGCTTTGTAAAATAGTAATCGTTTGTGCCTTTTGTTTTCTTGGCAATTAATTTGACGCCATCCAAAACCATTCCCTTCTCAATCACAATATCAGCCAAATTGCTTACAATAGTAGCATCTTCAGGTGTTTGTGCTTTTGCCCCTTTTACCAACTGAGATTTGAGATCTGAATTGGTATCACTGAGCGCCTTTGCTGCTGCTGCTAATGCCTTTTGTTCAGCAGCATAGGTCGTCATTCTTTCCTTTACAGCCGCCTCCAGCCTAGTATCAAAACTTTCGTTTAGCTCGGTAGCCTTGCCTAGTTCAACAAGCTTTGCTTGATAATCAGGGTTTTTAGCTAAATCGGTTTGCTTTTCCAAGGCTTCGATCTTCTTGAGAGCATCTTTGTGCTCTTGAAGTTCAGACAACTTTGCCCCTCCAGCTTTCAATGTTTCAATCTCAGCCTTTAGCTTTTCGGTTTCCTTTGCTGCTGCTGCTGCAAAAATCTTTGGCATGAGCGTCTTGCTCTTTTCGCCTTCATCAGGCACTACGCCGTACTGTTTTGCCAGGTTATCTCGGAGGTAGATGTCATGAGGAACCACACCTTCGAGAGCCGCCTTCTTAGCCTCTTCTGCTGCTGCTGCTGCTGCTGTAGTTCTTGCGCCTACAACAGTCGCTTTATAGTTGTCTTTCCAGTTTTCAACCGGCTTCCCGTCAGCGTCCAAATATTGCTCTTTGACCTCATCGGCCGTTAAATTTGTCGCTGTAATAATGATCTCTGTGACCTCATCGGCCGTTAAATCAATTGGCATAATGTATGTAAGATTGCAGGGTCATCCCCCTTGTTGGTCCTCATCGGACTAAAATTTATACTTGATCGTGCAGCGCCTTGGCTGCCTCGTAGTCTTTGCGTTTCAATTCTGGATTGTCTTTTCTCCAGTCGTTCCATTTAGGGAATTCGGCTTTAGCTTGGTCATCGGCTTTGCCTTGGGTACTGGTATCAGTTTTACCCGTAACATCAGAAACCTCTACGGCTACTGTGTTTTCTTCAGCATCAACCTCGACAAATCTGACACTCCTAAAAGTCTTAGACTTTTGGAATTGAGCTTTAATCCTGTCGGTTTCCTTTTCATCAAGACCCTTTCCAAGCCCTTCTATGACAAGCTTTTTGCCTGAATAACCGTTATATACTTTATCTCCGCTCATTTTACTAATCTTTTGATGCTCTAATAACTATTTCACGTTGTTCCCCTACCAATGCCGCTTCTCGCTTATCAACTGGAAGTGACTGTATGAACTTGATGGCCTCGAATGTTTCCGTTTTATCAACGGTCAATCCGCCTACATTGTTCACCTTGATTGTCTTGCTTGTCTCATCAACTGGCACTGCAATCATTCGTCCTGATTCTTTGGGTTTCTGGACTTCCTTTTTTTGGCTAAGGGCTACCATTTGATTGCCGATCGGTATAAGTAGGGTTCTTGACATAGTGCAATATGGCTCAAATATTAATTGAATGACAGAATTTAAGCCTTAAATTTGCTCTTAGAAATAATCACCTTGAAGGAATGAAGAAAAAAAGTGCCCCAAAAGAATTGCTGATTAGCCCGTTTAAAAACGATATATGGGTGATATTTAGGTCGGGTTTTTATTATGGGTCACTTTTTGCGAACCCACAAATGACACCATCACAAATCAACAAATCAGTAAATAAACACGTACATGTAAAGGCAGATAGAACGGAATCAAGCCCGTTTCTTTTGCCCAGACTTATCAACTACACGGCAGGCATGGATAAGCGAATAGATTTATCCTGTAAAATAGAGGATAGAGATTTACATGTGTCTGAAATGGGTCAAATCATAAAGGAAATGTCCCAGAATTTCCACAGGTATATGTTCTACGGATTTCTGAAAGGCTATCAATTGAACGGAGGGCAGGAAAGCAAGCAAAAGTGCTACGAATATTATATGAGCTTGAAGTACATTCCGGATCTAGTATTCACAAAGAATCTTGATGAGTTTTTAATGCAATCCTTTGATCCTTTTGTGTTTGATTAAAAAAGGGCTCCCAAGTTTGATAACCGGAAGCCCTCGTTTCGTAACATGCTAAATGAAAATGGTATCATTCTGAGATCGAGTCAGAATGCAATAGATACCCTTATTCCCTAACGATAACAAATCTACACTAAAACGGTGTGCCTACCAATTTACGTTTTGATGGCTCCTTTGATAGAGCGAATAGGGTTCCGGTAAATACAAAATCATGATTACAGTTAGCCCCTCCGCAAGCTTCCTCGGCATCTTCGGGTCTTTGCCAACTAAATTTGCCCTGCCAGTTTTTATATGAGAACAATCCTGGGATCTCTGACCTGTGAAATATCTTATTAATCAATGAAGGCAACCGCTTCTTTGCTAGCTTATCGTAGCCGCCTCCGCATATGGGCCTGTTGTTTCGCCTACCTCCCACGTATTTAGCAAATTCAAAATCAAGCTCATTAGCCATTATTTTAGACTCAGCACGACGGGCTATCTGTATTGTGGAAAACAAATAGCCTTTGAAGTTCTTACCTAGTAAATGGGTCCTTCCCGTGAATAGCTTTTCGATATTGTTAAAGGCAGAGAGATACGGCCTTTGGTTTCTTATGGCGTCATTTATCAAGTCGCCTAGCTCATCCACGATGCCTGCGGGGTTGAACCGTTTCCCAATTGGGCTATCTTTTCTTAGGTAGATACCTTTGCTGGCTTTGTAGTATCTGTTTTGCCTTGATTCTGGGATATCAATATAGAATCCTGTGCGCTCCAAGGCTCCAAGGTAGGCACGTTGTGCTGCCTTATCCAGCTTACTACGATCATCAACCATCGTCCCATTAAATGCCTTTGTGTGGTCTGTGGCGCGTCTTATTTCGATAACCACCTCATCCATCACATCAACCAAAGTATTGCCCAGCTCCTTGCTAGACTTCCATACAAGTTGCCTTATTAGTCGCTCGTAGTTGGTCATTAGGTTATCCATCGCAATACGGTTGGCTGGAGTGTTTTGTATCCTGCCATCCTTGATTGTAAAGCCTTGGTTGCCTTTGGTTTTCTCTCTTAGATACTTGCTCAGTTGTTCAAATATGGCCTTGTCCATTGAAGCCAACAACCTAGCAATACGATCAAAGGATTTTAGCTGCCTTTCCTTTGCTTCGTTCGCATACTTCTCTATGTCCTTATTTTCGATCATGCGACTGTGGCGGGTTCCCTGTTTGGCTCGAACTCATCTGTAGGCTCTGGAGCAATGATTTCATCAAGATACTTATCAATCATTCCCTCTATTTCTGCCTTGCTGTCTTGACCCTCTTTGATGTCTAGGAATTTTTTCCCTTCGCAATACATTTCGTGTGCAACCATGCGCCATATCACCGGGTATTGCATAAGGCGTATCTTGTATTTTTTCTGCAAACAAGCTTGGGAGGCAACCAATGACCGCGCATCAAGATCCATTCCAGCACCAAAATCAAATTGCTGACTGATACGGAGCTCTGCTTGTTTCTCTGGATTGTCTGAGAATACACATTGGTACATTCGAAGCTCATAAGCAGCAATAACGGCTGGCTGTGCACCTGCAGTTCTCAGCTCTGCTATAATTTGAGCTATTTCGGTGTCAGTAAGCTCCACCATGGAGTCGAAAAACTGGATATCAAAGCTTATATCTTCGGCCTCAATGTCACAGTAATAACCAATGACCGTAGCAATATTTTTGTAGGCCCACACAATATGATCAGCCAATGGAGCAATGGCATTGTTGATACTTGCCTGCTCCAATAGCTTCTGAGTGGCTGTAATGTTCAGCTGATCGTTTGTTGATATGATGGTACCTAGGACGCACTCTTGGAATAGCTTTGTTTCCCTTTCAACATACTCCCAGCACGCCGCTATTGATTCGTGGTCTCTCGTGATCGAAGTATGGATTTGGGATACATCAAAGCCCGACATTAAGCCCATCATTTCCTGAGCTGGTAGCTTCATTACAATCTTGCCTGCTGCTGATCCTGGGATCTGGAAACCAGTATCTCGACAGGCTCTACATGAGTATCCGGCTTTGGGTTTTTTCTTCCTATCGAATCCAATGCCATTTGTATTTCTGGTACACCTTTTACCATCCTCGCCCAAACATTTAGGCATCATCCATATTTCAACTGGATAAGCGTTTTCATCTTGTGCTTGCGAGTGTACAAAATCACCTTTGACGACATTTAGGATGTGAACAAGGCCAGTGTACCAAGCTGGGATGTAAAGCGGTGATTGTTCGTATTGATGAAGCTTGCCACCATTTTCTCCGCTTAGTGTTGATTTTCGATGCACTTGATCCTTCCAGCATCCCATTCTAATAGCTGGATTGACCTTTGATCTGTGTCGGCTAAATGTTAGCTTGAAAGTCTTGTTTTCGTGTGATACAATCAGCTCCTGATTGCCTGTATTGAAAGTAACAATATCATCACCAACTGCATCTTCACCCGTATTATCTAGGAATGGTTCGAAATCAAAATCTAATAGATCACCCACCGTTGGACTGTCTTTGACCTCCTCGCAATGCACTGAGTATTCAGGCATCCATAACTCAAAGCTGTAGTGAATGTATTCCTTTGTGTTTCTGGCCTGCTTTTTTAACCTGATATCTGCGTTCCTGACTATACAAAAATCTAGGTCGCGGCCTGCGTCTCTAGGAATATAGACTACGTTATCTGCTGAGTATTGTTTCGGGTTTGTTTGTACTTCTACGCTATCGCCATTTTCTACTTGAGACACCTTTGTGATCAGCACGTTGTTGACCCTGTGGCCTGTATTAACATCGATGAAGTCCCACAAGTATTCCTCCAAAGATAAAGTACTAAATGTGGACGGTCCATAGCGTTGCAATTTGTTATTATAGCTCTCCGCCTTATCTTCTGGCACTGTTATGCTATTGGATTTGTAACCCACCTGGCGGACCCTGTCAAATTCCTTGTTGACCTTACCAATAGTGGCCGGTGATCTTGGATTTACACGACTCGCTGATATGATAAAATCATTATCATCTTGCCTTTGGTGCTGCTTGAGTAGCGGTAGCTGGTCCGGAGTCTCTGGTGTGCAGTTTCCTTTGACCGTATGGTTATATGTGCATCCTGTAAAATTGCTTGTCAGTGTCTTATTCTCCTTGAAGTGCTTGAATTTAGTTTCAGCATTGGCAAGCATTGATATTTGTTGCATCAATGTTACTGACCTTTCATACCACGGGTGAAAATACTTCTCACCTACTGCACACATAACTAGCCTTTGGATCTGCTCATTCCTTGTCATGTTTGCAAGATAAGGCAATGATTAGTTTAGAGGTGCTTTTTTACCTGTCAACGATAGGATTCCAGCCTTTACGTCTTTGTTCCTTTGGTGTTCTTGGTGGTTTGACCTGTTTTGTTGCCTGCTTATTGATCTTATCAGGGTTTAATCGATACTTGTACCCCATTCCATGCTTTTTGCCTACCAAGGCCCCTGCCTCGTTTAAGGCATAAAGGATACCGCGTATGATATCAGTATCCACGCTGGTTTTTAAATGGATTTGTCCCACTGTTACAAATCCGTTTCCTAGCTGGTCCATTACAGCCCCTCCCTCGCTAGTGTTTTTGATTTGCTCTATTGTCATGCTATTAGTTTCCAAAAAAAGGCCGTCACAAATAAGCAACGGCCTTTTTAATAATAAAGTAAGGCAATCAAATGACTGCTTTTATTCCTTATCCACTGTCGTCTCTTTAACGGCTTCAGCATCTTTCTTTGCTGGCAATTTGACTGCCTTCAAATGTTTAGGCGGTTCATCGGTGACAGCGTTTCCGGCCTTATCTTGCGTTTCCTTAGCAACATTAGCCGCCGCCATTCTTTCCTTTTGCCTTTGCCTTCCCTCAGCTACTGATCTGTGCTCCTCCAGCCATTCGATAGGCAGCATGAACGGGCTCGCCTGTCCACTATTGCAGTAGGCTAAGGCGTCGATTGTAATAGTGCCCGCTTCATCCATTGGTACAGCTCTAACGTAAATGCCCTTCCATCCAGCGATAATGCCAACCTGACCATTGGGGACCTGCCAGGGACGGTCTACGTACTGAGCCATGATCGCCGTCTTTGGGTCTCCAGGGAATAAAGCGTCTTTCACAACGCCCCTTTTAAGCTGACACAGGTTACCGATGTATGAATACTTGTCAGCTACATGTTCCTGGAACGCTTTCACCCTGCCGTTTTCCTCTGCCTGGATCTTGTCTGACAATTTTTGACCGACCTTCTGAGCACTTTCGAACTCAGTTTTTAGCTCGGCAATCTTACTGACAATGGCCTCTATTTCCTTCAGTGGTTCGTCTCCGATCGTGTCAGCGACTTCTTTCAAGTACTCTTTCAAGTGCTTTTGCAGGGGTTCTCTGAACTTATCAGCTTCTGCCCGCTTGATCTTTTTCTTAGTCTCAGTAATGATCTTCCAGGTTTCTGGTTTTACCTTGTGGGTTTTGAGCTTCTCTTCAAGCTCTTGGCCCTCCTGTTGGATAAGCGACTCAAGAGGTTCTAATGTTTCTTTGTAGAAATCCTGAGCTTGTTTCTGTAATTCCTGCTTGCGTTCGAAATGATACCTGACAAGTGTTAGTCCTGATTTTTTCGGTTTTCTAGCCATGATTTATCTATTAAATTATAAAATTGTATTTCGTTCGTTCTTGAGCAAGACGTATTTCTTCATCACCCAATGTCATAAGTCAAACACCGTTTTTAGTTTGAAATAATCCTCTAGTATGCTGATATCATCCTCCACAACTGATCTAAGGATTAATATCCCATGATCATGTAGGCGCTCCGGAACTACTCGTATGAACTTCCATTTTAGGATCATCTGTACCATGTTGCCCTTGTGCATATCTCTTGAAATCCCCGCTGCTGTATTGTGTCCGCCTGCTTGCATTCTTAGACCTCCATCGACTTCAAGACTAAGGCCCAAATCAGGCCATACAAAGTCACCCTTATAGCCCCTTGGGAACGTTGGGTGAAAGTTTCGGTAAATGTACTCATGCTCTGGAACTGGCAGGCCAGCGTCTTTACACGCCTTTTTAAAGGATCTTATGATTTCATCTGCCTTGGCTTTTTGGATGACTGTATTGCTTCCCGTATCCCCTACGATCTTATCTTTGTCTATGTCCTTGAATGACCATTTTCTGACCTTGCCTGATTTTAGTTTGCCGTTCCATTTTGTTTTATTCACACTCATCTGCCCATTTTATCTTGATAGGGGCAAAAACACTGCCTTTTGGGTCGTGAATTGTAACATTATCAAAAGGATGTTCATTGCCATCTTTATCTATCAATAGGATAGACCTCTTATGTCCTCCTTGAATCCTTGCGTTTGATTCCTTTGTCATTGGTGAGCACTCAAGATCAATACTGTTTCCCTTCGTTTTATCCGCTACCCCAATAGCCTCAAAAAATGCTTTCTCTTTCTTGATTTCTTCATTATTAATTACTCTAGGTTGTAGCTCCGGCCTGAATGATGATTTTGGAATCACTGCCATTACGTCCTGAACTACTACAGAAAATCCTTTACCGTCTTCTTTACAGTATGTTACTGAGTCGTATTGTGATTGCGGTGGCCTTGCTATTACATCACTAATACGGCCTAGATTTTCGGGATTATCTGGATCTGTAAATGTTATGGATGGATAGCCGTTCTTTACCTCCATTATTGCTTCAGCTACAATTTCTGGCACGTAAAGCACCTGTCCTGTCTTTAGTATTATTACGTAATCTTTTTTCATATCAGGTCTTCTTTATTGGTTGATATTTCTATCTGATGAAATGATGGCAATTTACCTTTGAACTCTATACCTATTGATTTTGCTAGGTAATCTATCCCCCTGGCTGAGTAGGTAACACCAAAGCACTCATGGACATAATTGATCATTGCATTGCCATTGGGAAACGGGCTTTCCTTGTGTGCTCTGACCAGCGTTAGCTTTTGCGCTTCTTTTAGCTTTGATTTAGCTCCTCTCCGTTCTACCTTGAACACCTTTTGACCGTGTAATCTGTATAGCTTCATCCACCTTGATAGCGTGGATTCTGATACGCCATAAGCTTTTGCAGTGGATTTCTGGCTATCTCCACTGAGTACCTTTTTGATTACTTCGTGCTTGTCTATTTTCCTTTTAGCCATGTTCTTTGAATAGTCTTTTGAAATGATACAGGCTTGTGCTTTCTAGTACGTTTGCTCCTTGTCTCCTGTATATGACGTGTGTTTCTCCCACATATTCTATCTCCACATCGTAGCCGGTTCTTATTTCGGTGGCTATTGCATAGACCTCAATAGGCTTATGGTAGGTGATTGGCAGAGGGAATAATCCTTGTATGACCTCGCTCATATTTCGCCAATTACGTCACTGGAGTATTTCAATTCAAAACCCTTAATCTGTTGGCAAAAACTATTGAGCATTTTTTTGTTAGGCCCGGTAACACTATCGGCTGCAAGTTTTTCGTACTGATATGCCTTACCGCTCTTGCCCGGTAGAGCCCCTTGTTGGCGGGCTGCTTTGATTCGTGGCAATTCTGGTATCTCATGCCAGTAAATCGGTTCAACATCATCGGCCTCACATTCAGCCACTATCTTACTCCCTTCACTGTACATTAGCCCATTAGATACGGCCCATTGCCAGCCCCCTTCAGGTACCACATGTTTGCAGCCTATGACAGCCCAAGTTTCACTAGCCAACCAGACCGTTTTGTTCGGCTCAGGCGGGTTGTCGGATATCCTTATCCAACCCTTCGCCCTAGCTTCCAGCCATTCAACATAACCTTGATTGGTCAAGTCGTATCGGCCCTGTTCGGTCGGGCGCTCTGCGTCGTATTGCTCTCTTAGTGTCATAGTTCAAGTTTTAAAAAACCGCCGCCGACCTAAGCCAGCAGCGGGAAATCTGTCAAATGAAAAGTTACTGTTCTGTGTGGGCTGTTTTCATCTTAGGGCCCGATTCTTGTGCGCTGATTGTATTGCCTGGTCTGCGTTTTGGTAAGTGTTGGCCTTTCTGTGTTCTGGTTTGAAAGATGGTTACTGATCGCGTCAGCTGCTACCCTTGCCAATTCAGCATCTTTGTCCTTTGCCAACTGTCGATCATGTAATATCTTGCCCGTCGCATTGCTGATGTTTTGGAAAATGCCCGGAGCCGCGTTTGCTGCTGCCTCGTTTCTTTCCAAAACATTTGCTTTGGTTTCCTTGATTGCGTCCTTTGTGAACGCTCCCACCCCTCTCTCAAGGTCAAAGTTGTTTTGTGATAAGGCAAACCCAATGGCAAGCATAACGACAATATATATGCTTCCACCTGATCCTGATTCTGATTCTGATTTTGACATGTGTCTAAGTTTTGTGGTGTTTCGCCTTGTGATCTCGCCCAAAGGCACATTAAAATTACGAAGATAATAAAGGCCTTATCTGCGTCTAATTTTGGCATTTTCATTTAGCGGTGTTTATGTGTTAACAAATATATCGATCAATAAACCGAAGACAACACCAATCATTATGGCATTTTCTATTGTTAGAGATTCGATTTCTCTTTTTAGTCTATTAATTATCCATTCCATTTTCTGAAATTAGTTTCGCTGTTTCTACCAATAGGGTTTTCAATGGTGTTTCTAAGTCGGCAAATGCCTGTCTTTTTTCTGGTGCTACGGAGTCTTTGTCAAGCGCCATCATAGTAAAAAAAGATACCGGAATTTCAAAGACACCTGATAGCTTGGTAATGTTCCTGCTGTCCACTTCTATCCCTTGCGCCTCTAGTTCTTGATGCCATGCAATATCGATACCGGTTTTCTCTGCCAGCTCTGCTGTGGTCCATCCCTTTTGTTCTCTGAGTCCCTTTACAAGTTGGGCAATCATAGTGATTTATTATGTGAGTGGTAGGAGAGGGATTCGAACCCGCCGAAGGCCGGAGCCACTAGATTTACAGTCTAGTCCATTTGACCGCTTTGGTATCCTACCGAATTTGCTCCAGATGCGGGATCCGCCCCCGCGTGAGTTTTGTTTTACTCAATGTACCTATCGATACACCCCAAGCCCTTTCCTTGGAACTCTGGAAAATTGATCAGACAGATAGAAAGGCTGGCAACTTAGCCTCTTTAACATAGCAATCAAAGCGCCTGATTTCAGCTATTCCCTTGCCTGATCTTCATTTGTACAATCGCAGGGGCTCGAACCCTGGACCCTCTCCTTAAAAGGGAGATGCTCTACCAACTGAGCTACGATCGCATTTTGGTGTATTGGTTGCTGACCCGAAAGCCAGCAACCGTAATCCCACCATTAAGCAAAGGGCCGTGGAGGCCCGTTTAGTTTTGAATAAAGGGCTGGGAAACGTTGGGGCGGGACCCAGCCCTTAAAGAGATGAATAGTGCACCCAAAACACCACTCTGAAGTGGTGCAAATATATGTATTCCGTTTCAATCACGCAAATATAACGCTAGTTAATCGCGCTCAATAAACAATTCCTCAAAGTAGACGGATATAAAATTGCTCCATAGGCAGTCCGTTGGTGAACCTTCATTGCCGTCGCCTCTGATCTTGTTTCCTTCGCTGTCTGCCTTTGTGTGCTGGTGATCTGATATCAATTCTACACAGCTTGTATCGACTCTTACCTTGACCTCTGATTGGCCCTCCATTATCTTAGATGCCATTCGTCGGAATACTCTGCTTTCCTTAAAAAGGCCCATACACATAGAATCGTAGCTAAAATAGTTTTCCAGCTCTGCCTCAATAGATCCAGCATCCCTATAAAAAACCTGTATGCTCCTAGCTGTCTTCAGCGGCCTCAAATACCCTACTACTGACTTGGGTTTCACATCCTGAGATGCCACCCATAGCGTGAACTCTTGACATAGTTCCTTTAATGGGTTTGCCACGTTGCCTATTACAAAATGCCTTAGAACTCGCACCTCTGTGTCTGTGATCTCGCTTACCAGTAGGTTTGCATATCCGTTATGTAATGACTGGAAGCTCAAATGGAGTTCCGGCTGAGTGATTTGCATATCACTTTCCTGAATAAAAAATCCATCACAATACCTGTTACTTTCCATGCTAGTAGCTTCGTGTTTGATCATGTTTATAATACAGTCCACCGACTCATCGTGCTTTACTTGCGGGAAGCTACACAGCTGGTCCATGAATCCCGGTACCCAGGCCGCGCCATCTAAGACCTTTACCCTGCCAGCTCTCAATATGTGAATCACCTCACCAAGCTCTATCTCTTTGTTATTCTGTGGAGGAGCAAACGCCATTACCTTGATCCCTGAGTCGGCAAATCGGTTTTGCATTACATCGATCAACGATTGTCCTGATGCTTTTGGCTCCACTCCTATCACGCCCCTGTAATCAACTCCATTTGATTTGGCAAAAGAAAACACATTGTTTGCAAGCGCGTGGGTCCCTTTACGCAGGTTTATATTGGCATCCCTGATATACCAGTCCCCAGCATGATAACACCACGCCACAAGCCCCGATGGGTCGTTGTACGTCTTTTCCGTGAATGCTCCATCTACGAATGTATTCCATACAACACTATCTGGCAGGTCTTGCATGTTGAACGTGCCTATCCATTCGCGCTTTACAGTTTCGCCCTCTGCTTGTGTTGGTCTTCCTTGGTGTAGACAATTGAATGATTGAGGATTAAGGTTTCTAGCATTGTAGATACTTTGCTCGCTGTGACGTTCAGGCCAAAGGACCTCTCCTATGTCTCTTTGTGATTGGTGTGGTTCTGGATCATCATTATCATATTCCTTGATGGTTGGGTAATTGATAACCGTCCATTCCTCATTCAAGGTGCCCTCCTCTTTGGCTTTTAGGATTCGACCTACTAGATCATCATCGTGCCACCTGGTGGTCATTATGATTTGCTGCGCGTCATTGTGCAGCCTTGTTCTCCATTCGTCTATATAGCTGTTCCATATAGCGTCTCTTTTGGCTTTGCTCTTGGCATTGGCGTGGCCCTTGATCGGATCATCAATACAAAGCAGGTCAACTGTCTTTCCAGATATACCACCGCCTGTACCGATGGATTGATAACTTCCTGTGTGGTTGACTATCTGAAATTTATCAGATCTATTGGATTTTCTGTTACCTCTTGCATCCCTTCCAGGACCCGGGATAACAGTCTCAGGGAATAACTCTTGATACTCAGGACTGTTTATAATACTGGAGACATCTCGGTTAAATTCCCTTGCAAGCTCTGGACTGTAGGATATTCCGGCAATCTTCAGATCAGGGTTCAATCCTAGAGCCATGGATAACAAGCGGCGCGTTCCTAGTTCTGACTTCCCATGCTGAGGTCCCATTGTGATAATGAGCCTCTTTATTTTGCCAGCAAGGAAATCATCTAGTACCTCACATAGATGTTCATGATGCCAGTTTGATTTATAGTCTGGCTTGGTGTGTTTTGTAAATGCTAGTAGCTTACTTTTTGCTTGGCTTGCTATTTGAGTCTGCATTATCCATTCGGACTGCTGATTGTAGTCTTCTGATGTCTGCATTTATTTTTTTACGTATCTCTTTTAGTGCTTCGATCCTTTCTATAGTAGATGAATTTACGCCTATCTCTATAGTGTTATTAACAGGCGTAGTTGGCAATGTTTCACTTTCTAGGCTTTCTTTGATCTTCGCTATAGCCCTTAAAGAATCTCTGTCATTGCCTTCTAGTGCTATTTGAAACATCTTTACAGCCAACGCCTCATCGCTTGCTAGTTGTATGTAAACGCCATCCCCTGTCCTCTCTGTGATCAGATTATTGCCTATAAATATCACCCCATTGCCACCAGCAACAGTTTTGACGGCATTGTTAATGCTAGGTATTCTTAATGGCCCTTTCCTGTTTATGTTTGCTGGGTTCTTATCTAAACCATTAGATCCTTTATTTACTCCTAAGTTGTCTATCCTAGATTTTGCCATAAAAATCACTTAAACTACCTTTTCGGGTTGCTATTGGGTTGCTAAATGTTCGTTGTGGCTTCAAATTTAGCCCATTTTCAACTAAAAACGGGAGAAATAGCACTATGCTAAATCTCCCGCCCTGAAAACCACACTGAATTTATCTGTTACTCATGTTATTCTATATCCTGCCAAAGTCCTCAAATTCTGCTTTGATGTTCTTCAAGTTCCCTTTGTAAGCAATGATAATCTTTTGCTCTGTCTTAGGGAGCTTTCGGGTCCTGATTGTCTTAGGCACCTGCATTGCTCTTGTAAATTGAGTTTCCATATAAACGATTTTATTGTACACATGAAGCCCTTGCTCTCTAAGGAAAAGGATTGTTTCCGCCTCGCAGCAATAGTAAGCGCCTTTTGAATCTCTTGAGTCTCCTACCATAACACAAAAGAATCGGTTGTCATTCAATACTGCAATAGCTTTTTTGTAGCCTTGAAATAGCATGTCTCGAAACTCTTCATAAGTATCCAGATCATTCAATTCGCCCTCTGGAATCACTCCCTCGTAATCGATGTATTTTTCTACTTTGTAATAAGGAGGACAGCTGAAAATCATGTCAAACATTCCTTCTGGCTCATAAGTCGAGCTGTCGCTTTTAATCCATTTTGCCGGAAGATCCATTGCCTGACAAATGGCATTATTGGCATCACATTGATTTTGCCTAATCTCACTACCCACATAATCGTGCTGTAATGTCCCAGCAATGAATCCCATTTGAACACCTCCGCCAAATGGATTGTAGATTCTGTTCCCGTTCTTTGGCATGAATAGCTTGCATAATAATTCGCAAACAAACGGGTCTAGCACTGAAGCCCCATCATTCAATGCCTTTCCTGTAGCAAATGCTGCCAAGCCTCCATCTTTTTGCCAGCATCCTTCACGACTTGCATATGTAGGATTATCGACATCTGCCATTGTTCCAGCAGTCTCGATCAGTTCATTCCATGCCGCTTTTGCTTGCCTCCAATCTCCTTTTGCGCTATTCCATAGGTTCGTTGGATTAATGCCAATCAGTGCTTTTACTCTTCCAACGCTAGAAGCTGTGACCTCCTTTCCATCGACTATTCCGCCTCTGGTTAATCTGTAAAGCCCTCCGGTTTTCCTATATACTTCAAAACCGCAGCTCTGGAATAGCCCTAAACTGATTTCATTTTTATTGAAAACAGAAACTACAGCTGGATAATTGTTTACGTTCCTGCTCAATGTTTCGTTCACAATTACTTTAGCTAATCCTTTCCCCTTATATGGGGCGTCGATCCCAATTTGCCATTGATAGAATTGCTGTGCTTTGCTGTCGCTCTCGAAAATACTAAATGCAGCAAACTGTCCATCAACTGTTACAACTAATGCATTCTTACGCAGGAACTTTGCTCTCGATGCTCTTTTTGCAAAGACATCTTTTATCGCAAGTTCTTTAATTGATTCCTCCCACTCGGTCCCTATGGCCTTAGCTAATGGGATAAACTCCACTTTCCCTTTTATGCCGCTTAATCTTTTATTTTGCTCTTTCTGGGTGATTACGTTCTTAACGTCCACTTCTGGATTTAGTCTCATCTTTGAATGCTTTAACTATCGTGGTTTTCAAATTTAATACATCTTGAATCCGTTCATCAATAGTGCCTTCTGCAACTATGTCAGCAACTTCTATTTCTTCTCTGTTTTCTGATGCCCTCTCTTCGCTTTGAGCTCTATCCAATAGATTAAAAGTGGTAGAGTAATAGATTAATCGACTGGCTTTTTTCAAGCTAAATCCTTGACTGATGCTCTGCTGGATTGCGATTCTTTTAATTGCTCCATAATTGAAATCATTCAATATCACAGCAAAATCCATATTGGAAGTCTTGCCGCTCAATCGTGGTATCTCTAATTGGTCAATGACTTCACCTTCCTTTTCAAACTTATAGTAGATCACTGTAGGTCGGTCATCAAGCATCTCTTTTAGCTTTTCGATCCTATTCGCATCATTACTTGCCATCTGCTGTAGTTTTACCATTGCGCCCAATACGTGGACTGTTTTGTTTTCTGTTACTAAATCGCGCATCTCATCAACTTGCTCCTTATAATCCTTGTAACAACTCAACTTGAATACGAAGACCTTTTTAATCTTTAACTTTTCGTCCCAAAGATCAGACCTGTTCAACAAAGCCACATAAGGGCTTATCTTTTCGGCTATCTCTTCGATATTTGCATAGGCTACTACCTTGCTACCGTCTCTGCCGCCATACAATAGATGGCTCTCGCTAAAATCTGAATAGCTGTTGAATCTTAGTATATCCTTGGATAGAAAAGCAAATTGATAAAACAAGTCTCCAGCATGTTTACCTATTGGGGTTCCAGTAAGTATCATTTTGAAGCCAGCAGTAATGGTTTCGTTTATGATAAGCTCCTGGCGTTTAACCTTATCATTCTTGATTTTGTGTGATTCATCCAGAATCACCATTGTTTTTGTATCACAATTAAGCTGAATCTTAACCCTAGTGTGAATGTTTGAAAAGTGCTCAATAGGGTAAAACTCAAAAGGAATATCATAATCCTGCCAAGCAATTTTTGCTCTTAGTGGAGCGATTACAATAATTCTGTCAATCAATCCAGCTTTTAGCCTACTATTAGCAATTGTAAGGCTCATAACTGTTTTTCCGGTTCTCATTTCGCAGATCAAAGCACAATACTTCAACCTGTACACCTTTTCGATTGTTGTTTTTTGCTTAGGAAATAACGCATACCCTTTTAACTCTCGTATTGGGTGATTATCTAAATCATAGGCGCTATTAGCCACTGCCATTTTAAAAGTATCCAATGCTTGAGGAATCACACCTGTTTGTTCTTGGAACTTTCGAGGGTGAAGCAATACTTTGAAAAACTTCTTAGGAGTATTGCCGCCACCTAAGATCTCGCACATTGACTTAGGCACCCAAAACTCTTTCCCTTTACGGTAGAATAGATAGGCTTTGTCCGCTTCGTGGATAAGCCTATCTATTGTTAATTTGATTCGTGGGATTCTCATTCAAACTCAATTGCAATAATGAACCCAACATTGTCATATAGGTAATTATGACCTGATGCTTCAGATAGTTTCAATGCATAATCAAAAGATAGTTGATCCCACATCTCATAAACATCACATATCGGCAACACACCTAAATCATTTTCATATGCTGTGCCTGTGTCTTCTTTTCTGGCATTGCCTGCCAAATAAGACAAAATAACATCTCTTACTTCTTGTTTGTTGCCTAAATCGATTTTCATATCATTTGCTTTTGTCGTCTTGTAATATGCCGTAAATATAAAGCAAATGTCTGAGACTACAAAACGAGTAGGCAATAAAAGAGCCCAATCCTTTATCGTGAATTCGATCGACTTTGATTTATTTGTTATCGTTTCCCATTTTGTTCCAAAATACTTTCCCGTCCTTTATTTGGTTATTCCACTTGTCAGCCCTGTCCTTAGGCATGGATAGGCTTTCACTGTTTACAAAGTGATAAATTGATAGGCCAATAGCTATAACTCCTATCAGTCCAACGGTTATAAATAATACCCCTGTCATTGGTTCTTTTTTGGATCTGCAAATGTCTCTCTTGCTATCTTTATGCACTTTGCTACGGCATCTCTGGATATGACAGCTGAGGCATTTGTTAGGTGCTCCTCGGTTGTCTGAGGGTTGAATATGATCAACTTGGTCAGCTCCTTGCACATGTATTCGTACTTCTCAATCAACGCCTCACAGCTATTACTTGCCTGTATAGGTCTGTACTTCTTGTCTGATCCCAAGACCAATAAACTATCCCTAACTAAAGCGTTCAAATGATAGTAAGCTCCTGGAGGGCTTTTGATCTTCAGATCTCTAATCACATTTACTGCTCTAATAGGCCAATTGTTCAATACGTGCTCTAATATGTTTTCCCTTTGCATTTTGTTGATTAGTTTAGAAGCGTTTGCCGCTCATCAGGGCAATTTGTTATTAAATAGTTTGCCACTCTTGATCACTTGTCCTTATTAAACGAGCTAGTTCCCATGCCTCCTCAAATGTCTGGCACCTTACCTGTAATTGCTTGTTACTTGATAGGGTAATAATAACCCTTGGCAAGTAGTAAATGCCATCATCTTTGAGAACATAATGCTTTTTGCGCTCCTCCGATAACTCAGTTACTAGATCTCCAAAGTGTTTATCATAGACGCCTGCCTTTCGAACTACAAGCGAGAATAATTTCATCTCTGGTCTGTACTCGTAAAAGACAGTGTTTTTGATGAAGTCCTCGACCTCTACATTTACAATCGAGTCGGTCCTGAATGTATTGGTTGTTTTCATTGCTGATGTACTTTCATGGTCCTTCGATGATAATCAAATTCCCTCTTGTGGATAGCTGGCTCGTCTTCTTTGGTTCCGTTTTCCAAGAGGTCCTGATGGCTTTCTATCCCTCTAACAGCGAGCCATTCCTTTGTCTTTGCTCTATCTATTGATACGGTGGCCCTTTTGCCCTCTGACCCATCCATCGCCGCTACTTGGTGACTGATACCCGTGTGCTGGCCTTCAAATATCTCTTTGGCTGCTCGGTTAAACATCCATCTGAAAGCGTACCAAGGTGTTGCAAATGGTGGTGTATTGCCTCTAAATTTGTCTATCTTAACTGTTGTCTTTGTCATCTGTTGGTTCTGTTTTAGCGCTTTCGAAGTAATCTTTCATCGTTATTTCGTCTATTCCAGTGATCACAAAGGGACCGTCTTTCCCCAAGTCCTTTTTGATACCCTCAATAGTTGCGTCCCTGTTTGGATACATTTGGCCTATTTGTGTCATGCTGCCCATATCGATTTTACCCTCAAAATAACAGACAAAAAACCGCTGTCTACTTAGCCAATCAGTGTACTCAAGCAGGTTTTGGCTTGCGCTATGTCCTGTCTCTGACTGGAATTTCTCTAATAATGCTATCATTTGCTTAGTATTTTAGATCGGTGAAGTGCCAAATAAATCCTGTGAATGTTTTGTTGTAAACTTTTAAAAAGCGCTGCTGATTGATCCCCTCGTTTTCAATTAAGGTCTCTACCTGCGCGTCTGTTAGTTTTCGACTATCTACCCATATTGATATTAGCCTTGGTAGATGCATTTCTATTAGCCTGAATGCTGTGGCCGTTAGTTCCTTCATTCTTTCGTCCATTGGTTCAGGTCGCTTTATGGTGATCATCTGTACTGACACAGATCTTGATCTTGTTTTCCCTTGTCCTAGATTACCGCTAATATGGTGGAGTTTTAATTTCCCAGTATCAATGCCTATTCCTAGCGAGTTTTTTCTTTTTTCAAAAGGTGATCGAAATACCATTGGTGGTGGCAAATCACTCCTCCAGTCCATTGATATCTTTATCGGTTTGATTTTTCCTGATTCAATACCCTCTGAAAGTTTTTGCAGATGCTTAATATGGTCATCCTGATCTTTGGTCAATTTATTTTGAGGTTGCACCAGGTTCCTAGCATTCTGTAAATTTCCACCCCTATCAACGTAGCCTCCTGGTTTAAATTTTGCCGGTCCTAGTGCGTGATTTTCCTTCATGTGCATAATAAAATCTAGCACCGACTGTTCAATCAATACTTTCATCCAAGGCGGTTGAAAGTATATCTTTTGCCTTGTTACCATTGTGATAGCGGTCATAAAAAGAGCGTAAAATGATTGGTATGGTTCCGGTTGTTGTTTCATCGATCAGTCTTTTTAATTTCTATTACTGTATTATCTTGCTCTATCACATTATCCCATTCCTCATCGTGTGGGATAAATTCGTTTTGTTCCCTAGCGTAGTTGATTAGCCTTATGGTTTTGGGTGATTTCAATTTGAACAATATCACCAATCTGACCTGCCAGTTATTTAGCGTGAAGAAATCAGCAATAGATCCGGCATCGTACTTGTGGTGGCACGTTCTGCAGTCCTCCATAATAAATCTCATTGCTTCGTCTGTTCTGCCTGCCTTTACATGGCTCCATTCCGTTGATCCACATTGTCCACAACCTGAACAAATGCCTTTCTTTTCAGGCAGGCTTCGCATGATTTTATCGTGCCTTTTTTTTCTGGTTGTCTTTTGGTTTTTTTTGATTGGTGTCCTGGGTATTGTGTAATACTTTTTTTTGATTGGTGTCCTAAGTATCGCCTTTCTAGGCTTGCACCTGAAGCAAAGCTTTCCTCTGTACTGCGTATTGTTACCGCATCCGTTCGGGCATGGTATAGCCATCTAATTTAGTTTTGCTTTTTGGATCAAAAAAAACGGCTTTGTCAATATTGTGAATACACCTTGCTGCCCCTCTATTTTTATATCAAAAATGAATTGCACCCTTCCAAAAATAGACGGTAAATCAATAGAGTCTACAGTTGTTATAGACTGTGCTGGGTTTATCAGCTTTGGGGACGGTTGTGTGCTGCCTGCTTCCTTAAATGTTTCATCGCTACACAATCCTAATACCAGAACCCTAGTGTGTCCTAACATCCACACTCTTTGCCTCATGTCGTTGATGATAGATATTGTTGCCTTGAATATTGGGTGCGGTTCGTCTTTCCATTCTACCTTCATTTTCATTTTTATATCAACCTGCATTAGTGGTGTTTTTTAAGGGGAGCAAAATTTTAGCTTTGCTCCCCTTGTGCTTATGTTCTCCTAGAATGGTAAATCGTCCTCATCATCGGCTGGCGGAGCTTGATCGTTGGTTTCTTTTAATAGCCTTTCTTGCTCACTTTTTATGTGCTCGTTAGCCTTCTCAAATCCATCTTCCATATCTTCAGGCCCCAAGTATTGACCATTGACCACTGATCCGTTTTCGTCTAGCTGTGGCGTTGGATTATCCATTGATCTATCATCTTGATCTTGGTAGCTGTCCTGATCTGCAAAGTACAGCTTCAGATCCTCTGTCAATCTTATGTCTGCTTTGTCAGCATCTTCAAATACTTTACTAGGGTAACGGCTTTGCGGGATCATTTTAAAAACAGGAACCACATATTCGACTGATCCTTTTTTTTCTTGCGTCACCTCGGTATATGTTAGTACACCGTTATAACGCTCTGCTCCTAGTTTCTTGCTCAGTGCCCCATAGGCAAAAGAGGCAGCGCCCTTTAGTTCCAGCGCCCATATTTCGCCTTTGTGCATTACATAGATGATCTTTACGTGACGAACACCGATTGGATGTAATGATGTCTTTAGATCTTTGCCCCAAACACCCTCACCTATTAACGTTGTCGGTACTTCAGTTTTCCCTTTTCGGTTTTTCTTGAATACCTTGATCGGGTTGCCGTTTTTTTGTACCCTTGAAAAGAAGTACAAATAGTCAGTCATCCCTCCGGCTTTATGATGGTCATCATTCAAAATAATGCATCCAAATTTTCCTATTGGGATCTGTGTTTTTTCTCCATCGATAGGGGTTTTTTCTATTACTCCTGTGGTTCCGTGGAAACTCAAATATCCTGCGATATTAATCTTGTGATTTCCTTCACTTGAAATGTTCGTTCTGCTCATTTGATCTGTTTGAAATAGCGAGCGATCAGCTCGCGGTTATTAAATAAAATTCTATTTGTCTTTATCTTTGTCTTTTTTGAATATTCTAATATCCCGTCCCCAGCTCTCCGGATATCCGTCATCCCTGCGGTATGGTTCGGATTTAGTTGATACGTTTTCCTTTCCGTATTTTTTTACTAAGTCAAAGTAGTCCTCTTTGGCACATCTTGGATACCCATCATCGCCAAGCCATCCGTCCATTATGTTGTAATATTGATCGATTACGTAGTTCCTTGTGATCGATCCCTTTGGTGTTTTTACTGTTATAAAGATCCGTTTGTGATTCAGGTATTTGTTTGGCGCTGGTAGTATCCTTTTCAGTTTTTTTAGCAGTTTGTCTCTTGATCTGATAGACATGCTACCTGCTTTGTCTGTCCAAGGGATAACAGGGCTCACCCAATCTACCCTAAACAGGTGTTGAATGTAGGCTGATTCGCCACAAGGCATTTTGAGTTCCAGTATAGCATCAATATCTTTTGCCTTGATAGCTGCTGCTATTGCTTCTCGATCGTATGCCCTTTCTGATTCCATCTAGTACAATTTTATTGCTGTGTGATTTTGGCTTAACTCCGTTGCGTATGTCTTGCATTTCTGATATACGGTGTGACCGCCAACGTTGTTTTATCTTATTCTCTGCTGGCAATCCCTTGTTTATTTCCGCTTCAACCAATTTTAATTCCTTAGTTGTAGGATCTCTGCTGTCTTCTTTTTCTATCAACCAGTCTTTGAACTGATGCCATATGCTGTAGGGTTTCCAATTCTTTTCCCTTATCTCCCTTGCTATCTTCTTAATCACCATTTCGCTGTGGTCTCTTGTTACCTCCACGAGTGTCATCCCTGGGATTGATTCTTTAAACTTTACAGGATCAAACAATCGGCCCTGCTCGTCCTGTAATTTGACCTCTAATATTTGACCATCTTCATCAACTTCGATTTCGTTTTTTTTGCGTTTTTTTCTATCCTCGATGGTCCACTTGTGATCTCTATTGGGGAACCCATGAGTGATCAAATTATTTCCATGATCTAGCAAGATATAGTCCTCTTTCCCTTTTGCCGTTCTGCTACCTCTACCGCACATTTGTAAAAATAAGGCAAGTGAAAAAACTGGCCTAGCAATTTGGACAACTCCTAAAACAGGAACATCAACACCTTCACCTACTATGCCACAATTAGATAACACAGTCACTTTTCCGTTCTCTAGTCCGATTAGTATCTTGTCCCTGTCGTACTTGTTTGTGTTGCCGTCCAAATGGGCCGCTGATATACCGTGGTCCTGATACATCTCCACAATCTTCTTGCTATGTGCAATATTAACGGCAAAGGTTACTGTTTGTCTGCCTTGTGCGTGTAACTTCCAACTACCCACTATGTCTGACATGATGTCATCCCGGCCCATTAATTCCATCATATCGGCGTCGCGGTATTTTTCACCGTAGACCCTCCATCCCTTCATTTCCTCTGGATCCAAAGGCACCTGAAATTTTCTAGCAGGAACTAAGTAGCCGTTTGCCTCCAACCATTTAACGCTAGGGCCTTGTATCATTGTTTGAGTGATCTCCTTAAACCCTTCGCCTGAAGACCTCCAAGGTGTGGCAGTAAGGCCCAATACTTTAGCATTTGTACAGGCATCAATGGTGCTCATGTACGTGCTTGCCTTGATATGGTGGGCCTCATCAACAATGACCAACTTAAACCTAGTCAAGTAATCAGCCATTTTGTTCAGCCTGCTGTTGATTGTCTGAATGCTGCAAACTTGGATAGGTATATCTAAGTTCATTCTATGGTCTCCCATGATGATCCCCGTATCAATTCCAGCTGCCTTTGATATCTTATCTTGTGCCTGTGTTATCAATTCTTTTCGATGTGCGATGATCAATACTGGCCTATTAGCTCTGTGGGCATCGTAACAGATATCACTCATTACAATGGTCTTGCCGCCGCCTGTGGGCATTTGACCCATCACTCCGTTATGCTGTCGCAGGGCTTGATAAATATCAGTCTTAAATTTCTTTTGGTAGGGTCTGGGAGTCCAAATCATCGGTGCCTTTTTGCTTTTTATGAATTTACTTTATTTCTGCCAATTATCAAAACGGTATATCCTGATCTTCAATTTCTGTTTCGATATTAGCCAAACAATTAGCCAATGGGTCACCCTGGGTTTCAGCGTGTATGTATCGTCTTTTGTGTGGCACAAACTCAAAAGCCCTTTGCCCCGTTGTTGTCATTATTCCCTGGTTCTTTTGCTTCAGCGATCGGAAAAGCGCAATGTTGCTGAGTTCGTCAGTGCCTTCATCTGTCTCCCTGTGTACCACCGCCATTGTGTGGCATTTATTTACAGGCATTGCCCCACCTGCAACATGATACCGTCCTGGCATTTTTAATTCGCTGCTCGTTTTTGACATGTATTCCATTTTGTTAGGGTGCATTACCACAACTAACTTGACACCTAATTCCATAGCCTGGTATTCCATTTCTGTCAGGTCTTTTTGCATCCTGTCCGCTATATTTGGCGATATCTTGAAATTTGCATCAAGCCCGTTGAATGGATCGATAACAAACATCCTTATCCCTTCTTTTAGTACTAGCCATTCCATCACCTCAATTACCCATTTGAGCGTAGGCATTCGTCGTTGTTTTTTGTTTTTTTCCGGTTGTGTTGTAAAGAAATGATTTTTGACAAATGTCATTCCAGCGATGAGCTCGCTTTCTGTCATGGCTGGGTATTTATCCTGCTTCTGGTTATCAAATGGCTTGCCTATATAAGTCTCGCTTAGCTTTCTGTAAAAATTCTTTGACGGCATATCTTCAGGAACATACCACCCTGATTTCCAGTCGTGCTTTACAGCGGCCATCATTGCAACCCATCGCAAAAATTCACCTTTCCCGTGTTCAGGGATTCCGGTCCATATTTCAAAACTACCATTTGGACTGTGAAGGTGCACTTGGTCTAACAGGTCTGATCCTGTAGATATTCCGGTCTCTAATCCATGCCTATGATCATTGAGTATATCATCCCATATTTCGTTTTCCAAATACTGAACGTCAGGACTCGGTGCTGGTCTAGCGTCTAGGAAACATTGACGTAGTATCTTTTCCCTTTCTTTTTTTGTCTTTCCTGCTAATGGCCCCTTTGGGTGTAGCACCTCGTTTGCATCTTTGCACCCTTCAGGGTATTCGATGATGTAACAGCGCCAAATCCTTAGGCGCCTTATGAGTTCTTGTTTTAGAACCAAACCAGCAGGATCATCATCTGTAGAAATATACACCTTTGTGATCTTGTATTCCCCCTCTTCATCTGCTTGGAATAATCGACTTATGTTGTCAAAGCATTCTAGTTTTTTGCCAATCTTCTTTAATGAAGAACCGTTATCTACCGACCACGCCGGGACCCTTACACCGCATTGCCTCCATGACATAGCATCATCCTCCCCCTCAGTTATTATCAAATGCCCTTCCTCGGTAGGCATGTGTTGCTGTCCGTAGAAAATGTGTTTGCTGTTGGAGGATGACCACATGATTTTCTCTCCGTCTTTTTGGTAGCCTTTGAATTTTTGCTTCATCAAAGTATTGCCCTCGAAGAAATTATATACAGCAGTAGCAGGTACCGTATCACCTTTTCTGTTTTTCCATTCCTTTTGCCAAGTCATCTTAAAATGATCCACTGTATCCCTATCAATTCCGCGTTCTGCCATTCTTTTATATAGTGGTTCTACTGGCTTCAATGTCCCTACTCTTTTGGGTAAATCCCAGGGATTGTCCTCATGTATTTTAAAGTTACCTTTTTGATGACAGTGGTTACAATTATAGGTTTCTTCAATGGGCCAAATTGTGAAGCATTTTTGGTTCGGGTGCTTCTTTCTTGTATCGTTACAAAATGGGCATTTAGTTGTAAATTTCTGAGTCCTTCCAGAAGCCTCCAACCGTATATCCGCCTTGATTTGTTTTAGTGGTGTTTCCAATCTCTACCTGTTATGGGAGCAACCGAAATAGCTGCTCCCTGTTTTTTTAATCTAAAACGTCGGGTCGTTCTAGTCTTTAGTTTTCCGCTTGCCTTTTTGTACTGGCTTCATATCTTCACCAATCACCAAATTATCTCTAACTGTTTTGATGACCGCTTTGCAAAACTTCAAAGTCGGTTTATAATACGCGTCAACATCTATCGTTTCGCCCGTTTTTATGTTTCGCGCTTTTTTCGCTTTCCTGAGTGTTGGTGCTATGGTTGCATAACCTCGAATATAAATTGACTCTCCAGTCGATAGGGTGTGTTCTACCTTTTTAAAATACGCCTCCAGTACTACCAGCACATCTACTTTTTCAACTCCAGTGCTTTTACTGATCTCTTTAAATAATTGTTCCTTTCTCATGGTGTTATTTGATTGAAATTTGAAATTTGAAAATTTAGTTTTTTTAAAAAGGCCACTCCTTGCCGCAGTCCGGGCAGGTTAAAACATCCGCGTTAATTTTAGGGCACTCACAATCCTTTTGTGAGTGCTTGTATTTTGTCTTGGCCTTAGTCTCTGTCTTTTTTGAATCAAGGTGCTCTTTAAACTCTTCCGTTGGTTTTGAAAAATACTTGTCTCCTAGTTCGTTGGTGATCTCTTTTAGTTTTTCCAATTCCTGATCTTTGTCCAAATCAACAAATCGTTTACCGCCAATGAAACCCTGATCTATACGAGTCATTATTGACTTAGCCTGTTTTCCCCAGCTTTGTTTATTGTAACCAGGGATCTGTATAGTAGTTTCTAATCCGGGTGCCGATGTTATTGTTATGAGACCTCTTTGCTCATCTATCGTGTAGCAAATCACTGTTAATCTTTGCCCGTTTATCTTGACTATCATTGTGGTGTGTTTTTGTTTATTTGCAAATATAAAGTATAAATGCCGAAATAACAAAGCGTTATTGGCAAAGAATTACACAATCCTGATAGTAGACTGTATTGATCTCTGGTTCCTTTGGTGTTTCTGTGATAGCTTTTTGTATGGCTGCAAAATACCTTTCGAGCTCTTGTTTGTCCTGCTCAGTGTATTTATCTTTTGTTGCCCTGTAGTTATCCGCCCAGGTGTTACAGTTTTGTTCTAGCCTGTATGTTTTTTGTCTCACTAATCGCTCTGTTTTACAAATTTCGTTGATCACCTCATCAGCCGTCAGTGTTTCACAATCATCTCTGTCTTTGTCTGTATTCTGAATCGGCCATTGCTCGCTAGTTGGCAGAATATAATTTTCGATAATGAGGATTATAAATATTGCTATCAAGATTGCAACTATCCATTCTAGTATTTTGCTTGTTTTCATGATGTTTGTTTTGTGGTGTTTTTTTAAAAGTCGTTTTTTAGTAAGTATACGATACTTGGTTTGTGTTTTTCTACTCCGTTTTTAATCTGTTTCGCTTGACTCATTACAGCAGTAGCCGCCCAAAGTCTGCCCTCATCGATAAGCTCATTTACCTTATCATCTATTTCTGCCAATGATGGGTATGTATGGTTTGGTATCCGGTGGTCATCCACATAACAGGGAAACGGTTTGTCGTATATCTTTTTTCTGAAGTCACGACCGCCAAGTCTTGCTATCTCTCTGATTTGATTCTCTGCATCCTCCCTGCCCTTCTGTGCGAGCTCCTTAAATACCCTTTCAAGATCTTCTCTGGATAGGTCTTTTAGTGGTCTATCACTTCTGAAGTCGTTCCAATATTTCATTCTATCAACTGCTGATACTGCTGTGATGTCTAACAGGTCTTTGTTTACTTCTACCGTTTTATGATTCATTGTGGTGTTTTATTTTTGGCCGCTTCTCTAATTTGCTTGGCCATGTGCTGTCCATATTTTGCGGCTGCTAACAGCCTATTGTCTATTCGTTTTGATATCTTTCCATAATGTTCTTAGCTTTCTCATCTCTCTAAACATTTATCATTAAAGGCATTATCAAAAACTTCACATCTCCCCCATCTACAGGAAAAATCAAAGCAGCTCTAGCAGGATGGGACATGGTGATTCTGGCCTGAGTGGTTCCAAGTGCTTTAAAACAGGCCATTAGATACTTAGCATTGAATGCAATTTGAATTTCTTCACCCTCGTATTCGCAAGCCATTTCTTCCTGAGCCTCATTTGAGTAATCCAAATCCTGTGCTAAAAGGGAAATCTTCTCTGCTGCAATATTGAGAATGATCTGAAAGGTGGATTTGGAGGCGAACAGCATTACCCTTTTTATCGCAGCAATTAGATCTTCAGTATCCACGTGTAAAGTGTTAGGATTGTTCGACGGGATCACTGTGTTGTAATCTGGATAAGTCCCAACGATCAAACGTGAATCAATTGAGACTTCACCGCATTTGAAGAAAACTCTTTTTTCGCCCCAGCTGATTTCAACCTCAGATTTTAAATCGTTTTCAATAGTGTTTTTTAGGAAGTTCATAGCCTTTTGAGGAACTATGAAATTAGCATCCAAGTCATTGCCTTTAACTACTGATTGAACCAATGTGTGAGCGTCGGTTGAAACTAAATTCAAACTGTTGGAATGAAAGTCAAAATAATACCCCGTCATCTGAGGCCTTAGCTCGTCATTGCTGACCGCTGATTCTCCCCATTTGATCATTTGCAAAAGCTGTTCTCCTGGGATCTTTGTTTTTGTTTCCGGAACATCTTCTTTTGCTGGGAATTCTTCTGCTGATTCGGTCATGAATTTATACTTACCTCTCCCCCCTCCTTTGATCTCCATTTGCCCATTCTCCAAAACCTCAATGGTGATGGGCTCGTCCCTCAGTGTTTTCAAAAAGTCAATTAGGATTTTAGAAGGCACCGCGTAGCTTCCGTCTGTTTCTGCTGTGACATGAATGTTTACCAAAATCATTGTTTCCAAATCGGAAGTTCTGATTTCTAATTCATCCCCCTTTACGGTGAAAAGGAAGTTTTGGAGAATTGGAATGATTGTGTTACTGCTTATCGCAGCGGCTGCAATTTGCAGGTTGCTTAGAAGGGTGCCTGAGTGTATTGTTAGTTTCATCTTTTTTTATGTGCTTGTTAGGAAGTTTGAAATGTGATTGTTTCGCCGTTTCGTGGCGGGTTGGTTGGCTTGGTTTTATTACTTAGAATCTTTTAAACACGACTCGACAACATTTGCGACCGCCACTGTCGCTCGGGACTTGAATACCTTGTCTTGCTTCAGTTCGTTAGACACCTTATCAAGTAGGCTATCATTGTTCAATATGATCGTTCTGGCAACCTTATGGCTGAACGCTGAGACAATCGATGCCTTGAAGTTTTCAGTTCGGATTGCCTCAGCAAATGCTGTGTTGATAATCCCCTTGAGTTCGTCCTTGTGCTCGCCTACCACCTCTTTAACAAGCAGTGCAATCGGGGAATCATAATTGCTAAGTGATTTTCCAATAGCTTCCTGAATGGATTGTTGCGCTACCATGAGAATGTCTTGCTCAAGTGTGACGGGCAAGTGCTTCTTGTCGGTCTTCTCTTTGATTGCCTCGACTTGGCTTGTTACGTCGGATTGGAACTGCGCGTTCTCGCTTCGCAATGATCGAACCAATTCGGCTAGTTCGTTTACTGTAGTTTGTTCTGATTGTTTCATCTTAGTTCGTTTTAAATGTGATTGATTCGTTAGGCATTGGGAATAATGATACTTTGTATTTCTTCATAGCCCGTCTACGTGCTTTCTCAGGCGCGTCATATCTCAAGTGGCACCGCTGGCATAATGCCGCCAAACGGTCGTCCTGAACGTCGTGGTTCCATTCGTCGTGGTCTAAGTGCGCAATGGTTAGCACAACCTTGATAGCCTGTTGATTCGGGTCGCCTGAAAGTGGAGCAATTGGTGCAAATAAGTTTTCAAATAGGTATTTGCTATTACTTGCATCGTAAACCTTGCCTTGATCGTCTTGGTAGATTTCAATATCAAGTGGCTCATCAATTAAGTGGCCTCTAAATATTACTTCATGGTTCGGCACATTACAAAATTTGCACTTTTGACCGTCACGTTCCAGTATTCGCACTCTGATCTGTTTCCAGTTCGGCGGGTATTTGCTGTAATCTATTGGCATGGGTTTTATTGTTTTTTTTGATTTCGTACTTTTTAGCGCGATATATGTCAGAATTGTCACGACCAACAAGATTGCAAGAGATTGAAGGGCTAGGCTATAAAACCCAAATAAACACACTAGGCATAGCATGGCCAAATAACACATCAGTAGTAGTAGAGTAATAACTTTCATGCAATTAATTTAACTATCCCTAAGGCTCCTAAACATTTATCATCAAATGCGTAATTAAAAACTTACCATATTTTCCTTACTAAGTTTTATAGCGATCGTACACTGATCCGCCTCCTTGGTTTCTTAATTTTTTCCGTGGCTCTTCCTCCTCCTGGTCTTCGCGCCTCGCTCGCTTGATCCATGTAGCCCTAAGCTTGGCTTTTGCCTTTTCCAAGTTTAGTATCGGTTTGTCCGCTGTTACCCAATAATGCAGCACGAAGTCCTCCACCATTGATTCCCAATTGACCCACTCAAAGCCTCTGATTAAATTATCTAGCTCTTTTGGGTTTGCCTTGAAGTGATCTAAAAGCTCCGTCTGTGCCTGTCCTGCGTCCGCTGGGAGCATTTCGGCCTTCCAATGTGGTTTTACCTTGATTTCGCCTTTGCGCTCCTCTGAGGCCATTACAGCGCCTACATAGCCGCCTAGCATTTGGCTTAATGATCTTAGGTTTGTCATTCCATCTTTTTCACCTGCCAAGTCCCATTGCTCACCGTAGAGCCTCAACAACGTCTTTGCGCCTGTTACGCCTTTGCTCCCTTTGTACTTTGGGCCTTTCCTTGCCAGTGCGTGAAACATAGCCCTAGCGTTATCGTCTCGCTTTCGTTTCGGGATCTGCATCAGCCCTTTCTCGGAATAGTAGGCCAGTAGCCTCTCACTAGGAGACATTTCATTTCCCTCTATATATAGATTTTCATCATTTGTGGCGCCTTCTTCGTTTTCGGGGCTTGATTGGAAACAAGTTTTTAAATGATCATTTAAAATTTCTCCCTTTCTATCTATCTCTTTCTCTGTAATAGTAATCTCTGTATTTGTAGTAGGCAATAGCCCGCTAGGGGTAGATGGCAATAGACCGCTAGGGGTAGATGGCAATAGACTGCTACCCCCTGTGTTTAGATAGTCATTGTCTTTATCCTCCTCCGTACTATCGTTTTCCCATGTATTATAGGTGATCTTGGCTATATTGGCGGGAATTGGAATTAGGTACATCACATTGTATAGCTTTCTACCGTTTGGCAGTGTTACGCAATCCTCAATGTGTTTGATTATTAATTTGGAATCGTGTAGGTAATCAATAGCAGGTCTCGCGACATCTTTGCTATACCCAAATCGGTTCTTTAATTGTCGGTAGCTCATTGAATAAGCATCACCGTTGAACTTCTGGTACAGGCAAGAGCTTCCAGCAGAATCAGGAAGCAATACACCACGATATTGATAGCATATCTCTGCCAATATATTAATTGCTCTATCCCAAGGCTGGTTGACTTTGTTGTTGACCTTTAGTATGTGGCGCCACCAAGATGCTGGGGTAATATTACCAGCAAAATTTAGCTCGCTTAGGTCTTGGACGATCTGATTAGCTTTCTTCACAGGTGTAGTTTTGAAGGGAAGTAAGTTATTTTTTGAATCTCGCTAGGCACCGGAATCAGGTACATCACATTGGATAACTTTGTTCCATTTTTGAGCACCACAACATCTATGATCTCTTGGACTAACAGACCTGATTTGACTAGGTATTTGATTGCCTCTCTTGCTACATCAGCAGAGTATTCAAGGGTGGACTCTATTTCCCTATAGCTCATAGCATAAGCGTCTCCATCAAACTTTTGACACAGGATAGGTGCACCAGAATAATCACGGCTTTCAATACCTTCGTACTGAAAGCATACGTGTGATAGTATGTTAATGGCTTGTTCGTACGGTTTGTTGGATCGATTTGTGATCTTGCGTATGTGCAGCCTCCACGATCGAGGTATCGCAACTCCTGTTATGTTGATGTTGTATAGGTCTTGAACGACCTGATTTACTGGCTTCATAATAGTTGAACTTTGATAAGTTAACCTATACCAGCAGGGAGAAAAACAAGGACCCCAAGGGATATAGGATTGAAAGTTACAACGCAATCAATTCAGCTTTACCTACTTGGTAGAACCCTTATGATGGGGTCCTTTGGAGAGTTTATTCTATTGATAAAAGCAAGTAAATGTTCGCTTAGATTGATTGCGTTGTGCCCCTAAGATACAAACATTTCTCAAATCCAAACTATTTCACTACTTTTGTCCTGCTAGTTTTTTGGTTGATTCTGGTTGATTCTGGTTGATAGGTTTCAGTGGTGTTATCTATCTCATTTCTTGAAATTGCATCCCGATCAGTTCTCGCTGGTCGGGATTTTTAGTTTTAGTTGGTATTTACTAATGATCTCCCAGGTCGCTTCCGTATCTGCTTTAGCGTCGTGAGCGTTTTCTATTTCGTTACCTGTGTACCGCTTGTAAGTAGATCCAAGCTTATTACAAATCTTCTGCCCTTGGATCAACTTGCCTTTGTTCTTTTTGCGCTCAAAAAGTAATCCATCAAATATCAATTTCGGTTCCCACTTCACCCCTATCCTGTCAAACTCTGACTGAAGAAATGGGACGTCAAAAGCCTTTACGTTCCAACCAGTAATGATACATCCATTAAGAAACCGAAACAATCTCTCTGCTATCTGATCAAACGTTTTCGCTTCATTGATCATGCTGCAATCAATACCGTGTACTTTCTTGGCGCCTTCAGATATTGGGACACCTTGATTGTTCAAGTATGTAGCACCTGAATAAATGGGTTTATCGCTTGAGAACCACTTCAACACGGCCAATTGAATCACCTTTCCACTCCTTCTGTTAAAGCACGTAGTTTCAGTATCACAGCATATCACAGGACGTTCCATTGATGCTTTGCGTACCCATTTTGCATCGGCTGGATCAAATCGGTTAGCGGTGTTAAAGACTGCCATTAGAATTGAATCTTCAAGCGTCTCATCAAGGCTCTAACTCCAGTATCTGAATATTGAATTTTGTATTCACTCATAATGTAGTCCCTAACAATAGACGCCCTTTGTGTTTGCTTGCCAAACTTATCAGCCAGGCTTTTCTCTTGCTGATCGCTTAACTTGTTTCTGGTGACTTTTTTTCTGACTGGATTCAATACCGCATCCAATCCTGAAGCCATGTACCGATCGTAAACGTATCTAGCCGAAAACGCGCCATTGATAGTATCATTAATTTCTTCCCAGCTGGCGCCCTGTCTGACCATTCTAAGAGCGCGAATCTTCAACTTCTTGAAGAGGTCTTTTTCTTTTTGCTCAAGATTCAAAAAGAAGCTCACGGTATGTTTAGGATCAAATCTCTGATCAAGCGGGATCCAAGTAACAGGCAAATCCTTGATACCATCTAGCCCAAATTTTTGATACCTGGTGAATACCTTGTATCCTGATACATCCTCTGTTCCTGAACTGCCAATTGTTTCACCGTTTTTGATCTTGATCAAAATGCCTATACAGGTTTTGACAATAGGGGTGGCGGCCTCTTCAAAAGCCTTTTTAAGGGCTTCTATCGTATCACCTTGTTTGAATTTTTGTCTCATGTTAGTTTTTTAGATTTGGGTAAATTTACTTTAAATATACTGAAATGCAAAACAAACGTATCACCTTTTTGCCCATCGCTTGTCCGGTAGCGGAATGCCAAGCCCAGGCTTTCCGTGAAAAGATTCGATACACCAGATATTGATCAAGTCGAATTTCTCCCAAAATATTTCAAACGTCATCTCATTGGCTGACTCTTTGAACGATAGCGGTATGCGCTCTACTTGGTTGGTAAACAGATTAACCGACTCCCTAAAAAACCAAGCAGCTTTCATATCTTGAATAACTTGGTCCAAAGACACAAATACTCCAGCATCTTTGTACCTGTCTTTGATAAACCTTGCCACGGTTGAAAAGAAATACTTTTGTATCTCCCTGCTGATTACCATGCTCACAACTTCAAAGGTATTTGTCAAGTACACAAAATCATTACCAAAGCTCTTTTTGTGATCTTGAGCAATCTGAGCAAATAGCCTGTTTTGGTAATCAATATATTGCTGACCTGGGAATCCTCTGGATAGCGTATGCCTCACAACAATTGAAGCATCCACCTGTGTTATTTTAAAGCTTGTTTTTGGCGCTTGCTTGTTCTTTTGCTGCATCTCTGGTATTTGAATTAAAGATTGCTAATCCTTTGACCGTCTCAGCCCTTTCTTTTTTCGTCAAATCATTACGGGCCAATCTTTTCATTAGCGCCGCTTTGATTAATCCGATTGTCTTGATGTTTAGTTTGACATCTAGTACATCAAACTCCGGTGGTGGTGTGCTCATTCTAGTTGAGATTTATGATCTGTTTTTCAATGTCGATTATTTGCTTATTTGTTACAAGTAAATCCAATAGTCCCTCCGGCCAACACGTTGATCCTAGCTGGCTTATTATTGAGGCGTATATATCTACCTTCGAGGATCTTCCAGCGTCAAATAATTGCTGCATTACTACAAAATCCTTTCTGATAAGTTCCTTAATCAAATTCAAATCTTGAAGGATTACGACCTTTCCTGTGTAGTAATCTGTCGCGGATATTATTTTGACTGAATCGCCATCACGATCAGTACAAAAATCAAAGGTGATATCTAAAACCAAGTCAACTCCTGGTAGAGTTAAATTGATGGTTTCTGTGATTTCTAATTTAGTATTCATGGCTAGTTTAAATTAGGGTTTTGTGTCTTAAAATCAATCAATGGTTTTGGTTGTCGCTTGATCTGACAAAGATGGTACGTGTTTTCTGGATACCCTAAGAGGTCCCTTTCGTTTTCGTCTATATCATATTCGTCCTCCACATCTTCGCCATCATAACCAGCGGCAACCATTTCCTGGAATATCTTCTCATCTTCTGTTATGCATTCGGAGTAAAGCCTACCTAGATAATCATCCCAGCTCAATGTCATATCAATATCATAAAGGTGCACTTTCAACACATCAATCAATGGTTGGTCATCTATGATTGTCAAGATAAAATCAAGACAATAGGGCTCATTATTGTATTCCACTACGTGATTAAAAACTATCTTTTTCATATTCTGGTTCTGGTTTTTAGCAGTTGCACTGTGTCTTGAAACTCCCAGGCATCGGCATGGTTTGTTAAGCTGATTTCGTCGTGAATGTAGGTATCTGTTTTCTTTGGCTCATTGTGGCTATGAAACAATCTAGCTGAGTACAAAATTTCATCTTTGGTGATCTTATCGGCCCCGTCCCTTTTTTCAATCTGAGATGTAAATTCATAGGCAAATTTTGGTTGTGAAGACGCCTGCCAATCTGAAGGACTCAGATTGAAAATATGATCAATTGGCATTGTTGGGAACATTTCGTTCCATGCCATCTTGTACATATTTAGTTGCTTGATATGGCCCCTAAAGTATCCGTTCTTGATTCTGGATTTGTAATCTATGATTGCGATCACCTGGCACTCTTTGAAGGTCAATTTTGGTTGCCCTTTTTTATTCCCACTTTTGTACACTTCGCCCCAATCGCCTTTGATCTTCATGGTCATTTCAACCACAAAATCAATACAACCACCAAAGAAGACTTCAGGATCTTCTATACCGCCTTGTAGCCCCCGGTAATATACAGGCATCTCAATGGCTAATATCTTTACCTTATAATCGTTCATCCATTGAGCAAACGAAAGCATGGCCTTCTGGCATCTTTTTTTCCAAGTCTTCGGAATCGCTTCATCGCGTCCCATTTGGTTGTAGTACTTGATGGAATGACTAGGCCAATGATTGTGCCCAAACTTAGCGAGCTGCTGGACCATCATGTGTTCAAATGTTCCGTAGTCGGCAGACTCTGATAAAACGTCTTTGTAGTCTTTGCCGTGTTTGGCAATAAAGTGCTCTTTGATGGCTTCTGGCGTTGGAGTCGTTCCGCTTATGACTGTAGTCACTGAGGGGAAAAAGGATACTTCTGCAGTATCGTCATCAACCTTGTAGTACCATCGCTGGCCCTTGCTATTGGGATCTAGCCTGTGTAAATAGGATAGCGGAGCTATTGTGCCAAGGTCCTCATAATAAGGCACCTGTTCTGATCCTATACCCATTTGTAGTTCGTTCATGGTCTTTATTGTTAAAATTTGATAGTAGAATAGAATTCATGTCAAAACTCAAGGCTCAAAACATCAGCGTAAATTGGACCCCCTACGATTACATCTATTTTGTAGAACCTTCCAAGTATCTCAAACAGAAAGGCAATATCCATGCCACAAGGCACCCCAGAGATTACCCAGCCTTTCCTGTCTGTAAATTCCATATACACATCGCCACAATCGATGAACATACGCTCAAGGCAATATCCACTGATATGGATTCCTTGAGATTGTATCGTATCCTTGATTCTTAGCATCTGGCTTGAGTTGATTTGATCAATAGATTCTTTACAATCTATTGTACAGGTATCGTTTCCACATTTTGTACAGTTAATCATTGTGTTGTTCTTTTGGTTTGTCAGAGGCGGTTCGCTTAGTCAGCTATTAAGCGCAATTAAGATAGGGTTAGGCTTTTATAATCAGTAATGCTGAATCCAATGTTCCAGAAAAACAAAGTTCCCTCTTTTAATATTTTGCCTGTTTCTTGATGAGTGGCTTTGAATTTTCTACGTTGAATCAAAGATTCAACTTTTTTGTGGTCTGAGTTGTAGTAGTGAACCAAATCACCCTCCCTAACATTTTGTCCGTTAGCTAATTTTGTTTTTCTTTCTTGGAATATATTTAACATTTTTCTGGCTTTAACTGCGCTTAATAATATGTATCATACAACTACGCTGCGCTACGCAGTAAATACAATTGGGTTTATTTGAAAACTTTTTTTGAGTAAGCGACCCTGTAAAGGTTCAACACATTCCCTTTCTTGCTTGTCTTGATACCTGCCTGAATCAATTCAATCGTAGCATTTGGGAAGATTCCCTTTATGCCTTTTTCAGTATTTATTTCTTCTCTGATAACTACCTTATCCGACCACCTGGCAGTATTGAAAGCCCTTTCCAGCCTTTCTGTAATTTCGATCAATGTATCAGTGTGGCTGATACAAATCTCTTCCTTGATTCTCGCTCCCCCACATCCGTGATCTGATACGCGAATCTTAAACTTGATGTCAGCTCCAAACTCATTGCCGATATAGCCGCTGTTTCCAAACTTGCTTCCCTGCTTGCTAAATGAAAGCGACTTAGCAGTTGCTATGCCTCTACCGTTAATGTAGCTGGCAACGTGTGCTAGTCTTTCTGTGATCGCCTCTTGCTTTGGAGTTGTCATATTAGTATCGTTTTGTAATCTGCTGTAAATATAAAGTAAATATCTGAAACCACAAAACTAGCGTATATTATAAGGCACTTTTTGAGCGATTTGTTTTCTTTTGTCGGCAATTAGCATTTTTATTGCGCATTGTTTCTGCATTTCGTTTATTTACTTTATATTTGCGTAGAAGTTGAAAACAAAAAACAATCTTACATGAGTGAAGTTAAAAAAGCAATAGATCCAGGTGTTGCCTTAGAAAAAGCAACAGAACTGGAAACCAAGTATGACGGCGGTATGGCCGTTATCAAAACCTTAATTTCTGAGGCTACAGAAATACTGGATCAAGATATTGAGGCCGACGACCACGAAGGTCAAAAGAAAGCCAAAGACAAGCGTCTTGAAATCCGCAGAGCTAGACTTGCGGTTACTGGCGATATTAAATCTGACCGGAATCAGATTAAACCCCTGGATAACACACTTAGGGCCCTACAATCGTTGGTTGACGATACAAGCAAGCCAGTAGAGAACAAGCTTGCAATGATCGAGACTTTGGCAGAGCAGGCCGAAGCAAAGAAACGATACGAAACGGGTCAGGAGCGCATGGTCCAGCTAAAGCCGTACCAAGGCCACTACGTTTTCCCAAAGGGATCAAGCGCGGCGGATCTTAGTACAGAGCAATTCGCCCAAGTTTTGAAACTTGCAAAACTAAGTTTCAAAGTTCAGGAGGATGAAAGACTGGCTGCTGAAGAGGAGCGAGCTCAAGCAATCGCACAACGGAAAGTGGACGCTGAAGCAAAGGAAAGACAGCAAATAGCAAACCAGCTAAACAAGGAAATAGAAGAGGACACAACTAGCATCGACGATCGACCTGAAGGTCTTAAAGATGCAGAGGCGGAGCACTTTGCATGGAATCCCGAAACGGCTCCTATAGCTCATGTGGCTGTTGGGGCTTGTGAATTACAAAAAATCACCACCAATACCCAAAGCCCTGAGGATCCAGGAGATCCAACTGGTCCTTACATTGATTATCTGTTTCAGGTGATCCAGACCTTAAAACAAATGCAGGAAAACGATAAGACACCAAAGGGTGAAAAGATCGCAAATCGTTTGATTCAAAAGATCCAAGATCTTAATGAATGGGTCGAAGCACAGAAATAAGGTTAGAGTTTTGTTTACCGTCACAGGATCTCGGATTCCTGTGGCGGTTTTTTAACACCACAAAGATTAAAATGCTGATCACAGAAATAGCCAAATTAGTATTCCCAGGATCTGACTCATCCACTGCATCCACCGCAATAACTCGAAAGCTCAAGAAATACAAGACCGAAAATCCAAACGATCCGATGACGGTTATAAAGCCAGGAGGTCGGAACAAAATCCTATTTAATGGTTCTTTCGGATGTTTGGATTTGGTTATAGCTCCAATGTTGGACGGTACTTTGCTAGGTAGCAAATCGGATCGTAAAGCCTTTGAATTGCTAAAATCGGATCTTCTAAAATCGGGAAATGTTTCGGAAAAATCCGACAAACCAACCGCTGATGAATCGGACAAGCTCCGATCGGACCTGCAAAATAGTCGGAACGAATCGGAACAATTGACCGAAATAATCCGAAAGCTTCGGAACGATGATGATCTTTTAAGGTTGGAAAATGAACTATTCCGGTCCGATTTATCAAGCAAAATAGCAGAGATTTCCGGCCTTAATGCTGAGTTAGCCGATGTTAGTTCACGATTAGATAAGTTTCTCAAGTCGGAACAAAACCGATTAAAGAAGGATTTACAGTCGGAACGCGGTCTGTATTCCTTTGCCCTTTTGATTACCGGGTTCGCCACTTTCGGAATGATGGTTGCAACATACGGTCAAACCCAAGGCGGTTACAGCCATCCGACTGATTACCTTTTCGGAATCGGAATAGCCGTTGGTACTGAGGTAATGATTGCAAAGACCTTACATAGCGGTCGGAACTGGATCGGAATTTTTCCGATTACTGGCCTAACTTTTATCCTGACACTTATCCATTTCTGGTCGAAGGCGGATCAAACTTTTTGGGGCTATGTTTACGGGTTTTGTGCTTCGTTGGTTCTTGCTGTAATTGTACATATTGCCTCGGAAAACTTCAAAAAGACAGATGATGGGGAGTAAAAGAAAAAAGAAAAAGAACTCCGATTGGTTCAAGACCGTCGCGCTATTACTATGGACTCAAGTTGATTTCATGCTAGGTGTTGCCTCGCCGTTTGTTATCAAAATGCTATACAGGTTTGCGACGACTCAACTAAAATCATTTATCTGTCTGATAGTTACAATAGTTTGCTTTTGGTATGGGTTTTGGTTTTGGGCTACATTTTGGATGCTGCTTGGATCTTTATTTTTTGTGTATCATATGCTTTTGAAGAAAGCCAGAACAGGCCAGGAACTCCCGTTTGCTACACTGAGGAATAAACACGGAGTTGGAATACATTACAAGGATAAGAACTGGCATCAAGCTAAGTTTCATTTTGAGAATGCAACCAAGCACGATGAACGGGACTACACCAATTTCAAATTAATGAAAGAGAATGGCCCTGATGATTTTGATTATATACTCGCAGAAGGAAAGACGCCAAACAATAGGGATAGCTTGACTGATTTTGCAATAGATCACCATAAGGGCAGACTATTCACCTGGTTGATGGGTAACACACATGAAAATGTCTCCCTGTCAGGGATGCACTTCGACAGAGCAAAAAAGATGATTCATCTTAACCCTGGGATGCTAGCCTATTTTGGTTTCTTCTTGGTATCCTTGCTTGATATTGTTTGCTATTTGATGGGGAAACAGATTTTCAGGTAACAGACGAAAAACCGACCCTAAAAAATCAACGAGCTCACTATACCGTAGTTCGTCCGTTTCGTCCGCCCGTCCGAAGGGTCTTAACAGGATCAACTATGTGGAAATTTCAATGAGTTATTAAAATAAACAAACAAGTGTTTAAGCAAGCAACTAGCAGAAAGCGAACCAGAACAAACCAAGATCTGATATCTGACTTTTATCCAGCACTGAATACCCACGGGATCAAGTGGGGCAATAAATTACGGATCATAAATGGACCAAACGCCACTATCTACTACTTTGATCTGCTGGAAGGGCAAACGGCCTCAGACGTAAAAAGAAAAATATCAGATATTGGGGTCTCGCTTGGGGTTTCTGGAGTTCAGTACATAGGCCAAGAGCAGGACAATGACCGCATTGGAATCATGGTACCAACCAGAGATCGGCAAATGGTGTACTTTGGTGAGTTTCCAGATACGTTGCCAATGATGGGAGGACGACCGATGCCGTGTCCCGTTTTCCTAGGACTACAGGCAGATAAGAAACCGCTGATATTGAATCTGTCCGCTCATGCTGTGATAGCCGGAATAACTGGATCCGGAAAGTCGGTTGTATTGGATTCTGTTATGGTTGGATTAACTCGCTCAAGATCTCCAGAATGGACCAAAATACTATTCTTTGATCCCAAGGGAAACCAGTTTACCCGGTGGAATGGGTTGCCCTGTTTTATGATGGCGCTGAAGTCCGGAGTTGATCCGATCATAACAAACCCTTTAGATGCTTTCGAGGCAATCCGTAGGCTAGTAGGAGAGATGCGTCACAGGTACCAAGTACTAAAGCACTTCCACTGCAAAGAAATAGAGGACCTACCATTGGATGGCAAAAATGATCAGGAAAACGAAATGCTAAAAAGCAGATTTCATATCGTGGCTATCTTTGATGAATTTTCTGATCTTGTGGCGTCGATGGGAGACCGACAAGGCGATTTTATTGATATGTGCCAGGTATTAAGCCGTAAAGCCAGATCAGCCGGAATACGCCTTATTATCACCACACAGCGACCTAGTAGCAAAGTGTTATCGGTTGAGTTAAAGAGCCAGTTACCAATGAAGATATGCCTCCGCGTTGCCTCAGCCCATGATTCCAGCGCAATACTAGGAGCAGAAACAAACGCGCACAATCTGCTTGATAAAGGCGATATGATTGTTATGGATGGTGGTGTGACCTACCGCGCACAATCGGCTTTTATCTCGGAATCTGAGTTGGTAGATTACATTTTCGATATGTCCGATAGATTCCCTGGACCGTCCACAATTTTGAAAGACCGCGAGCACATGGCACCAATAATCAAAAAGTCAGAATCTAAAGAGGATCGGTATTTGCGCCATGGATTAGAGCATATAGAAAACGGTGGCAAGATGCAAAAGCAATTCATGAGGGAACAAGGACTGAGAGTGGGTCCGGAATCCACCTGGGTAAAGATAGGAGCTACCAGGGCGCAAAGAATTTACGAAGCAGTCAAAGAATACCAGCAACAAAACGAATCAACAGGTGATCAACTTTAACCCGTTCGCTAAAAAGACTGTGATCTACCTATTGAAAGACAAGAATAGGATAGCAGCTTATAAGATCGGGTGGACCGATAACAAGCTTGAAAAAAGAAGGGAAGCCGTGGACAAAGCAACTGACGGGAATCAGGACGGCAATGTCAAGATAATATTCTCCATCAGGATATGCCACGCATACCAAGAGGAGCAGAGATTGCTAAGAGGGACCAAACGATTACAGATAAAGGCGAGGGGCTCAGGTCGCACAGAATGGCGCAGATTGCCCCTTTTTTCTCATCTTCTGGTTGTGTTATGGATGATTGTTTTGGTGGTATTGGATATAGGGTTGGAAATCATTTTATTAATCACATCGCTTTTGATGTACAAATACGGACTATGAAAAAAAAGGTAACAAATATCACAGAGGAGGAGGACCAAAGGGAATTGGTAATGGTCGCCGCAATATTTACACTAGGGCTTTGCGTTTGCTCATCGATATGGCTAATCTCTGAGATACTGGAGGCTGCTAACAAGATCGCAGAAACGACATTGAATCCCGTGCTGCTGGTTCCGATTTTGATTATTGGGCTAGGTTATATTTACAAAAAAGGACGACAAAATGAACTGAAATCATGAGTAGATTTAAAAGAGATATTACCGATCATCATGCCCCGTGTTCAGGTGGCAGGGACCTTTCGCTTGAACCATATTTCAAAATAGATAGGCTTGTGATTGATGAAAAATCAGCCTATTTGCTTACCAAGATATTCGGCATTCCAGAATCCAATGCTAGGGATTTTGCGGGATGGGCCACATACAAAGGAACTCCAATTGTGTTTGAAAAGGTAATCATTGAAGAGGATTATCAAATTGTCGTTTCCTTGCTGGAAGAAATGGACCTAGCTAGTCCTTATATATATTGTGCTCCACAGCGACAATTTTTTGATAATATTGGTACCGTTTTGTGGGAATACATGAACAACATAAAGGATGATCTGAATTTTGGGCCCTGCTAAATAGCCCCGTAGTTGAATGAACATATACGCCTAATCCAGCCGTTTTTGTACTTCCACCAATTATGTAAAGTCATCATATACATTAGCCTCTGTGATTTTATTTCATTGTACAAGCTCACAGGATTGGCTCTATTGGTAGCTTTAAGTGTATTGGGTCCTATTGCATTATCTATCTGTAGCTTTGCTCCTAGTACATTACAGGCCCTTTGTATGACTTTGCCGCCCGCTCCGTGGTTGAACATTGCATCCATAACCAAATGTGCTACATAGTCGTCTGTGATCTTGTCACAACCAAATTGAAGGTAAAATAGATGATAGGTTATTTCCTTAGCCTGATCCAATGTCAGGGAGCGCATGTCCTGAACCGTGGGCCTTTTTTTGTAGTACCGGAAATAAGTACTAGGAATGATGCCATATTTGGTGCCGATCAACTTCTTATGATACCAATTTCCCGTATCGTCTGGGTCGTTCTGAAATCCTTTCTCTACCTTAAATGTGTGCTTGAATATCAAGTCATATCGTGCATCCATAGATCAAAGGTGATTTAATTTCGGTTTTATTGTTGCTTTTTTGCTTGCTTGTTTTGTAGTCTCAGTTATTTACTTTATATTTACAGCAGATTAGGAAACAAGATTAATAACAAACAAACTTACAACGACATGGAAAACGCAATCAATCTAAGCGAACTACTTGATAAGATCAAGTCATTCCAAGTTGGTGACGAGCCTATAGGCATGGGCTTCACCCATTCAGGATGGGGCACTAACAACAAGGCGAAACTGACAGAAGCGGCAAAGCTGTTTGCAGAAAATCCTATTACAGTGGCCGAGATGGCCAGAAGATGGAATTTGTTACACCCTAAATCTGGAAACATTCAGGGTACAGAAGCAAATATCATTGAGGCTTACAACCTCACAGTGTACGAAGGCATGCACTATGCATCTGGTAGCACGTCTTTTTTGCATACCAAAAGCGGGACTAAATTCTCACATGATATAGTGGCAAAAATGGATTTCAATTTAGGTCACTGTGTTGTCACAGTTGACGGAGATATATTCGATACTGGACTCGAGCCCACCATAGATGTGAGGTGGGCTGTTCAGCAAACCCTAAACGAAATAAGAGACAGGAACAAAAGGTTCCACAGCTCATTTATAGAAAGGGTTTACTAACCAAACCGCCTCGAATCGCTTTGATTGAGGCTATTATTGAACTATAAAAAACAAGATCATGCCTATTATTCAATCAGAAGACAGATACTCTACGGATATCGTGATTAAGCACGACGAAACGGCTACATATAACATGCCTGGATTCGCAAGAACGACAAAAGACATAGTGGTTGCTTCTTTCCCTGATTGGGAGGAAGCAAGAGAGTTCTACTTTGAATTTGTCAAGGGTTTTAACAAAAGCGATTTTGGGTTAAGCTCGCTTGATGATAGCCACATCGAAATTGACGCAAAAAGGAACTATGTCAGATGCTCCGAAGTTGATATATGGTAAGTAAAAAAAGTATTGATGATTTTGCGTTTAGCGGTTCGAACCCGCAACGACCTACGAAAGTGGTAATCGTATATGGCTTAGTAGAATCACCAATTTGGGAGCCAACCCAATCGCTAAAAAAACTGTGAGTAATCTCTTAGCAAAGCTGTAAACCACTTGAGGGGTGAGGCTAAGCGAAGGCAATCATGTACCATTGGCGGTTGAAATTGCGAGTTCGAGCCTCGCCTTGATTTTCAAACAACAAGCCCAGCAATCAATCGGACTGCTGGGTAAGCCAACACGGATTCAATATCTAAAACAAAGTGCGCAGGGTTTTTTTATTACCGATTTTGGTAACATATATTGAGTTTGATGAACTTACCTGCGCACTATTTTTAATCCCAAATACAACACAAATGAAACCAGCAATACTCACTTTAATTAAAGATCTTTTCCAGATAGAAAAGAGCCTATCTGATAGTAACTTTTGGGACAAATACCCAGGAGCAAAGGCAAGGCAAGAAAAGGCAGCAGAAAGCCTCAGGCGAGCCATAAAGGCGCTTGAGAATATTGAATCAAAGGGGTTTGTTAATCAATTCCATATCGATTCATAACCGGGTCCCTCAGCGCCTCCAAGAACTCCTCCACTAGATATATCTGTCTGCTATCCATTGCTATATCTAAGTGATCAGAATGCTGCTTGAGCGCCTTTTTTATAGTCTTGGCTGATCCGTTATGAAAGTACGGTGGATGCTCTGTTACATTATACAAAGACGGCACGGCTACTTTTCCGATATCAGTGGAATCCTTTGTAAACTCGAAACGTCCTATTTCAGCCGTACCAATTGACTGAGGTTCATTTCCTGCAAAGTGGTAGGTATGATGGCAGCTGAAACATTGCCCTTCACCAAAGAAGTATATCCCTCCAAGTACCTGATCGTGTGTTAAAATCGCTTCACTAGATCCGTATAACCTGGCCCTGATCCATTCCTGAAAAGGGGAGTAGGTAGGCTGGATACAGTCTTGAAACTTTGACAAGGCAATACCAGCATACTCGGATGATTCCCTGGTGGCGCGGTCCAGTGTTGGGAAAGCCTCTCTTAGCGCTACTCTTATATGAGGTCTACGAGCAAGCAGTGTATCAGAAATAAATTGGCTGTGTGCAATTTCGGCTGCATTGGCTTGAGCTGTTAGTGCTGACCTGCCAAGGAAATTGTGCATAGTTGGGTTTCCGGTCCAGTTTTCAATATTGCCAGTGTCCCCCAATTGATCCAAAGAAAGCATTCTGGTCTCTGAGCTGGTAAAACAGTCAGGCGTCTTTATAGCTGGTGTATCGATCTTGCCTATGAAGTCAGGATCTAGTACCCGTTTATCACCATCCCACATACCGCCTATTCCAATGGAGGGGAATTGATTATCCGCTGTTCCTGCTCCTGGCTTATGGCAGTTCTGGCATCCATTGTTGAAAAGCAATTTTCCGGCGCGTACTAATTGTATTGTTGTTGGGTATTCGTCTTGATCCCTGTGTAGTGTTTCGAAATCCTTAGAGTCGGGACATTCAAGTGACTTCAGATCGATCATTGATTGTAGAAGCTTGTCCGCTTTCTGGGTTTCCTGCAGGCTGGCAGGATCGCAGGCGAAAATAAAAAACACTAAAAGGACGGGTATAAATCGTTTCATGGCCCAAAGGTGAATTAATTTCGATTTTATTGGTGCTTTTTTGCTTGCTTGTTTCTTAGTCTCAGGTATTTACTTTATATTTACAGCAGATCAGGAAACAAACACAACTTACAACCATGAAAAACAAAGACAGAAAACCAAAGCCGCAGTACTTTTGGGAACGATACCAAAGCGCAAAAACAGAAGACAAAAAGGCCTATTTTAAAGACAGGCTTTCACAAATGGGCCTGGATCCAGAACTGGATGAACTACACGATACTGAGGGCGATATTTGTGTTATCGGTAAAGGGTCCACGAATTCCGATTTTAAGACCCTTTTGAAATGGAACTGGAAGACAGGCCAAAAAGTAAATAAATGAGTTGCCAGCAAAAATTATTTGAAGTTGTAGAAGATTACAACTTTGAGGGCAAAAAGGTAATGACCATGATAAGTTACACAATTGAAACCGCGACCTGGAGATTCAACTCTCCACTAAAAACACCCGTATATGTCGTTATGACATTAGAGGGGAATAAGCTAGGTACCGTCAATGAAGATGGCACGGAGTACATCACATTGAAGGGGAGAACAGCAAGAGGAAGGGATGCTGTAGAGCTGGCAATCGCTTCTGATATTTGCGGCATTTACGCTAGTAAGGCAAAAATGGCCGCCTTTATGATGGATTCAAAACTGGAACCAACGCCAACGCCAGAACTGGAGCCGACGCCAGAACCAGAACTTGATACCCAACCAGATAATAGGGCAATAGTAACAACTCACGAAACGCCACCTATACCTACTAAAGCGTTTGATTGGTCAGCATCTAGGGAGGATTGGGATCTTGGCGATTTTGTAGGGCATGGACCCACTGAAGAATCTGCTATTGCCGATCTTCTGGATCTGGAAGGGTACTGATAAAAGATAACTATCTATGATATTAAAAATATAGACCATCATGCAGAATAAAGTAGCTAGATCTCTTAGAGAAATACGAAGAGTCAACAAAATGACTCAAAACACATTCGCCAAAGGGTTCGGGATAACCAGGGCCGCGTATGCTAAATATGAAGAGGGGCATTCAATGCCTAGCCTAGATTTTATCTACAAAATTGGAATCCATTTTGGACTATCAATCGATGATATGTATTTGTGCAATATGGAAACAATCTACAATTCCGATACGCAAGAAACACAACGACAAGAGAAGATCAACAAAGAGCAACTTAACATTTTTAGGCACAAGGATACTTGCGGTAAATCAAACTATGATGTTATCCATTTTCTGGAATCTCTTAACAGTTACCGATCAGAACAAACGGGTATTGATTTGGCATTACACTGGATGGATGATCTAGGGCTTGTATCGGTGGCCACAAGAAAGGATCACAGCGTTAGGCTCAGAGACAATTACAGGGTACTATTTGAGTCGTGCGGCAACGTTGCCTATCTATGTTACCAGAACCGTATGACTTTCCGAATAGCTGGACCACTTAAGCAGCGTTTCAAAAGCATAAAATGGAACAATGTGGCAGCTTTCAAAATTGACAGGGTACACTAAAAGAATCGAATTGTGTTTGTTTATTCGTTTTTTAATCTACTTACTCCGGTCCTTTATTGGGCTGGAGTATTTTTTTGCTCTGTATTGCCTATTTGTTTCTTAGTCTCAGGTATTTACTTTATATTTACAGCAGATTAGGAAACAAGATTAATAACAAACACAACTTTAGCCTTATGATTATCACAGACAAATACCAAACGCAAAGAAATGAATACTCAACACAAAACAATGACCTTTGGGAAAAGAAAGTTCTTACCCCAGGAGGCGTACAAATTGGATGGACAAACGAGGACATGACATTGTTCCAACCAATGAACTCCAGCGGTATGATCTCTGAGGGAAAAGGTAAGAGATCAATCCACGAGGTGATATTGGTAGAGCTAAGAACCCACCTTATTAACACATCACCAAATCAGAAATAGATTTCAAATAAAAGTACCCCTACTACACAAAAAGGCCAGCCGGATGATCCGGCTGGCCTTTTTTATTCCCAAAAAAAATCACACTAAAGTTTAGTTACATACTGGAACTTCTGGCTCCTTATACTCAAAATCAAAGGTCAACATCTGACCTCCCTGAGAATCACCACCTCCAATGTTTTTAATTCTCTCAACCCTTTGCCGCCCGTTTACGTAGGTGACAAATAACTTACCTGGACCCGGTGCTGTGCTGGAAAAAAACAGATCTTTCTCAACTTGCAAGGAATCTACCTTTGTAGGGTTTTTCTCATGAGAACACAGAACGTAGTCACCTATGACGTCTTTTTTGATCCCAGGCACAAGACCGATCAAAGATCCAGGGATGGCATATTTTACCCCGTTTACAAAGCTCATTTCCTGTACCACTTCTTTACCTTCATAGAAATAGCTTGCCCTGAAGGTCAGCAGGCCATCTGGGAGCGTCTTTGCATTTATCTTAGGGCCATTAAGCGTATTTATATAAAGTTCGCCATCTGGGTCGTAGTTATTACTTATGCCAACCTCCAATGATGCCACGCCATTAAACGCTGGCGGGTTCTCCAGTGGTTCGGTCTTTTGTATCTCAGTAAAAACCAAAGTATCCCCTTTGTAAATATCGACTGACACATCAACTCCGTTAAGTTGGTGGATGTATTTGCCTGATCTATTGGACCAGCTATTCCCGTCATCCTCCACCACGTAGGGGAAGCATCTGAAATACCAATCAAAGCTATTGCCTAGCCTGTAGGAGTTTGGCAATAGCCATAATTTAGGGCCAACATCGTAGCCGACCTGCAGCACATAATTCTGATCTATGAATTCCCTGTATGGAACTCCCTCAACGCCCCATATTTCGGCATTAAAGGCGGCTATTAATTGCTCCTCCTCCACAGGTCTCGGTAATCCATCAGACCTGCCATAAAAATTGATCAGATTAAAATAATTGGCCCGGACATTTTTAAAAATGTCATTTTTCTCCTCATGAACCTTCAACCAAGCATAGGCAGACAATGAGTAGTGGCTTTGAGCCTTTAACATTGCGCCCTGCATATGCCAAAAGTTTTTCACCTTCATTTGTGGCGTATTCAGTTGATCATAATAAATAGACAACCAAGGATCGTATTTGCCTGCATATTTTTCTGGATACCGTCTTGCTAATTCCTTCATTGTCAAAATAGCATAAGCCTCCGCGAGCCCTTCAGTATAGGGAGCCATAAGGGCCTGATAACTCCAGTCTTGATCCGTTCCGAAAATATAGGAACCATCAAAAGCGTGGGCTATCTCATGGACCAATAACTTTGGATTAAGTCCGCCGTTTAATGGACTTTGAGCTCTTGATGTTGTAGTGCTTCCTGCCAAATAAACATTGATTCCTGTCATGCTTAAATCCTTTTGTAAATACACAACATCATCATAAGCTGGTGGTCCTATAATCTCTTTCATTACTGGTATGGCGTCAGATAAAAACCCATCAAAGATAGCTATCTCTTCATCCGTCCAACCTTCAACAGGTTCGCCTATTCCGTCGCGCCCATTTCGGCTGTAATCCATCAGCAAAGTATAATGTTCAAGCCCTGCATCCTTCCAGTGAAAGGTAAACGGCTTTGAGGTAACTGGCCCGGTGGTCCCATCATACCTAGCTACATTCAACCATATTTTATCACCCTGTCTGATTCCGAGCTTATGAAAGTCAGCCAGCTTTAATTGTGGGTTTGTGATCTCTCCTATTGTTACTTGCCAGCCTCTCAAATCGTTACTATTTGGAGAGGTACCAGCACCAAATACAAACCTATCGCCGGGCTTTGCCTCAATGACTAAATAGGCATACATAGTGGTAACGATCAAATCCTTGACCACTACAGGTCTAAGGTTCTCAGATGTTGCAGCAGCAGGAACCATAGCAAGCCCAGACGGGGCCGGTACTCCTCCGCAGGTGATCTCTTTAACTAGCGGGGCAGGGGTTTGTATTGGTATCGTTTCAATGGGTTCAAGGCCGCCATCGGGCCAAAAAGCAACCGCCAAAACTGATATGATGACGGCCAATATTATTGATAATCTTTTTGAGGTTAATTTCATGATTTTGGTTTAAGTGAGTAGGCCAATTCTACAGCTAAATTGGCTAAATTTGGGGTCGTCCTTTTCTTGTGCTGTACAATTTCCGTAGCAATATCCTTCAAATAATTGTTCCTGGATCGCTTACCTATCTTCTCAGCAATGATCAATAGTTGACCTGATATACAATCCATTTTATCTTCAGTGCTGGATTTTGACTGGATACAATAGGCAACATCTGTAGCCTCTTCTAGTTCCTTGCCAATCAAATCAAGCGCGGCTCTGATAGCAAAAAAATAGGCGCGGTATTCTGGCCCCAACGGTAATACCTGAGCTCCTCCCATTATTCGTTTGATGATCTCAACAATATCAACTGCTGTTTCAGCTTCATCTGCCAAACTGCCAACGGCATCCAAAATGCTGTCCACATCTGAAAAAATAAGTGATAACCTTTCCTTTATGTACCTCCAAAGTTTCTTCATTTTAGCTTCATTTTAATTTCCGTAATCTCTTTTTTAATATTGCCCATCTCTATTTTGCAGTCATCCTGATTTCTTGCAAAGCTCGAAATATCACTCCTAAACCCTTCGAGGACTTTCAATGTTCCGGTCATAAATTCGCGATCATCTTCACGCATCTTATCGTACTTGGCCTCTCTTTTTTCGCTATCAATCCTTGCCTGTATATCCCTAGTTTTTCCATCCTTGTACTGCTGCCTGACAGTACCAAGCAGGATAAAAAAGCCAATGCACATAAAGGTCAAAAGGACCATTAATAAAGAACTTGGGTCTGATACATTTACGTTTTTCACCGCCTCCAATGCGGGATCTAGTTGTGGTCTCATGCTATTATTTTACGGGTTTGTTATAGGTTTTATCTGAAAAAAACCGCTAGCAAATCAATACTAGCGGCTCAGGTGCTTTCTGTTTTTCTAATCGGCACACTGAAAATCAACTAATCGATTCTCTGTACAAGGAATTGAAAAGTAAAACGAGGCATCAACGGGAGGATCTGCGTTCCCTCCATTATCTCCGGTTGTAGTCCACATCTGAAAGCCACTAACTAACTGTGTACCATCGCCAACAAATGGATTTTTACCATCCCTTGTTACTGTATTGTCTGTGTATCCAGAAACAACAACATAGTTATCAATCCCCTTTGGGTCTACAAATGATATCTGATAGACTCCTGCTGATAGCCTGGTTGATGTTACGTTGAATCCATTGATCAATGTCCCGTCGCTGTCTACGAATCCAAAAGCGCCTATCCCTGCTTTTTCCTCAAATACCTTTTCAATATTTGAACATGTGATTCCAGTTTCAGCAGCCTTGCAGCAGCACCAACCGTCACAGTTTGCCGATAAATTAAGGCTAAATAGCAGCCCTATGATTATTATTAGATTTCTCATTATTCGCAACAATTAGGCTCACCTGATGGAGCAGTTATCAATGTTGGGTAATCTGATATTGAACCAGCAATCCACGCGGTTCCGTTTGAATCATCTACTGGTTGAGTCGCTGAACAAATGGCAAACCCATTCCATCCGCTTACTGAAAATCTCTCAGTCGGGTGAACATCTCCAAGCACAAAATCAGCTACCTGAACAATGCCCGGGAATTGATCTTCTAAGAATTCAGGTGCTCCACAATTTTCGCCTAGATTACATTTTGTAATTAGCAACCAAAGAGACCCGGCGTCGCACGAAGCATCAGCACAGCAGCTCCCAACACCTTCCGGCAATTGCTCTACAGAATCGCTTCCATCCGAGTAAACATAAAGCAGAACGTTGTTTCCTTCCGCATCGCAGGTAGGAACTACAGCCACAACTTTAGGCTCATTCAAAAGCGTCAAAGCTTCTAATATCGCATCACTATTTTTCTCCTTTACCAATGGCACCTCTACGCTGGTGGTTTCAATTTCTTCTACAGGATCAACGGAAGCCTCTCCACAAGTCAAAGCACCTAGCCCCGCGGTGTAAGTACAAACCAATCCATCTTCGATAAACCATTCAGTCCCGGTTGTGGTAGTTAGAATCTCAGCAAGTGTTTCAATAGATGTTACCTGGCAGCTCCCGCCCGGTTCTTGCCCATCAACTAGGACGCCCGTCAAATGGTCTCCAACAGGATTTAACACGATTGACCAAAAGATAATGTCTTGCGGATCGAAGGAAGCCCCGCCAGGCATCTGCCAAGTTGATAGCTGAGTCATTCCAGCGTTAGCCGAACCCCACGAATCAACGGGGCCTCGTGTACCGTCAGAACAAGCAGCATCTGCTCCGAAGCTAGTCGGAGTTCCAACGATCAATTCAAGATCTTCGTTTGTTGCACAGTTGTAAGCGTGTACAGATATTCCAGACATTCCAGCACCGCCCCAAGTGGCTGTAAAATCAATTGAGGTGGACGGGCCTGTTACTCCGGGGAATGTTCCACGGACGGCCATGTAAAAGTTAGCCGTTCCGTTTCCGCTTGCTACAGGTCCCCCAAAGTCGCCTGTATTAGTCAACTGCGCCGCGTATCCTGCTGGATCGGTCGTTGGTTCTGCATAGCCTGTTCTGCATCTAATCGGTGAT
>Ga0114956_1000018_pt1 | contig 76717 bp, 70 predicted proteins | sample MaitaG_FD_87304 | JGI IMG/M metagenome (GOLD analysis project Ga0114956, IMG submission 87304) | Marine algal microbial communities from Maine, USA - Maine_Asex2 metaG | ecosystem: Host-associated > Algae > Red algae > Unclassified | place: Maine, USA | collected 2015-01-05 | reverse complement strand
TTAGTTCGGTGGTTGCAACCTTGGATGCAAGCAGTAATTCACTGAGTTTCGCACTTGGTGATATTACTAATAACGCGCCTGATGGAACAGTGGAAACTCTGTCGATAACCTATCAGGTGTATGTAGCCAATGACGCACTGACAGCGCCGACAGGCGCCGCCTTGAACAACGCAGTTGATTTCAAGTGGGATATCGATGGAGATGGCAGCAATGACGGTCCTGGTGATGGTTCGACAGAAGCCGAAGCACCCGAAGTTGTGGTTATCGCACCAGAACTTGAGATACACAAAACCATTGAAACCGTTCCCTCTGATGCCGGTGATACGATTGTCTATCAGTTTGTCATTCAACACACCGGTGCATCACAAGCCGGTGCGTTCGACGCGACATTCTCTGATGCGTTACCAAGCGAAATCAGCAACGTCACATTAGTATCGGCGCTCGATAGCGCTGGTGCTCCGGTTGCAGGCTTTGGTGTTAGTGGAAATACGGTTAGTAGCGCTGATTATGATCTGGCTCTAAACGATACGATTACCGTTACTGTCAGTGGCGTCGTTAACGAGACCGCTTCAGCCAGCTCAACAGTCGACAATGTGGCCGATATCAGTTGGGATACACTGGGTGATGATAGTCAGGGAAGTCAGTCAGATGAATCTGGTGGTACAGATTCGGACACTGCAGAATTTGTAATGGCGTCTCCAGAGTTTGGCAAAAGCATTGTCAGCACCGGAATTGATGACCCAAACAACGACCATACTCAGGTTGTTGCGGGTGAGTACGTTACTTACTCTTTACTTGTTACTGTACCCGAGGGCACCACGCTAATGGCACAGATAGCGGATACGCTAGACCCTGATCTGATTTTTGATTCCAGTTTCGCTATTACGGCGGTAGGCAGTTCAGGTGTCGTGTTCACAGGGCCTGCAACATCGCCAACAGTCAGCGGCAATCAAGTGGTGTTCGACTTAGGCACCATCACCAACAGCGATGTTGATGATATTGCACCGGATACAGTAGAAATTACGTATCGTGTCTATGCAGACTCTGATGTGGTCCTGGATGACGTACTGACCAACGACGCAACATTGATCTGGGATGCCGACAACGACGGTGACAACACTGACCCTTCGGACGGTGCCTTAACTGATGGTACTGATGTGACTGTTCTCGTACCCGAACTGGTTATTGCCAAGGAAGTCACCGCTGTTCCGAGTGATCATGGCGACGTCGTTGAATACACCTTAGAAATTCGTCACAGCGATGTAACCGATGCGCCATTGGCAGCGTCGAACGCAACAGCTCATGATATTTACTTTAGTGACGCAATTCCTGCCGGCATAACCGGTGTGTCTGTCAGTGCAGTTGACAGTTCTGGGCTGGCCGTATCTGGTTTTACTGTAACGGGCAATCTCGTAGAGCATGCGAGCTTCGACCTGCCAGTAGGGGAAGTGATCACTATAACCATTAGTGGAATTGCCAGTGCGGGCGTTGTAGAAGGTGACACTATAACTAACGTGTCTGATATCGTTTGGGGCACGCTCGAAGAAGACAACGATGATGGAAATGAAGCGGCTGAAGCATCTGATTCGAATTCTGACAATGCATCTTTCTCATTAGGTGAGATTCGAAAGAGTATCATTAGCACCGGTATTAATGATGCCGTGAATGATAATACTGAGGCTGTCGCTGGAGAATTTGTTACCTACCAGTTGTTGATAGATATTCCACAGGGTCATACTAATCTTGCGGAGATTGAAGACACACTTGCACCTGGGTTGGTATTTGATTCGAATTTCCCGGTTACGGTAACACCCAGCAGTGGCAACCTGAGTACCTCGCTTGCGCCGGGTGATTTTAGCTCTGTGGCAGCGACGCTGGATACTACCAGCAACACAGTTAGCTTCGATCTTGGTGACATCGTCAATACAGCACCGTTTGGTACAGTAGAGACGCTAACCGTTACCTATCAGGTTTATATTGCTAACGATGCCACTAATGCAGCAGATGGTGCAATACTGGATAACTCAGTTGAGTTCAAATGGGACATCGATGGTGATGGCAGTAACGATGGTTCGGCTGATGGCTCAACCGAAGCTACTACGCCCGTGCGGGTAGTGGAACCTGAACTCGAAGTACTCAAGTCTATTGTGGATTTCCCGGGAGAAACCAACGATACAATAACCTATCAGTTTATTGTTCAGCACACAGCCCAGTCCAGCGCCAGTGCCTATGACGTTAGTTTCTTTGATGCCTTACCCGCTGGTTTGACTGGTTTGGTTATAGATTCAGCTGTCGACAGTAATGGCGCGCCGGTTCCCGGATTTGCACTTACTGGCAATACGCTATCGCAACCCAGCTTTGATCTTGCCTATGGCGAGACAGTGACAGTGACCGTTACCGGCACAGTCAGTGGTGCGATAAGTTCTGGTGAAACCATTCCGAATACGGCAGAAATTAATTGGGATTCACTTGACGCAGATAGCGCGAATGACGGAGCAGATATTTACGGACCTGGCAACGAGGGTACAGGATCGGATGATGACAGTGCCTCATTCTCGATCAGCGATTTAAATAAAAGCATCGTCTCCACTGGTATTAACAACACGGATAACGACAACAGCGAAGTAACGGTGGGTGAGTACATTACTTATCAGGTTGTTATCGATGTACCTCAGGGCAATACATATTTGGCAGAAATTGTTGATACCTTAGATGCCGGACTTGCGTTTGATACCCTGATTGGTGTTGAGGCTAGTAGTGATGTAAGCACGTCAACTGGTATTGGCGATTTTTCTGATATTGTTAGTCCGGGTTTTGGCAGTACCGGATCTATCAGTTTCGATTTGGGTGATATTACTAACAGCAACACCGATAACGCACAAACTGAAACCATCACGTTGACGTACCGAGTATTTGCTACCAATACAACACCTGTTTCGGCTGGTGCATTGCTTAACAACAGTGCAGAATTTCAATGGGACATAAATGGTGATGGTAGTAACGATGGTGCCGCCGATGGAAACACAGCTGCGGCCGCACCCGATGTTGTGATTCTTGAGCCGCAGATCAGTACCGCTAAATCTGTAGACGATACGGTTCCGCATTTGGGACAAGCGATCAACTACACCGTTAGTGTCACAAACGAAAACACGCCTTATGGCACAGATGCTTATGATGTGCATGTGTCAGATCCACTGCCTGCCGGCATGGTACTGGCCCTGAATTCAATCACAGTGAATGGCGTGGCGGTTTCCGCTGATTCGAATGTGTCGAATCTATCATTCGGCAATACACTGTCTCTGGTTTTTGCTGAACTGGATTTTGATTCTGTTACCAGTATTGGATACACAGCAGTTGTCTCTGCAGATACGGCTGATTTAAATGCCAGTCTGTCGAACACGGTGTTTATCGACTGGAGTACGTTGAGCGGTGCAAATTCAGGTGACGGCGTCGACGCTAACGAACGTGGTCCAGCGGACGGGTACACCAGTTCATCGCGCGAAGCTATTACGTTGACCGCACCTGACTATGCGATTACCAAATCAAGTTCAAATAACGCTGCATTGAGTGCAGGTGAGAGCTTTACCTATACGATTGTCGTCAGTAATGTCGGTACACATGAAGGTGCTGGAGTGGTTGTGACCGATGCGTTTCCGGTGGCGGCGCTTGATTCCCCGATTGCAATATCTAATGGTGGCAGTTTTGATGCAGCCACAGGTGATATTACATGGAATCTTGGCGGACTGGCCGTAAATCAATCGATAACGCTGACAGTTGATGCTGTTGTTGCCAATCCTCAGTTGGTAAACGTTGATGGTGATGATAGTTCTGTTGACGATGCGTTTAGCAATGCGGTTTCTGTTACCGATGATGGATTGAACGGTAATGATCCAAACCCGTCAAACAACACAACCTCTGATACGGATAGTGTGGTGGCTGCGCCAGATTACTCCGTCACCAAAACCAACAACATCGAGATGGCTTCGCCAACCGATGAGTTCAGTTATCAGATTAGTGCGACCAATAGCGGAACCCAGGCTGGTACAAATGTTGTCATCATAGATACGTACCCGGTTGAGATACTCTCTGTTGTGGACGCTAATGGTGGAACCGTGGACAACGTTGCTGGTACGATCACCTGGAATATCCCTTTCATGGCTGTCGATGACGTTGTTAACTTTAACGTCGTGATGTCGGTTCTACCTTCTGCGAATTTGGATACAGCAGATCAACTCTTTACCAACAGTATCAGCATAGAAGATGATGGTCTAAATGGTGATGATACTAACCAGAGTAATAATCAGGACTCGCATTCAGATATGTTACTCAGCGGGCCCGGTGATCCACAGACGCTCATTGCTACCGGAACTAGTGATCGGGGTGATACATCTATACTCAGCGGCTCTGGTTTTGACAGATCAATGACCGAAATCGGCGAGCTCTCTGAACCACGCTATATTTCAGGCAACGCTATGAGAGTGGGACAATCGGTCAATGCTAGTTACGAAGATGACGTGCTGAACGGTGGAGATCTTCTTGATACCTTCAGTAACAACCCGGTTCAATTATGCGAAGTACACTGGATTGATAATCCGTGGTTAGGTGAACGCCCTGAAGAACTCGATAACGATGAGTTACTTGATCTGTTCATACCTGAAGACCAAACGACACAAACTGATCAGTCACCGGTCGATGAGACATCGCGCGACTTAATCTCGAACCATGAGTCGTTACAACTATCTGATCAGTTTGAACGCGAATCAAGCAATTTATTCGGTGCGAGTGAAGTTGATATGGTGGAACTGATGCAGGATTTACTGCTCAATCAGGATGGTGATGTTGGCGAGCAGGTACACTCTGGCAGTGAAGCCGCACAGATGACCGATACTATCCCGCAGAACACAGCAGCGGGTGATACATCGAAAACCTCAGACGCTGCCTGAGTATCTAACGATACGCACTTTTCATAAACATTGGTGTCTAGCTAGTTGCGAGATAAATTGAAGTTCGGTACGGGTTGTGGAACCCCGCTAAAAAGGCGTTGTTTATCACGTCGATTAGCCAACCACTTTTTTAATCCCGTACCGGCTTTGACTAGATTGGAATGTCCTGCTGTTTTTACGTAGTTGCCATCTCGCATGGGTCGATGTGCTTCTAGCTGCAAACCTTGATTTGAGTTAGCCCATTTTATAGGTTGGTTGATTATCTGAACACGGGTACCCGAAGTTACCATGCTCGCCAGTTCACGAATATCGTCTGGATAAAGTCTGATACAGCCGTGACTGACTCGCAAACCAACACCTGCTGGTTTGTTTGTGCCGTGTAGTAAGTATCCGGGTAGCGCCAGGCGAATTGCACGATCACCTAAAGGGTTATCGGGTCCGGCAGGTACAAGTTTGGGTAAGCTCAGGCCAGCGTCTCGGTACTCTTTTAAAATGGATGGCGGTGGTCGCCAGTCGGGATCATTCTCTATGCTGGTGATGCGTGTATCCGCTAAAGGTGTTTCCCATCCCGCTTTGCCAATACCAACCGGATAGGTGTGCACCCTATTATTATTCTGGTCGAAATAGTAGAGCCGCATCTCTGGCAAATTCACCACAATGCCCTCGTGCTCCACATCGGGGAGAATGTGTTGTGTAGGTAGCGTAACGCTGGTGCCAGCAGGTGCGAACCAGGGATTCACACCGGGGTTCGCAGCAACCAGTGCATCAAATCCAAGTTTTTCTTGCATTGCCAGGCTGGCAAAGTCTTCCTGTGGGTTGAGGTGCGCAGTACGCGGTGTGCCGACAATGCGTGTGCTGTTGGTATTGTATTCATAGCTGGCAGCTGTCGCCATTGATGAGATGCAGGTGGCAGTAATGCAGGTGGTTAGCAGCAGTGTGTGTGATGGACGTATCATTATCAATTTAGCGGCCAAAAACTGATTGGCTAAATAGAGGAGGGTAAGGAACAGGCGCGATAGCTCGTTTAAACGATCGAAGCGTTTTATGCCACAATATATGCGTTAATCTTCGTAGGCTTTTTATGCCCGAATGGCGAAGATAGTGACAATGTTATGATCTGGTACGGAGTCCAGTTGCGCAACACCCAACTGGTAAATTACTTTGTCGGAATTAAATAATCGGAGATATTGATGGACATTACACTATACCACTCACCGGGTGCTTGCTCGGATGCAACCTACATCTCGCTTCTGGAGGCTGGTGCTGATTTTGATGTCAAGTTCGTTTTGTTAAAGAATAATGAGCAATCGAATCCGGACTATGTTGCCGTTAATCCTAAGAAGAAGGTGCCGTTTCTGGTCGTCGATGGACAAGGCCTGAGCGAAAATATCGCCATGCAAACCTGGATTGCCGAAACCTACCCAGAAGCCAAACTGCTGCCTTCCGACAGCTGGGACCACAAACAGGCGCTGTCCCATATGGGTTGGTTCGGTGCCGGCATTCACCCGCACATAACTCGCCACTTCAAGCCGGTAAAATTTAGCACCAACGAAGATGCACATGCCGATATCAAGGCCAAAGCCAAGGCAATGTGTATGGAACAGATAGAGCTGGTTAATAATGAGTTGGCGGGTAAAACATGGTTCTTCGAACACTACACTGCTTGCGATTCTTACTTCTTCTGGATCTACGAGCGCGCTCTGAAGGAGGGTTTTGAGTTGAGCCGCTTCGAGCATTGCACTGCCCACAATAAGCGCATGCATGAACGTGAAAACGTGCGAAAAATGCTCGCGCACAAACCGGGTTGAATGTGGCAGGACTCGGATCAACAACTGAAATGAAGGTGCAGTTCATGCACCTGATGATCGAAGGCGAACTATAAAGTTGCTAACTTGTTATAAAAATCGATAAAAATCTCGTCTCTTTGTATGTCGTGTGCTTCTCGAATTAAATGGCGCTTGTCATCTTTTCTCCAATATAGTTTTTCATCAAGGATGGGCGCAGAAGTTAACAGGGTAGGTACCCAATCCGGGTTTATCAACCAGGCAATGTCGATCATGTCCCAGATGACCCAGGTGCGTCGTGGGGTATCCTCTAACGCAAACATGGTGTGCAATGGATTGTTTGTATAGAGGTGGTGCAAATAGTCTCCTATGTCACCTGCGCCTTTTACAAATCGCTCCATCTCGGGCAACGATATTTTTAGCTGCGCGCCAACGTGGTAACCCGGTAAATAAATCAGCGCGACTCCGGAGTCGAACATCAAACGCGAGGCGTGGATATCCTGCACCAGATTTAATGAAGGCCGGTTGCAGTTTGGCGCGTTGCTTGGATACGCTGATGTCCAGATGACGACAATGTTCTCGCGAATTTCCGGTGCGAGTAACAGGGCTGCCGCGATATTCGTAACGCAGCCCATGGCGGCAATGTATAAAGGTTCAGTACCGCTTTTTGCTAAATCTATAATGGCGTCGACAGAAGCCGAGCGTATCGGCTCATTGGCCGAATGCATATACTCAGTTGCTCCTCGAAAAACATTGTTGCCGGCAGGCATGCCGAGTTTGTCATAGACGGTAAGAATTTCCTGATAGCTCAATTCCATACCTTCTGCCGCGCTCACGAATTTTACATCCTCAGCCCGGGTGCCACTCTTGTGTAAGCGATGTATCCACCCCTGGAATCCGCCAACCAAGTGTTCAGGGATGGGCTTGCCAGCGTCAATCGCACGTTCTGCGTTAATCAATTCTTTACGATGATGGGCAAACGAAAACGGTTCTGCAGTAACGGCCTCTACCGTCATTTTCTCCGGAGATAAAAGGGCCCAGGCGAGGGCGTACTGATCATCGATTTCGTTCGCGGTATCGGTATCGATCAATAAACGTACCTTTGATTGAGGCGGTGCTAAAAGATGATTCATTAGCTCCGAATCAAGTTTTGGGAATAGATCGGATGTGGTCATTGGACGTTCCTTGTTGTGCTCAAGTAAAAATAGATGCAGTAGCCGACTAAATGCTTGGTTGGCGTGTTTGCTGAGTTAGATTGAAACTGATCGAGCCGGTGCGGAAAACATTTTCGTGGAATACCGCGTTATCACTTTCATCAAATGCCGAACAGGCTTGAAGCAGCAACGGGTGATTTACGTCTACCCGCAGTAGCTTGGCTGTATTTTTATCAGCAGCTATCGGACTGATCTCTTCGCAGGCGGCAGACCAAACCAACTTGAATCGTGCACTAAGGATGCGCAATATAGATTGATTAGGGCCAGTTTCTGGAAAGTCTTCAGCGCATGCGTCACGCATTAAAGCGCTTGGCGCATACGTGTGCACAAGCATCTTAGGAACATCGTTGACTGTTCGGAGTCGTGTCACTCGTGTTACCGGTATCTTGTGTAAGCCGACAGGTAACTCAGAGTAGACCGATGCGTCAGGTGTAAATTGTTCAAGCGATAGAAATTGTGATGCCGGCTCAAGTCCGGCTTTTAATGCGGCATCGGTAAAAGAGGTCAGGCAAGTATCGGATGCTGGCGATAACGTTATTACCCGATAGCCGCTACCTTGTTTGCGTTCGAGAAAGCCGTCCTGAACAAGAATATCGAGTGCTCGTCTTATCGTGACTCTGGATACCTCAAATTGACGCGCCAGTTCGTCTTCTGTGGGCATGCGTCCGCCAACCGGGTAGCGCCCATCTTTAAGCCGCCCTATTAAAATGTTAGAAGCTTCTTTATATTTGGCGGTTTTGTTCGCTATCATTTTAGGTAGCCTGGGAAGTAGATGCTTGGCTGGTGGTTCATACCAGTGCCGCTTCCGCATCGCGCAGTACGCGCCGATTGATTTTTCCTGAAGAGGTCATGACAAACGCATCAACAAATTCTACTTCACGCGGGGCTTTGTAGGCGGCCAGGTTGGTTCGAACATGTTCACACAGTGACTGCTTCATGATATCGGTTGCCGGTTCACCATCGCGCAGCTTCACATAAGCTTTTACGATGGCACCGCGCTCTGAATCCGGCTTGGCGATCACAGCAACCTCAGCAACACTGCCGTGACTTAGCAAAGATTCCTCTACTTCTGCAGGACCAATGCGAAACCCTGACGACTTTATCAAGTCGTCGGTGCGGCCCTTGTACCAGAAATATCCCTGTTCATCGCGCACAGCCAGGTCGCGGGTGCGAAGAAAATCACCCAGTTCCATCTCACGTTCTTTTTCCGGATTATTGATATAGCCAAGAAAACGGGTTGGTGATTCTGCGGAAGTGACAATCTCACCGACCTCTCCTGCGGGTACTTCATCGCCTTCAGCATTGACTAATAACACGCTGTGTCCAGGGTAGGCGCGGCCCATTGATCCAGGTATTCGAGGATATAAGGCGGCGCAGTTTCCGATCAGGTGATTAACCTCAGTCAGTCCATAAAACTCATTGCAAACTACACCGAGAGAATTTTCTGCCCAGTTTAATGTCTCCGAAGCCAACGCCTCGCCACCGGTGCAGATGACACGCAATGATAGTTTGTAGTCATCGCGTGGTGCTCTTTGTTGAGCCAGTCGTTTGATCGCGGTAGGCGCAAGAAAAGTGTGTGTGACCTTGTGCGTTTCCATAAATTGGTAAGCGTAGTCAGCATTAAACCGACCAAGTGATGTTGCGATGGGTCGTCCAGCCATCCAGGCTGGGAATAACATGTCGAGTAAACCGCCAACCCATGCCCAATCAGATGGAGACCAGTAAACCGCGTCTGCATCTTCCATAGAAAGATTGAAAAACAAATTGATTGATGGTGTATAGGCTGCTAACACGCGGTGACCATGCAATATGCCTTTAGGTTTACCGGTTGAGCCCGAGGTATACATCAGTAGCGCAGGATCATCAGCCCCGACAAAGTCTGGGGTGAACGATGGCGCTTCGGTCTCCAATGCAGCCTTCAGATCGATTTCGTAATCGACCGGGTCTCTGATTAATACGTGTTCCAGATGTGGAAATAGCCTGGCCGCATCGGTTCGTAGTGAGGCCCATGCGTCTTGCGATGTTAGTAGTACTTTAAGCTGGCAGTCGTTTAACGCATGCTGTAATGATTGTGGTCCATAGAGTTGCGACAGAGTGACTGCCACTGCGCCTAATTTACAAACAGCCATGTGCGCTATTGCTGTGTCTGGGTGCTGACCGGTGTGCAAGCCAATTAAATCACCACGACCAAACCCGAGTTTTTGTAAAGCCGCTGCAAGGTTAGTAGATGCTGAATCTACGTCAGCAAAAGTCCAGGTGCAAACGTTACCATCGGCCTCTTCGAATATAAGCGCTGTTTTATCGCGACTACTTTCATCAAGGTGGCGGCCAAGCGTCATGTGGAAAATATTGCTGTTCTCTGGCCAGTTGATGTGCCAGTCACCTTTAGATGCGTGCAGGTTCAAGCGTGATAGCGTTGTCGGGTCTAGCGTGCTGAGTTCATTCATGGTTGTCCCCGTTTTTGTCCGACGTCAACACCAGTGCCGACTTATCCAGTGTCTGATCGGAATGAGTTTGGTCTGATTGAGTCACTTGCAGATATCCAATATCGTCAGCATTACTTATGTTGTCGAGACGAACCACCGTTTTGGTATCAGCCCCGGCAAACTGCACCAAAGCGTAATCGCCTTCAGTACCTGTGCAACGATTTACTATGTGCGCTTCACCTGAGAGGCTGACCCATTCGCCACTGGTATGTTGGCATTCACAGACGCGTATCGGTGGAAAGCTGACTTTTTTGCAGGCGCTGCAGCATCTGGCTACAGCAATTCCTTGGTGTAAGCCGCGAAGGTACGGCTCAAGCCATCCAGGGTGTAACTTATAATTTAGCGTTAGTTGATAGGGTGAAATCAAGCCACGGGTCCTTCAAGTAAAGTGACGGCGGCCGTTGTGCAAATGCCACCGTGCGTATCAGCAAGCGCAAACCGTGGTAGTAGCGACGGCTGCAAGTGTGCTTCGTAAAGGCCTTCCAGAATAAGTGCACAGGTAGCGACTTGGGCAACACCGGTTGCACCTACTGGAGCACCTTGTCCCATCAGTCCACCTGAAAGATTGATTGGACAGCCTCCATCTTTGCAAAAACGTAGCGATGCAAGGTCCGTTGGAATATCGTTGCTCAGACCAAGCGCATCGATTGCTTGTAGTTGTGCACCAGCATAGGCGTCATAGACTTCGGCAATGTCAATATCTTTAGGTTCGATGTTCGCATCCGCACAGGCGCGCTGCATAGCTATTCGTTTTGCAGCAAAATGGCCAGGGTCTGATCGTGCACCAAGGTGCAAGGTGTCGGATGCCGAACCCATACCGACAATAGTTGCCGCCGTTTTTCGTGCAACAGGCAGATGTTTTGCGCTTGATAAAATCAACGCTGCTGCACCGTCACTCAGTGGTGAACAATGCAGACGACGATAGGGTGTTGCCAGCATCGGTGATTCATCGATGTCTTGTTGCGAATGAATTTTACCGAGATGGGCGCGCGGGTTGTGCACGGCATTGGCGCGATTTTGTCGAGTGACTTGACCCAAATGATCCGAGTTTACCGCTATGCGATTCATAAAGGATTGAAATGACAGTGCGTACAGGGCGGTGGCACTCACGCCGGTTATGCCATCGGTCCATGCATCAAAGGAAAAACTGTACAACGATTTAACTGTTGCAGCAGACAGTTGTGATGCAGATGGATCAACCCCAACGACAGCCACGTGCCTATGCGTACCGGATTGTATTAGTCGTGAAGCGGTTTGTACCGCAAGCTGACCTGAAGCTCCGCCGCCTTCAACCCGCAACGTCGACACACCGATCAGTCCAAGGTCACTAGCCAGCACCGAGGCCGGATTTAATTGCAAGGTAAAAAAGTCGCTTTCAGTCGCGACAATGAGCGCATCAATATCTTGTCGCACGAGTGAGGACATTAATAACGCATCGTCGAATGCCTCTGACGCCCAATCTCTGAACGAGGACCCGTCAGTTCGTCGATTGAACGCCGTGATGGCGGCTCCGCAAACGGAAACCTTAGATTGAGCCATACCGCTTCCCGAAAAGACACCGGAATAAAACATAAACACTGGGATCAAGTTTGACTTAACTAATTCGTAAAGACAAGTTATTGTGATTCCATTAACTTTATTGAGCTCGTAACCTTATAACTATGGCAAGTGATGTGGGCATTCGTGATTGATGATACAACGGACAAAATAACGGCCGAGAGCGCGGGATACGGTGTTGCCGAACTGGTGTGTGCGGCGATGATTTGTTTTTGTGCTGGTGGTTTGTATGGTTGGAGCGCGTTGGTTCCTGTCATTGAGCATCGCTACGATGGGACCACAGCGCAAGCGGGTCTCGTGTTTTCCATTGCGATTGTTTCATTCACTGTGGCGGTTATCGTGGTACCGCGTCTCCCGCCATGGTTTACCGGTCTCCACGGATGTGTGATGTTCGGTATGTTGGGAGGCGCGTGTCTAGCGCTGGCGATGGCGGCGACGACGTATCCGTTGTTCCTGTTGGCCTTTGGTGTTGGGTTTGGCATGGCCAGCGGAGCCATTTATATTAATGCTCTGGGTGTGGCGAACAATACGGAACAATCTGCCATTGTGACGCCCTTGATGGTTGCCAGTTTCGGTCTTGGCGGTGTGTTATTCGCCCTTGTGTGGCGCTGGCTGATCGTTAATGGCTCGGGTACGTTCGCGTTAATACCTTTGCTTATCGCGTTGTTGTTAGCGTGTTCAATCGGTTGGTTCATCACCGCACAAATGTGTGCACCGATGAGCTTGAAAAGTCCTACGCACGCAGGAAAGGGGCCAGTGCTGCACCCTAAAATTCTAGTGTTGCTATGGATAAGTTTCGCACTCGGCTCGGCAGGCGGGCTGATGGTGTTGGGTCTTGCCGGAAAAATCACCGAATCGATCGGTGCATCTTCAGCCATCACGACGCTTGCCATTGCTGGGGTGGCACTGGGCAATACGTTGGGTCGCGCATCGGTCGGTGGTATAAACAAATGGATTAAACCGATCAATACGGCGTTGCTGGCAGTACTCGTTGGTGTTGTTGGTCTTGCAATTACCGGGCTTGCAGTATCAGCGTCTCAGATTGCGACCGGAATTGTTATAGTTGCCACCGGTTATGGAGCGGTGGCGTCGACAATACCGGTTTTGGTGGATGACCTATACGGCAAAGCCCGTTTCTCTAAACTTTACTCCATAGTTTTCACTGCATGGGGCGTCGCGGGTTTGCTGTCGCCATGGTTAGCGGGAGCGATTTATGATCGAACCGGCGATTTTCGCGTAGCGCTGTTGCTTGCATTATTGGCAACTATCGGTTCTTTTCTGGCACTGGTTACGTTGAAGATCAAAGCATATAAGCGAGTCAGAAAAACCTGTTAGCGGTTTTCGTTAGTACATAGAAGGATTTTAATCGTACTTAGAAGTGATGTGGTTTTGCTTGACATCTCCAAATGATTACTATCAAATTGTCTATACATATTTGCTTGTTTTCACGTAGCAAAGGACCGTTTCCGGCATGGCGATTCTTGATTATCCATCGACCATATGGAAAGACGCATTGGAATTGTCGTCTGAACAGATCCCGGCTGCGTTGATTTTGGAAGGCACCTGGTGGCGTCAGACCGCTACAGAGAGCCGCCTGGCCAAATTGTCCAACGTCCGAGAATTAAATTTTCCGGATATGTTCATCGGGGAATATGAAGACGTCAATGTCGCTTATTGTTGTGCTTATGGCGCGGCGAGGGCAGTGGAGCCTGCGCATATATTCGGGCAAATGGGTACACCATTGCTTATTCAGATAGGTACCTGCGGAACGCTCGATATCAACACGGGTACAGGCGTGGTTGTACTTCCTGAGTCCTGCGCTGCCAGAGATGGCGTATCGCAATACTACGGCGCCGGAGAAACTGTTAATACCTCGGCCTTGTGGGTCACTCGTGCAGAGACGCTGCTGCATGAACAACAAGTGGAAACCAGCCGGGCAAAACATTTAACCTGGCCAAGTCTTTTTGCTCAATCCGATGTTATGTGTGATGCTTGGGCGTCGGAGGGGTTTATCTCAATTGATATGGAGACGTCTACAGTGGCAGCAGTCGCTGATCATTTCGACGTCTCTTGTGTTTCTTTACTTTCTGTTTGGGATGCACTGCCGCATGGCCGAACATTTATGGATCCACTTAGTGAGGTTGACGCCAACAAGCTAAAGCGTTCCAATGAAATTGTCTTTCAGGTGGCGTTAGATCTTGCTCAACACGTTAACTTTAACGAAGGGTAAACCTGAACGAAGCAATGTAATCAAACCAGTTGTTCAAACCGGTTAATGGAGGAAAAATGAAACAATCACTGAAGTGGGTAGTTATAGCGGTATCTTTATCTGTAGGGTCGATGACGGCTCATGCTGATACAGCAGACGGGGAGTCATTGATTGGCATGCCCTGGGAAGAAGTAACAGCGATGGCGAAAGGCGGGGAAGTCAATTGGTTTCTCTGGGGCGGCTCCGACAACATCAACCAATATGTTACTGAATTCATCGGTGGCATTTTGAAAAAGGAATACGACATCACGCTTAACCGAGTTGGATTAAGTGACACCGTTGAAGCCGTTAACATTGTCTTAGGGGAGAAAGAGTCCGGGGTTATGGATAAGGGTTCTGTGGATATGATCTGGATTAATGGCGAGAATTTCAGAACCATGAAACAAGGTGGTCTGGCTTACTGCGGATACACCGATACCTTACCTAACAATAAACTGGTGGACTGGGATAACCCATCGATAGCCAACGATTTTGGTGTACCCGTTGAAGGCTGCGAGGTTCCATGGTCTAAAGCTCAATTTGCTTTTGCTTATGACACCGCGCGAACTGACGCGCCACCTAAATCTATAGGGGAATTGCTCGAGTGGGCTAAGGCCAACCCGGGTAAATTTACTTATCCGGCACCACCTGATTTTAATGGTTCCGTTTTTGTTCGACACGTCTTTTATCACGCCGCAGGTGGTGTTGATAATTTACTCGGAGAATTTGATCAGGCCAAATACGACGAGGTAGCGACAAAAACCTGGGACATACTGAATGATCTGGAGCCAAGCTTATGGCGTGAAGGCAAAACCTATCCTGCATCCATTGCAGCCATGGAGCAACTCTACGCAAACTCAGAAGTTGACTTAACGTTTAACTATGAACCAGCAGGCGTTGGACTTAACATCGAAAACGGTGTTTTCCCTCCTACCACTCAAGGCTATGGACTGACTGATGGCACCATAGGTAATACCAACTACACCATCATTCCTTTTAATTCTCCTAACAAGGCTGCAGCCCTCGTGTTGCAGAACGTGTTGTTGTCCGGAGAAGCGCAGTTGCAAAAAGCAATGCCTGATGTGTGGGGAGCAAAGGCGGCGATTGTCGTTTCTCGCACAACGCCAGAAATCCAGGAAAAATTTGCGGCCATCAAAACGCACCCGAATGTTGCTCCTGCTGCAGAGCTTGCTAAAGCTGCATTACCTGAGCTGCAGTCGTCATGGATATCTGCAATCGAAAAAGGCTGGCAGGAAAATGTTGGTAACTAGTTGCGAAGATTAGTTGTGTAGATTAGTTACGTGGATTAGTTACGTGACGAGTAGCGTTGACTGGTCGCGTTGACTAATCTCTCTGCGTAATATCGTGGCTTGCCGATTTATTATTTTCGGTGAGCCGCGTACTCCAGTTATCGCGGGGGTAACAATCAATTTCTGGTAAATCGATCAACTGTGTTTAGTGGAACGCATCTGAATGTTCTCTATGTTTTATGTCTGACAGATTAAAAATTGGATTGCTGCTGTTTCCGGCATTGAGCATTATTATTGTGCTTTTTTTCGGTGGGCTGCTGATTGGACTCATGCGCAGTTTCAACTACATGCCTATCATAGGATTGACTGAACCTGATTTAAGTGCCTATATTTCAGTGTTTACCGACAAAGAATTCTATTTGTCATTTTTACTGACGTTTCATATTGCCTTCACATCAACAGTTATTTCCTGCATTTTGGCGGTAGCTGCAGCACTGTTATTGCGGCGACAGTTTATTGGTCGGGCGGTAATTAATTTTCTGTTCCAATTAAACCTGACGGTGCCACATCTTGTCGGCGCCATTGGCATACTGTATTTGTTTTCGCAATCGGGAAGCTTTGCAAGGCTTGCTGCACAGTGGGACATGATATCGAGCCCGGCCGATTTTCCGGCGCTGGTCTTCGACCCGTTTGCCATTGGTATTATTCTTCAGTATGTCTGGAAAGAAGTCCCCTTTATTGGGGTCATCATATTGGCCAATATGCAGTCCATAGGCGAAGACTACGAAAGTGTTTCGCGTTCATTGGGTGCAAGCCGCTGGCAGGCATTCAGACACGTACTGATGCCACTGATTTTTCCAGGCATGCTTTCCGCCTCTGTCATGGTGTTTGCGTTCACTTTCGGTGCCTATGAAATACCGGCTATACTCGGTGCAAACTTTCCAGCGGCGTTACCCGTGCTGGCTTATCGAAAGTATACCGATGTCGATCTGGCGGCACGCCCCGAAGCCATGGCGATGGCCATTGTGATTGCACTTCTCAGTGCCGTAATGATCTTTTTGTATGTTCGCTATTCGCGGCGCAGGATCAGAAGCTGATGGAACGCAACGGCAGTTTGCTTGGTAGTAGTTTTCGCTTTCTAACAGGCACGGTGCTTATTGTCTGGCTTGTACTTCCACTGGTGCCATTGGCAATATGGTCGTTTGCTAAAGGCTGGTTCTATCCAAGTTTGCTACCCAAGGTTTGGTCACTAAGAGCCTGGGAATATACATTTTCGGATACGTCCGGTGTATTGGACAGCTTATGGCTCACCATCGGAATTTCACTGGCGGCAACCGCTTTATCTGTATTAGTCGGCGTGCCGGCGGGCAGAGCATTGGGCATGTACCAATTCAAGGGTAAATCTTTTGTTGAACTATTAATTCTGGCACCCATGATTGTGCCGGGCATCGCCGTTGTGCTCGGTATCCATTCCATCTTTATATCTATGGGTTTAACCAATACCGTTCAGGGTGTGATTCTGGTGCATCTGATTCCAACCATTCCCTATATGGTATTGGTGATGGCAGGGATATTTGCGAATTACGACCCTGCGTACGAATTGCAGGCGCGTTCATTGGGCGCATCGCCACTAAAAACATTTTGGTATGTGACCTTGCCAGCGATAATGCCGGGCATTATTGTCGGCGCTTTATTTTCGTTTCTGGTGTCGTGGAGCCAGTACATTTTAACCTTACTCATCGGTGGCGGCAGGGTAGTGACTTTACCGTTGTTACTGTTTAATTTTGCGACGTCAGGGCGTAATGATATTACCGGGGCGATCGGTCTTATTTATATTTTGCCCGGCATTGTTATTCTTTTACTAACCGCTAAGCACCTGTCCGGTCGCAGCGGTGCAGTTGGAGGCTTTGGCCAGATTTGACACACGTCTCTCTACAAGCATTAACCAAGATCTATCCAGGTTCGACAGAACCGTCGCTGGATAAGCTATCACTTGAAATACCCAGTGGCGAGTTAACTGCCTTGCTGGGACCATCGGGTTGTGGGAAAACCACAACCATGAAAATGATCGCTGGATTATTAAAAACCACCAGCGGCGATGTGGTATTTGATGGTCGCTCCATTCTTCAAGACAAGCCTGAAGATCGTGGTGTTGTTATGGTGTTTCAAAACTACCTGCTGTTTCCGTACATGAGTGTGGCGGCGAACATTGGATTTGGTTTGAAAATGCGCAAAATAAATCAAGCCGAGATTGATCAGCGCGTCAGCGACATGCTCGATCTTGTCAAGCTTCCGGATTTGGGTTCGCGCCGGCCCAGTGAACTCTCCGGTGGTCAGCAGCAACGAGTCGCGTTAGCCCGAGCGCTCATCGTGCAACCGAAAGTACTTTTGCTGGATGAACCGCTGTCCAATCTGGACGCGCACCTACGCTTTGAAATGCGCGATCTTATTCGTAACCTGCAACAAGATATGGGTATAACCACTATTTTTGTCACACACGATCAAGAAGAGGCCGTGGTGCTGGCAGACAAAGTTGCGCTCATTCTCGATGGTCGATTAAAACAATATGATGTGTCGAGTGCGTTCTATTCACGCCCTGTAGACAAAGCAACGGCGCTGTTTTTTGGTGGACAAAATTTCATTTCTGGTGAAGTTAATAATGGTGTATTTGCATCCTCGTTCGGACAATTTCAACTTCACGATAAAACCGAAAACGGTCCTGGTACCTTAACCATCAGACCTGAGAATATTCGCATTGATAGCGGTAGCGGTGGTAGTAATTCGGTTGTTGCGTCGATAGTGGAAAAAATATACATGGGCACCCAAACACGACTGCAGTGCCAGGTAGGCGATACCTTACTGCAGGTGATCGCTAATCCCAACGATGTGGAAGGCTATACAGTAGGGCAAGACATCTCGCTGGCCTTGCCGGCACAATCATTATGGGTGTTGAGATCCTGATAACGTAGATTAACAACGCATATTAAGGAGTAACGATGAAATTTAGTGTGCATGCCGGACTCTGGATGGCGCAATGGACTGACGAGATAACGCCCATACTAAAGACCGTCGCTGATCTGGGCTATGACGGAGTCGAAGTTTCTCTATTAGGTATGTCTGATGAAAAGGCGGCGGCCTTAGGCAAGTCTGTGCGTGAACACGGTCTGGAAGTCACCTGTTCGGATGGACTCTCTATTCAGAAAGATATCACCTCGCAAGACCCCGCCGTCCGCGAAGCTGGCATTGAGTATTTAAAGTGGGCTATCCGCACCACCTCATTAATTGGTGCTCGCGGTCTTGCTGGTGTTTTGTACGCGCCATGGGGTGTGTTCGATCCGGCGAACAAGGTCGTCAGAGCTGAACGATCTGCTGCTGCATTTACAGCCGTTGCAGATGAGTTGGAAGCGCACGATGTCACGCTGGGTTTGGAAGCCATCAATCGTTTTGAAACCGATTTACTTAATACGTCTGAAGAAGCTGTAAATATGGCCAATGCTGCTGGTTCGTCCAGAGTGGGCGTGTTGCTGGATACGTTCCACTTGAACATTGAGGAGAAAGACATCAAAGGTGCTATTACCAGTGCTGCAGATAAACTGGTGCATTTTCATGTTTCCGATAATGACCGCGGTGTTCCCGGTTCGGGGCATGTGCCATGGGATACCGTTAAGAAGGCGTTGAAAGAGATCAACTATGACGGCTGGATAGTGGCGGAGATGTTTGTTATTGCTGGAAACCCCGCTAGTAAAGACTTGAATATCTGGCGCAACATTGAGCCTGAGGCAACGGCGGCAGCACAACAAGCGTTGTCTTTTATGCGCGGGCAGTTTGGATGAGCACCGAGTCTTATCCATCTGGATTTGATCCATCAAAGTTTTATCGTGCGCTATTGACGCGATTCGAAACGCTCGAAGGGGAACACAATAAACTTGATGCGGCCACCGGTGACGGTGATCATGGTTCAACACTGGTTAAAGGTTTACGCGCCATCGTGGACAATGATTGCGAATTGCCAGTGAAAACGTTTCGGCGCGCCGCGGGTGGGGCTTCGGGTTCTTTGTTTGCCGAACTTATAAGTGCACTTGATAAAACATTGCGACAAGAGATGCCGCTTGTCGAAGCTTTGCAGCTGGCGGCAACACGTATTTCGCAGATAGGGCAGGCGGTAGCCGGCGATAAGACCATGCTCGACGCTTTGCTACCTGCAGCAAAGTCGCCAGATGCGAAGGTTGAAGCTGTGTTAATCGCTGCTCGTCATGGTGTAGATGCCACAGTGGATATGGCTGCCAAACGCGGCCGAGCCCGATATGTAGAAGGAGGAGGCGTTGGGCATCAAGATGCTGGTGCAACATCAGTTGCGGAAATGTTGTCTGTTTTCGCTGAACACTATCGCGAGCCTGAAGCTTAGGTTTAACGAAACTGGTTTTATGAAACAAGTTTAATGAAAAAACTATTCAATTCCAAAGACAGAATGCCGGATGACATGATCGATGGATATGTCGCAGCCTATCCCGATGTTGTACAGCGCGGCGATAATCCACGGGTTGTGCGTCGAACGCAGTTACGTACCAAGCAGGATAAAGTGGCTTTGCTCATTGGCAACGGTTGTGGCCATGAACCCATCGCTATGGGTTTTGTTGGGACCGGTCTGTTGGATGCTAACGTTGTTGGTGATGTATTCAGCGCGCCCTCGGCTGATTTAATAATGGAAGGCATTGAAGAGGTTTGCGGAAAGGCCGGGGCGGTATTGTTAATTTCGCGGCATGAAGGTGATGTGATCAATGGCAATGCTGCAGCGATGATGGCACAGGATGATGGTTATGATGTGCAACCTTTATTGATGTACGACGACATATCATCTGCGCCCAAAGGACAAGAGAGTGATCGGCGTGGTGCTGCGGGTACCATGTTCATCTATAAAATTCTTGGTGCCGCCGCGGAAGCCGGTATGAGTCTTACCGAACTGGTAGAGCTTGGAGAATCGGTGCGAGCTCAAACCCGGACACTGGGCGCGGCTCTCTCACCTGGTACCTCACCAATTACCGGTGAGTTAATGTTCTCACTGCCCGATGATGAAATTTACATTGGTATGGGGGTACACGGAGAGCCGGGAGTAAGTCGACGAAAAGTGGGCCCGGTTCGCGATCTGGTGACGTACATGGTCGAAGAACTATTAAACGATAAACCCATCGAGCCAAACACGGCCACCGTCGTGCTGGTAAATGGTTCAGGCGGCACGACCATGATGGAGCTGCTAACCGTTTATGCAGAAGTTAATACCTTACTTGCGGCGAAGAGCATCACCAACGTATCACCTATGGTCGGTAGTTTTTCAACAACACAGGAAATGGGTGGGTTTTCAATTTCCTTGTTCACGCCCAATCCAGCCATGCTCGAATACTGGCAAGCACCACAGGCTTCACCCAACTTTCCAAACATTTTCTCCGGCTCGGGAGTCAGTTAGCGATGGAAAAACAAGCTCGTACATTTCATGGAGTGGCGATCGATGCTGGCAGTGGTCTTGAAAAGATGCTTCGCGATGCACGCGGTGCAAAGGGCACTAAGGATGATCTGAGTATTTTTAAGCGTTGCGTTATGCAAGAGCTTGGAACCGGCGCCAGTACAGTGTTGGTTGATGCGCAATTGGGGCCGGATTTACTACCGCACTTTCCGAACGGTTGCACGCCGACACTTGCCTACGAAGCAGATGTTTATCACATTTCGGACGATGACAGAATCACCGTACTGCCCGAACATCTTAAACCCACAGACTTTGCATCGTTAGGGGTAAAACAACTGAAGTTTTTTATCTACTATGCACCCGATGACGACCCGGCGCTCAACAAGAAAAAACAGGATCTGGTGGCCAGCATCGGTGAACAATGCGCAAACCTGGACTTGAAATACTTGATGGAGCCGCTGGTCTATCATCCAACGATTCAACCGGGCACGGCGGAGTATGCAAAGATAAAACCGGATATGGTTAAGCACGTCACCGAGTTGTTTGCCCAACCTCAATTTCATGCCGATGTATTAAAGGTCGAAATACCGGTTGATCTGAATTTTGTAGATGGTTTTGGCGAACCACAAAGAAGTCGCGACGAGGCACTCGATGCTTTTCGAATGGCGGCAGAGCCAGCAAAGCAACTTGGCCTGGTTTACTTAAGTGCCGGGGTTTCATTTGAGTGGTTCGAAGCTTCGTTGCAGCTTGCCGATGAGGCGGGTGTTAAATTCAGCGGTTTTATGTGTGGGCGAGCGCTCTGGGCTGATGCAATATCCGAATTTGGTACCGGTGGTGAAGATGCGTTACGACTATGGTTACAAGAGACAGGTACTCGACGACTAAAACAGCTGATCAGCGCCTTGGGTTAAGACTTTTTTATTAAGTTGAGGAGCAGCGATATATTGAATGCAACTCAATTAAAATCAGAAAACAGGTATCAATCACTATGTCAGATAAGTTCACTATCGGATTGATTCGAGCATCGCTGCCGAGTTACTTTCCTGAAAAGTATGATGTCTGGAGCCGGGCAGACACAGCGCTTTCAGCACTGTGTGAACAGGAGTCAGCACAGCTATTTGTGGCCTCTAAAATTCCTATCGATGCACGCGATACGCAACAAGCCCTGGATGAATGTATCGCTGCAGGTGCGGATTTCATCTTGCTGTTACATGGCGGTTTTACGATGGGTGATGTTGCCAGAACGATTGCCGCAGCGCCGGTCAAGGCAGGCTTCTGGTCTGTACCCGAGCCTGTGCGTACCGGAGATGTCCAGCTAAACAATTTTGTGTCGTTGAACATGTCAATGTCAATCGCAAGACTGGTTCGTAACCTGCGTCAACAGCCGGTTCAGTGGTATCACGGCGCACCAGAAAGCGATGCGCTCATTAGTCGAATGAGAACAACGATAAAAGCACTCAGTGCGCAGAAGCAGCTGGCTCAGGCAAGGATTGGCGTTATCGGAGGTCTGGCCATGACTTTTTACAACATGGAAGTGTCAACGAATTCGCTTAAATCAAAACTAGGCGTTGATGTCGCTCATCATGATATACACGAACTGACACAACGAATGGATGCCATTGATCAAGATCGCGCTGCCACTGAACTGGCTTTAATTCAGAGTGCAGCAACGGTGAGTGGTGTTAGCGATGAGCAAATGTTACTGCAGTCCAGAGCTGTGCTTGCGATGAATGATATCAGCATAGAGAACAACTACGCCGCTTTAGCTGTCAGCGATTGGCCAGCGTTACAGGAATACCCCGGTTTTCATCCCGGTGCAGCCTTTAGTTGGCTGGAAGAAAAGTACCACTTGCCGGTGGCCTCGGAAGGTGATGTGCTGGGCGCAGTAAGTCAATTGGTGGCGAAATCCATCACTGGTCGAGTGGGGTACTTACTCGATATGACGGAGCCCGATCTCGACACCGGGCAATTGTTAATGTGGCACGGCGGCGGTGGACCGTTATATCATTCAGACGACGACGGTGTTCGCTGGATAAATCACCCGATGATCGGTCGTGGTACTGAACAAGGACCAATCTATGGAGCGATAGCCGATTTTGTTTTTCGTGATGGTCCTGTGAGTGTGTTTCGAATTGCCAGAGATGGAAACGCTTTGTTTCAGATGAATAGCGTTATTGCTGGTCGTGATCCCAGCGGATTTACCGGCTGTCGCGGTTGGCTTGAAGCCTTTTCAATGCAAGGTGATTCATTGTCGCTCGAAGATACGGTTAATACGGTTATGATGCATGGCCTGGAACATCATTTTATTCTGGTACCAGGAGATATCGAAGCAGTTCTGGCTGAATTTAGCGCCTGGAGTGCAATGCAGACTCTTGGTCCACGAATTGCCAAACCTTATTTATGTGCCGAAGATTTTAGCTAGTCCAAATCAGTCAATAAATAATGTCCAGCGTAGCTGTTGGAACAACTTTGATAATTTTTAGGGTCACTGTCCTGCCATATGAGTAACAACAACCCAACCCGTGTCGATGAAACGGCTGCACGTGCCCATCTGGACACAATACTAAGTGACCACGAACAAGCCTTCGAGACGTTTTTCCTGGCAAGGTTTATGAACTTGTCGTTTGAGTATTTACCGCTTGAGGCTTCTGACGGAGATAAAGAAGTTTGCCAGGTCAGTTTTCCAATGTCAGATATGCTAAAGAACCCGCAAGGGTCGTTGCATGGAGGTGCCATGGCAACCGCTATGGATATCTCAATGGGCCATCTTGTAAACAAAGTGGCGGGTCCCGGAGCAACGATTGAAATCAAAGTGCAATACATGCGCCCGGTGTTCGAGGGTATAGTCACATGCGAAGCTCGATTTACGCGCAGGGGCCGTTCATTGGCTTTTATGGAAAGCCGTCTGTGTGATGCAAACGGCAAGTTAGCAGCTCTTGCAACAGCAACGTGGAAAATGCCTTAATAACCAAGCTCAAGCGTTGCGGGGGCGGTGGTTTAAAGCTGTGCTAATAGCGCCATCGGCATCATGCGAGCAGTTCGCGCATGACTTCATCAGGGTCGACCGGTAATGCAACCGGCGTACCTCGAATGGCTGAAACATCCATTGCCATGGTCATCAATAAGTTTCGGTGAGCTTCACTCGCTGTAGTGTGTGGTGTTGACTGGCCTGTATAGATACGTTGATACCACGAGTTGGTTTCCTCGCGCATGGGTCCCCACAACTGGCCATCATGTATATCACCGGGCGGGTAGCTGGTTAGAAAATCAACGTGTCGAGGCGCACCCGGATCGAAGCCTTCGGGCGCATAGCCAGCACCTTGAGCTACATCGCTGGCCAGAACAAGGTCGCGATGAGTATCTTCAATATCAATAACACCTTTATCTCCGACAATTCCAATTTCAATACCATAAACAGCACCAGGCCAGACAACGGGCAAAGCCCAGCTGATGTTCATCGACCATATCGTGCCATCATCCATGGTGAAAACACCAAATGTGGAATCCTTCGTGCCCCATTCACCCAGCACCGGATCACAAGATTGCGCAAACACCGATACTGGTGTCTTGCCTTCCATTAACCACATGGACATATCCAGACTATGAGTACCAGACACCACCATTGGCGTTAGTGTTGCTCGTTCCTGAGTTCTCTGGATGGTCGCGATCGGCACCATTCGATTCATAAATGCGCGGGTAACCACTGAATGAACATCACCAATTTGTCCGGTGATAAGTCTTTCCTTGACGGCCAGAAATCGACGTCTGAATCTTTGTGTGTAACCGACAACAGCGTCGACACCGGCAGCCTCGATCGCGGCAAGAATTTGTGCGGACTCGCGAGCATCGGTTGCTAGCGGTTTTTCGATGAACAAATCATGGCCTTGTTCAATTGCCAGCATTGTCGGGTCGAAGTGGAAATTCTCATCTGTTGCGATGATGGTGGCTGTTACTTCGGGACGGGCGAGTAGTTCTTTGTAGTCTGTGGTAAAAAAATCTGCATCAACATCAGTTTGCAGTTTCTTTCCTATATCCGATTTAAGGTCACAAAGTCCAATCCATCCAACGCCGGGGTAGTCTCGAGCCAGTATTGCGCGAATACGTCCAATCGTACCGCAACCAATGACGGCTAATCCGATAGTTTTCTTTTCTCGTTTAGACATAACAGACTCTTATCAATATCAAGTGTTTGGAGGGATGGTCCGTCTAAGTTGCCAAGTTTTTATTTTTACGTGCAGAACGTAAGGCGCGGACTATTCCTTCGAGTAAAACGAACAATACACAAACCATTAGCACTGTGCCGATAGTCTGGGATAAAACAAAACCGATAGACTTGTCCTCGAACAGCAACAATGCTCTGCGCAGGTTCTCATCTGCCAGCGGAGCTAGAATAACGCCGAGTACAATGGGTGCAACCGGGAAGCGAAAAATTGACAACAACCAACCGGCAACACCGGCAGCAAACATAATCCACACGTCGAACATGGAGAGTTTTACTGCGAAAGCACCGATCACACAGACCGGGATGATGAGTGGCATTAACACACCGCGTGGAAGACTGAATAGTTTTACACAGGGAGCTATTAATGCAAATGCGGCCATATACATAACGAGATTGGCAACGAAAAGGGCTGCGTATATAAAATAGATTAGCCCGGGGTGATCTATTTCAATGGTTGGCCCAACAACCACATTCTTAAGCGTTAAGGCTGCGAGTAACGCAGCTGCCGGCGCATTGCCCGGTATCCCAAGTGCAAGTGTGGGTAGCATTGAACCGCCAATGTTTGCATTGTTGGCGGTTTCTGCACAAACAATAGCTTCATAACTGCCTTTTCCCCATTTTGCTTTTTCGGAAAGTTTAGCGCGTCTCCGACCAATGTCGTACGCTAAAAATGAAGCAACGTTAGCACCGGCTCCGGGAATTGCACCGATCAATGTTCCGAGTACACCTGATCGTATCGATGCGGGAATAAAGCGAGTTACCATTTCCATCGTTGGCAGAATGCGTCCGACTTTTCCAGGGATGGTCGGTGCGTTCTTAGAAGGCAATGTACGGAATATTTCTGCCATGCCAAACAATCCGATTAAAATTGCAACATACGAAATACCATCGAACAAAGCCATACTGCCAAACGTAAAACGTGGAACAGCATGAATTGAATCCAGGCCAACCAGTGCCACTAACATACCAATCCAGCCAGCAATCCAGCCTTTTAACGGCATGGTGCCAGCAGACATCGAACCGGAAACCATGATGCCAATGACCGCCAGCCAGAACATTTCCCAGGACCGAAAGTTGAGTGCGAAGCCCAGAATGAGCGGTATAAAAAGTATCAGCATGATGATGCCTATCGTGCCGCCGATAAATGACGAAACGATTGCCATACCTAACGCGTTACCACCTTCACCGCGTTGCGCCAGTTGATGTCCTTCTATCATGGTGGGTACAGCATCAGGCGTACCCGGAATGTTAATGAGTACTGCGGAAATTGCTCCGCCAAATACACTGCCAGTGTAAACGCCGAGCATAAAGCAGATAGCCACGTTCTGTGGCATGCCCGCAGACAACCCTATCAATAAGCCCATTGCCATGGTTGTGGACAATCCTGGCAGCGCTCCCCAAATGATGCCAAGACTCACACCTGCGATGGTTGATACCAACAACACAGGAGTTAAAATCTGCCAGAGTGCGTTTATGACTTCCATTGATTAAAAGCTACCGGGCAGGGGTATGACAAATGCTTTTTGAAAAACGACAGACAACAGCAGTGTCCAGATGATGGACAGTAAAGTGGTTATCCATAGTGGCCCGCGCCATGCACTCTGAATGATAACCACGAGCGTTATGATCGTTACCGGTTCAAACGCACTAACACTGAAATGCCAGCTGCCAATATTAATGTTGTGTTGAAAGGCCAGTAATTGTAACGAGGCAATGTAAACACCAACCACGGCTATCAGCAAAAAGGTACGTACTTGCTCACCTTTGTCAGCAGGTGCGATGTCAGCAGGTGCGATGTCAGTAGATGCGATGTCGCTGGTTACAAGGTCACTGGCTGCGACGTTAACATTTACGGTGTCATTTGGCGTCGTAGCAAATTCTTTTAAATTGCGGCGTCTGTTTATTGCTGTTGCGCCAAGAAAAAGCGCCATTAGAAGTAGTGACGCAGCAGTCAGGAATGGCAGCAAACCGGGTGCAGTCAGAATTGCACCCGGTACTGGCAACTTAAAGGAGGCGACCATCACGATCAACGCCAGACAAACAAGAAATCCCGCAGCGATCAGATCAAGGTGTGGTGCTGCGTATCCGGCGCCCGCTTCCTCGCCTTCGAACTTTACAGATTCAGCCACACGTTTTGTTAGCCTTTGATAGGAGGTGGTTCGTAACCCTCTGGCGGCCACCAGGAATCAAAATCACCCGGTGCAGGCAATCCTAATTCTTCTGCAGTTTTAACGTCAGCGCCAATTTGATCCTGAAAACGATTGAAAATATCGACCGTAACCGATTCCATTAACGCACCTTCTCTGTCGGCAGCTTCGCCGACTTTGACGTCAAGCTGGAAGAACTTGGCTTTCATTAGTTCTTTAAACGAATCAGAATTTGCGGCTGCTTTAAATCCGTCAGCTAATTGCTGCATAATTTCTGGTGGCAAATCACGCTTGACCATAAAATTGTACGTTGCACCAACAGGCAGGATCTTTTTACTCTCAGGCAGGATATTTGCGATTGATGGCAACGTAGTACCGTCGTCAAGGACAATATCTTCAGCGCTGGTCTGGCAAAGATTACGCAGTTCACCCGCTCTTATAAGCTCGATGTGTTCGTGCACACCCCCACCGGCAATATCGGTTTCGCCCTGCAAGCCGGCAAGTGTTGCTGGCTTACCACCTTTGTAGGGAACATATTTGAGTTCAACGCCTGCCAGATTGGCAACGATTAATGCAAGTTCATGCCATACGCCGCCGGTTCCTGACGTTGATATGGTCACTGAGCCAGGATTTTCCTTGGCAGCTTTAATCATGTCGTCAAAGTTCTGAAAGGGTGAGTCTTTGCGTACCGACCAACTGGCCAGTGCATTCGCTGCTTTCATCGGAACCCAGTCTTTCCAGGGTGTGAATTCGGCATGTCCCAAAACACGAACAAATCGATTGTAGTTTGCACCACCAAGAAGCGTGTATCCGTCGGACTTGGCTGCGTTTACGAATTGCGTAGCGACTCCACCGACGGCACCGGGTTTGTTGATGACGTTGATCTTCCAACCTTGTGACTTTGCCATTTCCTCGGCAAGTTTTCTCATTATCGTATCGGTTCCGCCGCCTGCTGCATACATAACCACGAGTGTTACTGGCCGAGCAGGGTAGCCCGATTGTGCAAACGCGCTGCCTGGCAGTGTGATTTGCATAGCTGTAGCACCCGCTGCTGCACCAGCAGTTGCAAGAAAACGCCTCCGGTTCATTTTAAGCTGATCTGTCATGATTACTTTTCTCCTCATTGAAGATGGTTTACTGATTAGGTAGTCAGATTTTTTCTTGTATTTTTGTTCGATTCTTGCCCAGGTCTGTGTATCCACGTTTCTGAACAAACGATGTAACTTCGGGTTCAAGGTCTGTTTGCATCAGTGCATTCCATCGATTATTGAAACCGAACAACGCGATTACAGCGCCGATTTCCACAACTTGTTCTTCGCTAAAATGTTTTTTAAGCTCGGCCATGTCTTCTTTTGATGCATGTGCAGGACACTGCCCGCCGGTCATAGCCACTCGTAATGCGGCCCTTTCTGCGTCACTGAAAGCGGGTGAGGTTTCGAAATCCCAAACGGCGTCGAGCTTAGTCTGGCTAACGCCATTATCAGCGCCATTTTTAAACGTGTGTGCTGAGCAATAGGTGCAGCCATTGGACAAACTGGTAACGTGAGCAACTAACCAGCGAAGTTCTGGTTCAACTGTTCCATCCGGGTTTCGTACGACGGCTTTAATCAGACCAAGTGCTGCGCGTGCAATTTCCGGGCGATGGGAAAGCGCCAGCATAGAGTTGGCAGTAAAGCCTGTGGCAGATGCGAGCCAGGCGATATCGGCTTCGGCATCTTCTGTTTCGGTCGAGTTTAGTGGCTCAACATGTGGCATTGTGACTCCTCGATCTGATGCTGTTTCCAGCGAGAAAGACTCTCACTCACAATTTATACTACCCCACTTAGTTCACATGATCAAAGATTATCGATAATCGTTTATCTAATAGAAATAAGCACGCCAGATGAGTATGGTACTTACACAGTTGTAGAAGATTGGTATGCAAACTCTTCAATATATGCGCACGAAAATCGGCAATCTATGTTGTTTTGAGTCTAAATTACCCGAGTACCAGTTGGCTTTTAAAAACTTAAGGAGTATTGAGCGTGGGAGAAGTTGTTGGAGTAATAGGGCTGGGAAATATGGGCCGTGGTATCGCAAAAAACATCGCCAAAGGGCAGCATAGCTTGCTTGTATGGGACGCAAATGAAGAAGCGCGTTCACCGTTCGAAAATATAGCTCGCATTGCTGAGCCTGCGAAAATGGCGGCAATGGCCGATTTCATTATCTTTGTTGTTCCAGGCTCAGAACAAATCGAAGGGCTGCTTGGTGAAATAGTTCCCGCCGCAAAATCTGGTTTGGTGTTATGGGATTTTACCACTTCAGATCCGACCTACACCAAGCGTCTGGCTATGCAAGCCGACAAATCCGGCATTCATTACATGGATGCTGGCATGACCGGTGGCGGGGCGAAGGGGGCAGACGAAGGCACGATGACACTGATGATCGGAGGTGTGGAAGACGTATTTATTCGATCGCAGCCGGTACTGAAATCTTGTGCGCGTGAACTTATCTATCTGGGTCCTTCAGGTGCGGGGCACACCATGAAAGTCGTTCACAATCTCATCACACATACTAATTTCCTCGCCTGTTCAGAGGCTGGTCGATTGGCGGAAGCTGCGGGTATTGAGCTAGCCGATATGATCAAGGTTTTCAATGCGGGTAACGCACGCAGCTTTATCTCGGAACGCCGATTTCCGGATCATATTTTGTCTGATACATGGGATGGGCGTTCGCGCATATTCAATCTGCACAAGGATGTAGGTATGGCGGTCGCACTATCAAAAGAGCTCGGTAGTCCGATGCGCATTGGTCACCAAACGTTTGCCTGGATTCAGGCAGCAGTCGATGCCGGTATGGAAGACGAGGATTTTACTCGACTATATCCGGCCTTGGAAGTCCTTGTTGATTAAGCGCGATCTTGCCTATGCGCCGGATATGTACAGTGCCGACACGCTACTTTTCTATAGCCGCATTCACAATCGGCATGGTCTTTTCAGCAAGCAAGCGCATGGAATTTTTTCCAAGTGCAGGGTCAAGCCAATCTTTACCGGCCAGCATAAGTGTTCCGAAGTCACCGACGTTTTCGCGTAATGCCAGTACGTCGTCAGCAACTTTGTCTGGCGTGCCCCACAGCACACAACGGTCGAGAACGTAGTCTACGGTCAAATCGTCGTCACTCATTTCCTGATCTTCCTTGAACAGATTAGATCGACCGTGTTTTTTCATCTTGGTGACCAACTGACTGAAATAGAATCGGTAGGGGCTGTTTTCTGCGTAAACGTAGTCTTTTGCGGTTTTAAGATCGTCAGCAACGAATATAGAGCGAGCGACTCGCCAGTTTGCTGAGTCGACGGTGCGACCAACGCGCTCGCAACCTTCAACGTATTTTGGCCAGTGTGACGCCACCCATTGCGGTAGGAGGAAGTTGGCAGAAATTGGATCCCATCCGCGCGCTGCCGCTTCGGTAACACCTTTGGAAAATGGTGCAACCACCGTTACGACGATTGGCGGATGCGGTAGTTGCAGTGGCTTGGGCATAATGCCCTGACCAATATCCACCAGTTCTGTTCTCTCGGTAGATACCGACCAATACTTGCCTTCTATATTATAGGGCGGCTCGCTTTCCCAAATTTTTAAAACGGTATTAATGCATTCCTGAAACATCAGGTTACGATCTTCATCAAGATTACCGAACGCTTCTGCATCTGATGCCAGACCACCTGGCGATATGCCAAAATTGAATCTACCATCGAGCATATGATCGAGCATAGCGATTTGTCCGGCGACCGCAGCTGGGTGGGTATTAGGCATATTGACGGTGCCGGTGCCAAGACGCATGGTTTTAATATCGTTGGCTAACCAGGCAAGAAATGCAACGCAGGACGTGACTCGTTCGGCTTTGTCTGTTGAGTGTTCTCCGATATACGCTTCGGTAAAACCAAGCTCATCGGCGAGCAGAAACGCCTCTCTGTCTTCCTGTAGGCAAAGACGCCAATCCTTTTCCAAAGGGTGAATTGGCATGGTGAAAAAAGCAAGATCCATTACGATTACCTTGAAATTCGATTGTGTATTCCGATTGAGCGAGCGGGTGCATCAATCGGGTTATCTGTCACCACGCTACCGGAAATGGACCTTTGTAAGAAATTATCTTTCCTACTATATTCCATCACAAAATCTGATATCGGGTTGCGATGCGATAATAGTGCTTATTATGCCATTTCGAGCGCGGAAACGCTCGACGGAGACCGGTGCGATCACGGTAGTTTTGAACCTGGCTTTTGAGCAGTTGTGATTGATTTTATTCCCGGTTCAGGACGATCTTTGTACGCCTGCCATACGTTCCAGTACTCGGCAAACCGACGCGGTATCGAGCTTCTGCATGCCTTGTTGCATTGCCTCCTCATAAATCTGTGTGCCGGCGGTGAACAGCGGGACAGGGCAATCGAGCTGCATTGCGAATTCGCGTATAACTTGTATGTCTTTTTGCCACACATCCATTTTCATGGTGGCATTTGAATAATCGTCCTTCACCATCATGGGGGCACGCAGCTCGTAAATTCTGGAATTTCCAGCACCAGCCTTAATCACGTCAAAAGTGGTTGCCGGATCCAGCCCCGCTTTCATGGCTAAAACCATAGCCTCTGCTGAGGCAATATTGTGAATATGCACCAGAACATTCGCGACAAACTTCATTTTACTGCCATTGCCAAAATCACCGACGTAAAACGTTTTTCTGGCCATGGCGTTCAACACGGACTGGCATTTTTTACTGGCTGTTTCATTTCCGCTGACGTAAATAGACAGATCTTTTGTAGCCGCCTGAGCTCCTGTGCCACTGACAGGGCAGTCAAGTAATGTTATACCGGCTTGTGCCAGTCTATCGTGAGCGAGGGTTTTATCTTCAATGGACAGAGTGGAACACTCGATAACGATCAGATCCTGTTTTTTACTTGCACCGATTCCATGCGTGCCAGCCATCACCTCGTGAAATGAATCCACAGTTGGCAGTGAAGTGATAATGACATCGCATAGATTGGCAACGTCGCAAGCTGATGTTGCAGGAATACCACCCAGCTGATTTAATTTTTCAAGGTTATCGGCATCAATATCATGTCCGTAAACGCTAAAGCCCTCACTAAGGATGTTACTTGCGAAAGAGCCGCCCATTATCCCAAGGCCGACAATTCCTACACACATCGATTCAGACATTGCATTGCCTATACGTTGAATTGATAAAGTGCTGGCCTGTATGCGTAACCGTCGCCAGTCTTCTCTACGTGACCGACGGCCGGAAACGGCATATGAAAGGCAATGACCGGGATGTTATCGGTTGCTACCATATCAAGCATTCGATGACGTGTAATTGCTGCCATGTCTGGATCATCATCCATACAAAAGTGCCAGTCGGGCCGCGCAAACGATGCAACGCAATGTGCAACGGTATCGTTTAACATCATTAAACTTTTATCGCCCTGTTCGAAATGAAAAGCAAGATGTCCTGCAGAGTGGCCAAACGCGTTTATCGCCGTAAGGCCTGATACTATCGATTCGTCTGGTTCAATAAAACGCATTCTCTCGGCAAGTGGAACAGCGACCTTTTGAAACATCGCCAGTGTTGGTTTGCGCATGTCCGAGATATTTTCGCCACGTTGCCAATAGTCGTACTCTGTACGTCCGTAAACAATCTCTGCGTTCGGAAATGTCGGAGCACCGTTGGTCATCAAATTACCGATATGATCAGGATGGCTATGGCTGATAACTACCATATCGATGTCTGATACAGAATAGCCGGCTTGCGATAATGATTCATTAAAATATCCGGCGGTGGGCATAGGTGCGTTTTCGCCAAAGCCCGGGTCAAATGCGATCAATTTGTCTTTGGTTTGAATGAGCGTTGTGACGAAACCGTGTTCCAGTTTAGGGAATGGCAGGTAGTGTTGCTCAGCCACCGCTTTCACCTCTTCGGAAGTGGCATTAGTGGCGATGAACGGGTGCAAATCGTCGCGCACGACATGACCTTCCAATAGCGAGGTAATAGTCGACTCACCAAATTGGAATTGATAAACATGCGGTCGGGTTTTGGTTATGATGCTGGAATTCATTTAAATCGTTCTCAATGTTAGTGGCTTACCGTTGGGTAGCCTCTCTAAAGATTGTGCTCAACAACGCTTACTGCTGGTCGGATTGTTTCTGGGTAGGGCGATTGGCCAGTACATGCGCTTTTGAGATGGCATGGGCTTCGTCAACATCTCCGGCAACGATAGCTTCAATAATAGGCAAGTGTGAGTCTGCGAGTTGCATAAGATTGCGCCGACTTCGTGTTACGTTTGTCATGGTTCTTGATTGCACGTTAAGCGTTTCCCATAATTCCAATAGAACTTTATTCTCACTGGCTTCTACAATGCAGCGATGGAAGTGGGAGTTGGAGCTGGCAAACGCATGTGAATCACTTTCACGTGCGGCTCGTTTCATTAGTCTGAGTGCTTCTTTCAGCTTGGATTTAATCGGTACTGCGTTCTGTGTAACCAACAATGCTGCATACGATTCCAATTGCGCACGTACTTCGTACAGTTGTCGCAGTTCATCGTTCGATATGACCCGAACGCGTGCACCCTTATTCGGGATGGTTTCAATAACGCCCAATACCTCCAACTCTCGCAGCGCCTCTCTGACTGGTGCCTGACTGGTATTAAATTCGGAAGCAATTTTGAGCTCGACAAGGCGACTACCAGGTTGTAGCGTGCCTTTCATAATACGTTCGAGTAGCTGGTCGCGAATTTGTTGTGGTAACGATATTCGGGATAGCGTGTTTGTTGAAGCCATATCAGTTTCTCTTAGAGTCAGACTAATTATAACCCGATGTTGGTGCTGCAAAAAAATTCTGATTAACGATTATCGATAATATTTGACATCATTGAAGTCGTTGCTTTAGTCTTGTGGTTAAGGGCGGCTGATACAGTCTATTTTGAGTCCGCCAGTACTTCACCTAATTAGCAACGCGAGGATGACCCACCTATGAGTGGTGTAAAGGTCTCGGACAGCATGCCTGTACCTGAAACAATGAAAGCGTGGGTCATCGGTGACCCCGATGAGCTTATTCAAGTCGAAAAGCCAGTACCCATGCCATCACGTGCAGAAATTCTTGTGCGTATCGATGCCGTAGCCATCTGTGCAACCGATCTTGAAATTATCCACTACGGAACACCGGCACTTATTGAAGGTGGACCACCATTCAACAAGAACTTCACGCCAGGCCATGAATACATGGGAACGGTAGCGGCATTGGGAGAGGGTGTTGACGAATTTGAAATCGGTGATCGGGTCACCGTAGAAATTCATGCAGGGTGTGGTCAGTGCAAACGTTGCAGGCAAGGTATGTACACCTCCTGTCACAACTACGGTCTCAACTATGGTGATGTGAACAAAGGCCATAGGGCCAACGGGTTTACTACCGATGGTGGGTTCACTGAGTATGCTGTTAATCACATTAATACGGTGATCAAAGTGCCGGACACCATGTCGGATGAAGAGGCCACGCTGGTGGTCACGGCAGGCACATCTATGTACGGGCTAACTGAACTGGGTGGATTGGTTGCAGGTGAAAGCGTCGTTGTTACCGGCCCTGGTCCCATCGGATTGCTTGCGGTGGCGGTGGCCAAATCGCTGGGCGCGTCCCCTGTGATACTAACCGGGACAAGAGACTCGCGATTAAAAATTGGTCTGGCGCTGGGTGCAGATCATGTGATTAATGTAAAAGACACCAACGTAGTTGATGCTGTAAAAGAACTGGCTGGTGAGCTAGGGGTCGATTATGTTGTTGAGTGCGCAGGTTCTGAAGTTGCCATAAACGATGCAATACACATGACCAACCGAGGTGGAAAAATTTGCCTTGCCGCTTTTCCGCATGACCCGGCAAAGATTGATCTTCCGCATGTGGTTAAAAATAATATGTACCTGTATGGCATTCGTGGTGAAGGGCGCAGTGCAACTCATCGCGCAATGGCGTTTATGGCCGATAAGCAGTTCGATGCATCGTTAATCCATACCCACACATTTGCACTGGACGATCTGCCCGAAGCGCTGCGTTATGCAAGGGAAAGAGTCGACGATGCTATTAAAGTAGTCGTAAAAGCACGTGATGCTCAACAAAAATTGAAGGCAGTTTGAACAATGAGTAAAGCCGATAAAGGGGTTTATGCAGCGTCTGTTACACCGATTGATGAATCTGGCGAACCAGATGGTACGCGACTGATCCAGCATTCTCAATGGTTAATGCAGCAAGGTTTAACCGGTGTCGCGCCGCTCGGTACTACCGGTGAAGGAAATTCTTTGCCGTTTTCATTTCGCCTCAAGGTGCCGGGTTTGTTTCGGGACGCAGGTTTTACATCCAATAAAGTGATATTCGGTACTGGCTCTTGCTCAGCTGGCGACGCAATAGCGGCAACTCGCGCCGTTATCGATGCAGGTTTTACCAATGCATTGGTGCTTCCACCGTTTTATTACAAAGGCGTGTCGGAAGATGGTGTATTTAATTACTACGACCGGTTGATAAATGGCGTTGGATCAGATGCCCTAAGAATTTACTTATACCATTTCCCGAAATTGTCGATGACGCCAATTACAGTTACGCTCATCCAGCGTCTTAAAAAAGAGTTCGGCCCGGTTATAGCCGGACTTAAAGACAGTTCCGGGGATTTCAAAGGAACACTTGAATTTGTGGCAGCCGCCGATGAGTTCGACGTGTTTCCAGGTACCGAGGCGGTACTCGTTGAAGGTGCAACCAAAGGCTGCGTTGGGTCAATTTCCGCAACCTCAAATGCATCGGCTGCATTGACTGCTGCAACCTATGCGGCACTGGGTACCCCGAAAGCGGCAGAGTTGCAGGAAACGCTTTCTGCGGTTCGATTGGCTATTGCCGATTTCCCGTTAAGTGCGGCATTAAAGCAAATTGAAGCCTGGCGTCACGAGGACGACAGCTGGCGCGCAGTACTGCCTCCTAATACTGTATTGAACGACGGTGATGCGAAGCGTTTGCGCGCGGCGCTTGAAGTTTATGAGCCCGCTGCTGGTGTGTTAAACGCACACCGTGTCGCTTCATAGCAAACAACAGAACGGAAAATATTATCATGGGGCAACCACAATTAATTGAAGAACCATCTGCTGGTGATAATCCCCGGGCACATTGGCCTGAGGAGTTGCAACTGGAATTTGACTCAGCGGGTAATAACGGTATTGTCGGTAGCGTGTTGGTTTCAGAAACCGACAGAGTACGAGTCTGGCATCTGCATTTGCCACCAGGTAAACGATGCAATTTCCATAAGCACGTGTTGCATTATTTTTGGTCCTGTCATACACACGGTAAAGCACGAGGTTGGTACGACGATGGACGTGTTCAGGACGTAATACATACACCAGGTGAAACAAAGCACTTTGAGTTTGCGCAAGGTGAAAGCTTTATGCACGCAGTGCAAAATGTGGGCGAAACCGATCTTCTGTTTACCACAGTCGAGTTTATCAAAGAGAGTCCGAATAAGCCTTTAGTCATACCGGACAGTGTTCGGTTGCCCGAAGAAAGTTAAGACCTTAGGAATACAAAACCAAGATAGATGTTGAAGGATGATAGCTAAAGAAAGTCAAACTACTGGAGGAAAAAATGATTGGAAAGATTCTATCAACGGCAGCGCTGGTTGGTATAACCAGCTGTCTAATTGCAGGTCAGGCACAAGCGAAAGATTTTACTTTGCGAATTGGATCTGGTCACCCGCCGGGTGTTGTATACGCCGGGTTAATGCAAAGTTATTTTCAAACCGAAGTAGAAAAACGAGTTGCGGAACGAACCGAGCACAAAGTTAATTTTGTAGAAGGTTACTCTGGCAGTATTGTAAAAGTTACCGAAGTGCTCGAAGGTGTGCAGGACGGCATTATCGATATTGGCGGTATGTGTATGTGCTTTGAAGCTTCAAATCTGCCGCTGCACGCATTTCAGGTTATGTTGCCATTTGGAACGATGGACCCTACCGTCAGTCTGAAAACAGCACAGGATGTGTATAAGCAGGTTCCCTACCTGACGAATGTATTCGAAGAAAAATTCAATCAGAAACTACTTTCACGCATTGCCGATGGTGGTTATAACCTGGGCACCAGTTTCGCTTGGGAGAGTCTTTCCGACCTGAAAGGCCAGAAGATTGCGGGAGCAGGTCTTAACTTGAATTGGCTGGAATACGGCGGTGTCACTCCGGTTCAAAGTTCTCTGGCCACGGCCTACACTGAAATGAAAACCAATGTTTATGAAGGGTGGATTATGTTTCCGAGTGCTTGGGTTAACCTGAAGCTGCATGAGCCCGGTCCGTTCTACACACTGATTGGCTTCGGCTCCATAACTTGGCATGGTCTCACAATGAACCTTGATACGTTCAATGAGCTACCAGCTGATGTGCAGGAAATTATTCTTGAGGTAGGCAGAGACTATGAAGAGCAAACCGGGATTGTCAATAAAGATCGATATGCCAAGGACGTTGATACACTTCGCGATCTGATAGCCGTTAATGAAATTGATCCGGCTGTACGTGCCGACTGGGCTAACTCACTCGCGGAATGGCCACAGAAAATGGCGAAAGAGCTCGATGCCGATGGCCTGCCCGGGTCGCAAGTGCTGAAGCTAACGCTTGAAGCTGCCGAGAAGAATGGCTATGAGTGGCCAGTGCGATACGCTATAGAGTAAGCGAAATAGAAAATGCATTGTCGGCACGGGTCTCACTATGGTGAATACCTGTGCCGGTTCTGTTCGGTTTACGAAGGCAGGCGCTTCAAGGTCTGCCAGATGTTTGCAATTGTCATAAGCAATTTCGCTATCAATACGATTCCTACCAGACCATCATGTTTTTAATCAGGCTGACAGATCAGATAACCAAATTGTTAATGGTGCTAGCTGCGTTTTGGGCCTTCGTCCTGTGTTTTATCACGCTTGCCGATATTATCTTCAGAGCACTTAACTATCCGCTTCAGGGTACAAAAGAAATCATTGCCAATTCAGTGGTGATCATTGTGTTTTTGCAAATTGGATTTGCCATACGCAGTCGTTCAATGCTGGGAGCAGATTTCCTTGTCAGCATCTTTGGAACTAATACACGACGGTACTTAACTGTATTCGGGTTGCTGCTGGGTGCATTGTTTTTCGCCATCCTATTTAAAGGCGGCATAGACCCGGCGTTCAGATCATTCGCTAACGGTGAGTACGATGGTGAAGGAGCATTGCGTGTGCCGGTATGGCCTGCGCGCTTTACCATTCTGATCGGGAGTGCTCTGGCGGTGATCAACTATCTGGCGCTCGCGGCTATTGAGTTGTTTAACCTGGAAGTTGATGATCTGGATTTGTAGCCAGAGCCCTGGTTGAAACCTTAACCGGATTAGCTCATTGCCCAAGATCATTTGCACTAACGAATTACACAAGCGAATTACACAAGCGAAATACACAAGCGAAATACACAAGCGAAATACACAAGCGAAATACACAAGCGAAATACACAAGCGAAATACACAAGCGAAATATGAAAATCGAGAGTCCTGAATTCGAATGTTTGACGTAAATACAGCAACGATCATTGTTGTCCTGCTGTTTGTGCTGGTTTTGCTTGGCGTGCATGTTGCCATAGCGCTTGGGATGACCAGTGTTGTTGGTATTTTTCTGGTCACCGGCAAATGGCGCATTGTAGAGGCAACACTTGCCAGCACCGCTGCCGAGGCTATGCGGGATTTCACTTTCGCTGTCATACCTCTGTTTATGTTAATGGGGGAATTTATCGGTCGTTCCGGTGCAATTAAGGACATCTATCACGCAATTAATCGTGGTGTTAAAGCATTACCAGGTAGGCTCGCCGTGGCAACCGTCATCGGTAACACTATATTTTCTTTTGTAACCGGTGTGTCCATCGCGTCGGCTGCGGCCTTTTCTCGCATCGCCTATCCCGAAATGAAAGCCCATGGTTACCACCGAGGTTTTGCTCTGGGTGCCATTGCCGGTTCGAGTTGTCTGGGCATGCTAATACCGCCGAGTGTATTGATGATTGTGTGGGGCATACTAACCGAACAATCTATTGGTCAACTTTTCCTCGCGGGAATACTGCCAGGAATACTGCTTGCTACTATGTATTTAATTTACATAATCGGTTCGGCCATTCTACGACCTGAGTTGGTTGGCGAAAGTGTTGAACGGCAGAGTGCTATTAAAAATGAACCGGTAAATCTGGGTGACGAGGCAAGTACTGGCCAGGTCTTGTTCAGCATTGCTGGCATGGTGTTCATTATCTCCGGTGTTCTTGGCGGTATCTGGTTTGGCATATTCACTCCAACGGAAGGGGCGGGTGCTGGCGCAGCCCTGGCTTTGCTGTTTGCCTTTGCGAAGGGAATGCGTCGCAAGCAATTATTGGAAGCTATATTTTCGGTCGGTAAAACAGCAGCACCAATTTTAATATTGTTGCTGGCTGCCGCTTTGTATTCGCGTACTCTGGCCATGACCGGTGTGACAACAGCCATTCAGGATTTTTTTCTTAATTCGGGACTGGAACCATGGATGATTCTTGTGCTGATTGTATTTGTCTGGTTTTTGCTGGGCATGGTGATTGATTCCATTTCGATCATGTTGCTAACGGTGCCTATATTTGAGCCACTCGCGACCGCGCTTGGCTATGATCGTATTGCGTTTGCCGTGATTGGCATATTGGCAATAGAGGCGGGTCTGCTAACACCACCCTTCGGGTTGTTGGTTTACACAGTTAAGGCAGCCATTCGGGATTCAGCTGTTAGCGTTAGTCAAATTTTCAAAAGTGCGGTGCCTTATTGGATAATCATGCTAATTGGCATTGTTTCGATTGTTATGTTTCCGGGGATTGCAAACTACTTACCTCAATTGCTGTTCTGAATTTAATTTCAATGTTTCATTGGGCATATCATTGGGCATATCATTGGGTATTTCATTTGGCAAATCATTCTGCCACCAGTTGCGCAACTGACTCGACAACTAAGACAACTTACTAGAGCAGAGGACTATTTTCATGGCCGCATATTGGGTAGCAAGATCTAAAATTATTGATCCAGTTGCGTACAAGCGATACACCGATCAGGTTCCCGGTATCATTTCCCAATTCGGTGGCAAGGTACTGGCCAGAGGAGGTGACTATAGAATTCTTGAAGGCAGCGATAAATTTCATCGGTTTATCGTTATCGAGTTTGCCTCAATCGATGATGGTGAAGCCTGTTTTAATTCGGAAGCCTATCAGTCAGCTGCATCGAATCGCCGCGACGGCGCTGGCGAAGTAGATTTAATTTTAGTTGCCAGTGGTGATGCTACCGTGTAGCAGCACCCATCTGCAGCTTTGACATACAATATTGTTTAGATCACGTTGGAATGACTATGAAAACTACCGCTATCAGACTGCTTGAGCAAGGGGCAGCCAACAAGATGAATATGGAAACCGTTGATTTGGACTTTCCTGGTGACGGTGAAGTTTTGCTGGAACAAACGGCGATTGGGCTTAACTATATGGATGTATATCAAAGATCGGGTTATTACCCGCTCGATTTGCCATCCGGACTTGGTCTGGAGGCTGCCGGCACGGTGTTGGAAGTCGGGCCCGATGTAACTGATGTTTCTGTTGGTGATCGTGTGGTTTATGGTCCGGTTCTTGGTGCCTATGCAAAACACCGACTTGCCCCTGCAGCGCGGATGATAAAAATACCTGATGGCATCAGCGATCAGATAGCAGCAGCGGTGCTCATGAAAGGGATGACTGTCGAGTATCTTATGTGTCGCACCTACCCCGTTAAGGCGGGCGAGAACGTACTGTTTCATGCAGCATCCGGCGGCGTTGGCCATTTGGCGGGTCAGTGGGGGAAGCACATAGGCGCTAATATGATTGGCGTGACCTCTGGTAAAGAGAATTGCGAACGTATTATAAAACACGGTTACGCTCACGCGATAGATAGAAATAGTGATGACATTGCCAAGCGAGTACGTGAAATAACGAATGATGAGGGTGTTGCTGTCGTGTTTGATTCAGTGGGCAAGGCATCATTCGATGCATCGCTTGCCTCTTTAGCTCCACGCGGATTTTTTATATCGTTCGGTGCCACAACCGGTGAAGCGCCCGCGGTATCACCATCAACGTTACAACACAATGGATCGCTGTATTTCTGTCGTCCTTCGCTGGCAAACTATGTAGCCACACGGGAAGACTTGGTACATTCGGCTAACGCCGTGTTTGATCTGGTTGGTAAAGGTGTGCTCGATGTATCTATTGATCAGACGCATCCGCTATCGGAAGTTGCTGATGTGCATGCCGCATTTGAAGCAGGTACTACAACGGGTTCAACTTTGTTGATACCTTAAAAATTAAAGAGCTGGTGAAGGCATTCTTTTTCGCACGCAATCACCAACTTTCAATCACTCATTCTCAGACTACCGGTATGCTCATACTACCGAGGCCTTCAACGCTGATATCCATCACATCGCCCTTAACGATCGGGCCAACACCAGCTGGCGTGCCTGATAATATAACGTCGCCGGCTGCCATTTCAAAATAGTCAGATAGGTAAGAAATCATTTCCGGCACTTTCCAGATCATTTGATTTAAATCGCCTTCCTGCTTTACTTCGCCATTCACTTTAAGCTCAACTTTGCCTTGATCAAGGTGTCCTACAGATTCAACCGTGTGAATGATGCCGATTGGTGCAGAACGCTCAAACGCTTTACCAATCTCCCAGGGCCGGCCCATTTTCTTTTGCTCGCCCTGTAAATCTCGTCGAGTCATGTCCAGCGATAATGCATAACCAAAGACATTATCGAGCGCGCTCTCCACCGGAATATTGATACCACCAGATTTGAGCATGACCGCCATTTCAATTTCATAATGCACGTCTGAGGTTTTTGGCGGATACGGAAATTCTCCCGATGTATCAAGGTTATCCGGGTTCTTCTGGAAGAAAAATGGTGGCTCGCGATCAGGATCATGCCCCATCTCAATGGCATGTGCTGCATAGTTCCGACCGATGCAATAAACGCGACGCACGGGAAATAGATCAGAGGTTCCAGCAACCGGTAAGGCTACTGTAGGGGGCGCTTTAATGGCGAATTTAGTCATTGATACCAGGCTCCGAAACGATTTATTAAAATTCATACCATTCTGAACCAACTGCAGTTTAATCGCAACAAAGCTTGCTTATCTGGATTGGTTGTGATTAATCATTTTTATTATTACGCAAGCCGCGCCATTAGCCGTGTGGGCCAGGCCCACATGGAATTGAATGTACTAGAATCGTCAAGCAGCAGACGATTATTAAACTTAAGGCATAGGAACATCAGTAACGTACTTGGGTACCTGATAACCTTTTTGTACTGCCGGGCGTTCAGCAATTGTGGTGTACCAGCGTAGTAAGTTCTTATATTCCTTCAGGTCAATACCTTGCCATTCAAAGCGTGAAATCCATGGCCAGCATGCCATGTCAGCTATGGAGTACTCGCCGGCAATATAATCGTTGTTATCAAGCTGCTTATCGAGCACACCATACAGCCGTTTTGTTTCGTTCTGGTAGCGATCTTCAGCGTATTGCGATTTACCCGGGTTGTACTTTACAAAATGGTGGGTTTGGCCTGCCATAGGACCAAGGCCGCCCATTTGCCAGTTAAGCCATTCAATGGTTTTCCACCGGGTTTTGTGATCAGTCGATAAAAATTTGCTGTGTTTTTCGGCAAGGTATTGCATGATGGCGCCTGTCTCCATCATCGAAATATTTGCTTCATTGTCTACGATAGCCGGTATACGATTGTTCGGTGCAATGGCAAGAAAGTCGGGTGCGAATTGTTCGTCTTTGGTTATATCAATGGAGTGAACGTTGTAGTCGATGCCTAGTTCTTCGAGAAGAATCGATACTTTGCGACCATTGGGAGTAGTCCATGTATACAAGTCAATCATTGTCATTTGTGTGTTGTCAGATGGAAGCATTAGCATACCGCAATTGGGACAAACTCAGCTAGTCTGCAGTAAACCCCAGTTTGCTTCGGCTTTGCCTGCAAACTGCGGAAAGCTCATCGTGCAGAGCGTTGCGCAGCAGTTGTGCAGCGGGGGATAGTGTTTTGGATGCCTGTTCTACCAATACGTAGTCCAGTGACATCACTGGTTGTTCAATTGGATGCAGGTTTCTATTACCCGATTCGATATCATCGATAACCAGGCAACCGGGTATTATTGTTACCCAATCGCTTTTGGCTACCAGGTCGAGCGTTGCCATCATTGTGTCGAGTTCCATGATTTTATCGATGGGCACATTGACTGTCTGAATGCACTCCTCAACGCGCGCACGACGGGCGTTAGCATGCCCGGGTAATACCAGTTTTAGAGGCTCGACTTCAGCCAGATTAACAGACGACAGATGCGCCATTTTTGTGTTAGGCGCTGTGACAAACACTTCTACATCCGAGTCGAGGTGTGTGGATTTTAATCCGACAACGGAACCTAGCGGCGGCACAATAGCAAAATCGAGTCTGCCCGATTTGACACCGTCACACAGGTGGGCGCTGTAAGCCTCTTCAATCCTGACTTCAATATCAGGATAGCGATTAGCAAATTTTTCCAGAACCGGGGCAACAACCGATCGTGTTGTTGTTGGCATCAAGCCAGCTGAAACCGTACCGGTGACCACCTCTTCAAGCGCACCAACGTCGGTAATCATGGCAGAGGTTTCGCGCAGAATTCGTGTAGCGCGGTTATAGGCGAGTTTTCCAGCAGCCGTTGGAACAACCCCGGCTACAGAACGATCAAACAGTTGGGCATTAAGGCTTTCTTCAAGCAGTTTAATCTGAGCACTGATACCAGACTGAGTGGCATGCAGTCTGCTGGCGGCGGCAGTGAAAGAACCTTCTTCAACAACTGCAACCAGAAAACGTAATTGGCGAAGTCGCATATCACAAACTCTTGAGGTGACAGAGTTATTGTATCAGTTTTACTGATGCGACAAGCTGCCCAACTGTCCACGATGAAACACCAGTGGTGATTGATCGTTGAAATTAACTTTTTGCACTTCACCAAGGTAGATCTCGTGATCGCCACCCTCATATCTCTGATAAGTCTTGCATTGGAAAACGGCAAGTGCATTGTCAATAACAGGTGTGCCCTCAAAGCCCGGATGCCAGTCTATACCTTCAAATTTGTTTTCTGAAGGTCGTGCGAACTGCAACCCCAGCTCTTTTTGTTCTTCAGAAAGAATATTAATGGTAAAACCCGGATGAGTTCTGAACGCACTCAAGCTTGGCGCGCTCAATGCAATGCTCCACAGTATGAGTGGTGGGTCGAGCGATACCGAGCTGAAAGAATTAACGGTCATGCCAACTGGCGCGTTGTTATCGCCTAGCGTGGTAACAACAACCACACCGGTTGGATAGCAGCCCAATGCCTTACGTAGTAGTTCGCTATTAAAGTCGGGTCTTTTACCAGTCATGTCATTCATCTCAGCCATTTCCATGAGACTATGAAACCGCAATCTGCCTGATTACGAAAACTATTCTTTTTGATGGAATCCAGTAGCAAAAATGATAATCGTGAAAAGCGGCGCTAACTATTTGATATTGCTGGGCTAACTAGGATGTATATGAGCGGTATTGCAGTCAGTTCCAGGGCTTACTCGCGCTGATGATTAGCTGCTCGTTCAAGCACCTGACAGACTACCGCAGCATCTTTTCCAGACAGACCCTGCGCTGCGGCGGAGTAGTAGCTCTGCAACGCCATTTGGTAAAGTGGAATGGGGCAGTAGAGACTTGCCGCATGATCAGAAATTATTCTGGCATCTTTTAGTGGCACGGAAAGGTTCATGGCTTCCTTTTGATAGTCTTCCTCTACCATCAAACCACCTCTCACTTCAAACATCGCTGAACTAGATCCGCTGCCTGATATCACTTCGTGAAACATCTTCGGGTCCAGTCCTGATTTCATTGCCAACACCATCGCTTCGGCTGCAACTGTGTTGTGTACCAGGTTTAAGATGTTGCCACACAGTTTGACTTTGGTACCGTTCCCGAATTCGCCAACATTATGTGTTTTGCCGCAGGTGAGTGCCAGCACGGGTTGAACCTGTTCGTATGCAGATGCTTTACCACTAAAAAATGCAGTGAGCTTTTTATCCAGAGCCATAAGACGATTGCCACTGACCGGGCAATCGACTGGTACTCTGCCTGCTGCATTGCATGCTGACTCAAAACTGGTTTTGTCGGTCATCGAAAGTGTTGACATCTCAACGACAATTTGACCTTCGCTTTCAATGCTAAGCAGCCCATCGTCGCCGTGTAAAACTTGTTGCAGTGCATCGGCATTCGGCAGGCATGTAAATACTATTTTAAGTGTGGCTAGCTGTGCCGCACTCGACACCATTTTTATACCCAGTGATTTTGCTGTACCGCTTGCTGAGTCAGAAACATCAAAGCCGACAACATCCAGTCCACTGTTGACAAAATTCGTTGCAACTGCCGATCCGAGTACGCCGAGTCCAATAAAACCGATGGTTTGCGTCATAGTATTTCCTTCGGAACGTTACCTAGCCCAGATGAATGGTTTTACCGGCTTCAGCCGACAGCGTGATTGCTTCCAGCACTTCAATGTTATGCACCAATTCTTCATGTGTATACGGGTAGGGTGCTACTTTGGCAATAGCGTCTGCGAATGCCTCTAGATTCTCTACCACCGTATCGGTCCAGTTATAACGATGAACATCGTGTGGTTGACCTGTTCGAGAAAGCACCAGTTCTGCCACACCATCTGGTGTATCGGGGTGGGTGTCGTTGCGCACTTCAACCCATGCGTCCGAACCAAAAACATGCAGGCGAATAAAATGAGGAGTATACAAAATAGCACTCAACGTGGCTGTCATGCCTGCTTTAAATTTCAGTTGCACGGTGACGACATCGCCTGTTTCCCAGTCCAATACTCTGTTTGCAGTTAATGCCTGCACTGTAGACACCGGACCAAATAAGGCTATAAAGTAATCGGTTAAGTGAATACCCATACCGGTCATGCCTGCCGCTGGTGCAGTTTCTTTAAGTGTACGCCAATCACCTGATGGTACATTTATAAGCTTATCGTGACTGAACGCAGCCTCGGCATGCATAACTGTACCCAGCGATTCTTTCTCAACCATTTCTCGAACACGTTTCATTGCAGGTTCGAATCGTCGCTCGTGACCGATGCCCAGAACCACATCGGCTTTTTTGCATGCGGCAACAGAGCGTTGTGCACTTGCGCCGGTTATACCTAACGGTTTTTCGCAAAATACATGCAGACCCGCTTCGGCGATCTGCACTACTTGTTGTTCGTGGAGCGTGTTCGGTGTGGTAAGCACAATGGCTTGTGTACTGCTATCGGCTAAAGCTTCATCTATGCTTTTGAGTCGGTTAAGCCCGGCAGCTTCAATATCCTTGCTGCGGTTATCATCGGGTTCCACAATTGCATTAACTGAGAACCTTGCATTCTGCTTCAGGCGCTTGGCCATATGCTGGCCCCACCAGCCAAAGCCTGCAATCGCAATGTTAAGCGGTTTCTGGTTAGTCATTTAATCGTCCCTGTGTGTTCATCAGAGTTTTAAAAAAGTGTTTATTTGCGTGAAAGTGTTTATGTATGAGTGAAAGTGTTTATAAAGTCGAGTTCACTGGTTATCTGCTATTCGAATAGCAATCCATACCAGACCGGGTAAGAGTGAGAACACCATTAAGGTTGAGAGTATTATGACCCCGGCGACTTTTTCTGGTGAGCGATTAAAGTGTTTTGCGAACACAAAGTTGAAAATGGCAATTGGCATAACTGACAGAAGAAAAACAACCCCCGCTTGTGTACCGTTCAGCCCCAGAACGCTGATAACAATATATCCGACAACCATACCCATTGCCAAGCGCACAGCGGATAAATACACAGCAAGCTTAATATCGCTCACTTTAAGTGTCGCCAGCGAGTAGCCGAGCACCATCAGCAATGCTGGAATGACTAATCCGCTTAATAGTTCAGTTGTTTTACTAATCCAAACCGGTATCTGCAGATTGAGACTGACTACAATCAGGCTGATAAGCACCGCGTAGAGCAATGGTTGTTGAAAAAAACGTTTGATCGATGCTGTGCCAGCAGCGATTCCATAACCCACTGTGTACTGAGATATGGAGATCACGATAAAATATGCCACCGCTAGTGCAAGCCCTTCTTTACCAAAAGCCATTAGGGCAAGCGGCAGGCCGATATTGCCGGTGTTCGGATGCATTAGTGATGCAAGGTATGTCTGTTGAGGCAGTCCGGAAAATTTCAGCACCGTTGCGCCAATGATTGCGGAGAGTATCAGTGAGCAAGCGGCCGCGACTGCCATGATTCCTATCGTATGCAAGCCAAGATTTAACTGTGTAAGGTTCGTGAACACCAGACACGGCGTAGCCACTTTGACAACCAGGTTGGTCAGGGTTTCTGAATCGAATGTCTGTTGCCATCGAGCCCAAAAGTAACCAAGAGCAACAATGCAGAAAACGGGAGCGGTTATAGTCAGTATTTGAGCAATCACCGGCGTATCCTGCGGTTGGTGGCAGCGGCAGTCGTGGCTGCAAAGTTATGTAGCGCTCATTGCTACCGCTGGTATTCCCGGCCGTTCACAACCCAGTTTTCGGTTATCTTTGTACCTGATTCGCGCAGCATTTTTGAAACGGCGCAATGTTCCTGCAATTTGTCCACGACAGTTTCAAATTTGCTTTCGTCACCACGCATGGTGACCTTTATATTCAGCACTGCATCTGGGAACGGCACGTCTATTGGTTCGATTAATCGCGTACCGCGACTATCCATGGTAGTAACCACATCAATGTCCATGTCAACAATGTCAACCTGATTTGCTATAGCTAATTTGTTTGAGATGACATGGGTGCACCCGATTAAGCCTGCAAAAACCATCTCGACCGGCATAGGGCCTTCGTTAGTGCCACCGCGTTCAATCGGTTCGTCGATAATCATCTCTACATCACGAGAGGTGACTCTCGAACGGGTATGTGACTCAGCTGAGCCGGATAATCTAAATTTCCAGATTGCTTTTTCTTTTACGTTTGCCATGGTGATTCCTTTTTTAGCCGGAAAGCCTAAAGAAGGCCGCGCATGGCGACCTTCTTCTTGCTACACGGCGTTAACCGCCTGTGATGGATTCAACCAACGTTTTATACGCGTCTTTTTGCTCTGCACGCATTTTGTCGTAATCAGCACCGCTCATGTAGTCGATGTTTTCACCCAGCCGACTCATCATGCGTTGATAGGTTTTGTCATCGTTCAGTTTTCCAAACGCATCCCGCAACATGGTTAGCCGGTCTTCAGGTATGTCTTTAGGAGCAAGAACCACTCGATGCATAAAACCAACGTCGCCACCTACACCTAGTTCAGAGAAGCTTGGAACATCATCGTAAATGCGCTCGCTGCCTGCAGTAGCTAACACTTTAACTTTCCCGGCGGACAGTTGCCCTGCCAAAGTTGATGGAAAACCCATAGTGATATCGACATCACCACTGAGCAGTGCCTGCATAGCCGGACCACCACCTTTATAGGGCACAAGGTTTAGTTCAAACCCGTTGGCTTGCATGAGCTGCGCTGCTGGCACAAACAACGCTCCCCAGTTGCCAGAGTGAGCCATTTTAATTTTCCCTGGATTCTCTTTGGCAGCGGCGAACAATTCTTCGGCCGTGTTGTATGGGCTATCTGCCGCTACAACAATGGCGATAGGTGCAAAGTTGGTACGCGCAACTGTAACGAAATCAGCCAGTGGGTCATACGGAATATTCTCCACGTGTTGTTGCAGCTGATCGATGTAGTTGTGAGTGAACAACAAGGTGTAGCCGTCAGCATCTGATGTTGCGACTTCATTAGTGCCTTTCTGACCCGCAGCACCTGGTGAAAGCTGAACGATCATGGCTTGATTAAGGTATTGCGGAATGACACTCGTCATAACACGAGCGTTAAGATCGTGTGAGCCACCAGCACCGAGGGGGATGACAAGTGATATCGGCTTTTCCGGATAATCTGCTGCATAAGCGCTGCTGGTCAGACCAACGGCCAGGCCAGCGGAAAGACCCATGGCTATGGCGGTGGCTTGCACCGCGGTTTTAAATTGCTTGATATTCATCATGCATTATCTCCTAGTGGTTTAGGATTCTTCGAACTGCGAACCCTGTGCTTATAAATGCCGATTCACAAATTGAATAACGGCAGTACTTCATTTCTTCGATCATTTCTCTTGATCACAATCCTTGTTGTTCATCTCCGGCCGCTTCTACCACCGGTTTTAATTTTTTGTTCATGCTACGCCATAAGAAGTAGCCGATAAGGGGTGTCACTACTAGTATGGCCAGCATGCCTTGTCGTTCGTCAAGTGCAAACTGAATAAAATTGCCATCTGCCATTGCTATAGTCTGCCCAAATGCGTATTCCAGTGGTTCGCCCAGAATAAATCCCATAACCATTGGCATGACATCAAATTTTGCAGCTCGCGCCAGAACACCAAATAGTCCAAAAAAAGCCAACATCACAACATCGAACACATCGGAGCGGAAAACGTAAGTACCTGCTACAGCGAACATGATTACCAGTGGAATTAACAATGAACTTTTTATGGAAACCAGTCGAGCAAAAAACGGAATAGAGAAATAGCCAATAATAAGAAAAAGTGCATTTGCCAATATCATAACGATAAGAATGGCGAATACGATTGAAGCTTGCGACTCAAATAGCTCAGGTCCGGGTCGTAGTCCCTGTGCGATGAAAGCCCCCAATAGTATGGCGGTGATGTTGTCCCCGGGTATACCAAGTGTAAGTAGAGGTACCATGGTGGGTCCGTTTACCGCATTGTTAGCCGCTTCTGCTGCGGCAACGCCTTCGAGTTCTCCAGTGCCGAATTTTTCCGGTGTGCTGGAGGCATTTTTTGCAGCTGTGTAGCCCATCATTGCAGCTACCACCTGCCCAAGTCCGGGTATAACGCCGATGCCTGTGCCAAGTACCGTTGAGCGGCAAATGGTTCTAAAACAGCGTTTGAATTCGGCGAGTTTTAATCTCTCACCCAGTACCTTTGCACCGGATTTTATTTCCTGGGAATTATTCCGAATAACGCTCACAATTTCTGGAATGGCAAACACGCCAATTAGCATGGGTAACAAGGGAATGCCTGACTTCAATTCGAATAGCCCGAAAGTGAACCGTTCTACGCCGCCAATAGGGTCGGTTCCAATAAGACTGAACCAGAGTCCGATGGCCATCATCAATAGCCCCTTCAACGGATTTCGGCCTGCTGTTGCAGCAACAATAACCAGGCTTAAAAATAAAATGGCCGCTAATTCAGGTGGACCAAATTGCATTACCAGTAATGCAATAGGGAAGATCATCAGTAAAGTGAAAATATCGCTTGCAGTGTCACCAAAAATTGATGAGAACAGTGCTATATCCAGCGCCTTACGTGATTGGCCTTTTTTAGTTAACTGGTAGCCATCATAGGTTGTGGCTATAGCCGCACCAGTACCCGGCATGGAGACCAGTATGGCTGGAATGCTTCCACCAAAAATTCCACCTTTGTAGATACCGAGCAAGAAAGGAATGCCAACAATCGGGTCGAGAAAAAATGACACTGGCAGCAGGATGGCCATTGCCATAAGCGTAGTGAAACCTGGCAAGGCACCAATTAACATACCAGCAAACAAACCGATCGACACCATGATAAAGGTGTCGGTGCGCAGCGCCATGTCAAAGCCTTCGAAGAACGCTTCTATCATGGCCTGACCTTTTGGGTTACCCAGTCAATTCCGCGAGCGTAAAACAATTCGACCTGGTTGAGTTCTGGTAGCGAGACCAGCATAGCTCGGGTCGCAATCAGGTACAGGCAAATTGGTGCAAGGGCCGCGAGCAAGAATATTTGTAGCCAATTTCTGTTGCCCAGCATAATCGACGTTGCACAAATTATCAAAAAAGAACTCATTAGAAAACCGACGGGCTTTAACAGTAAACCGTAGCTGGTGAGCAAGACAAAAAAGATCACCGTTTTAGTCCACCCAGAATCATTTTCTATTTCTGCGGCTGCTTGTTGCGCGGTTAGGTGTGATGATTTCTTTAAGGTGATGAAGGCCACCATAATTAAACCAGCTGACAGTACCGCTATGAGTGAGAGCGTTACGTACGGAAAAAGCGAAGGTGCGATGGCAGACAATGATCGGCCAAACAGTACTTTAGGTGCGGCTACTAACATCGGCATGGCAAGGATTGCCAAGATTGCAAAAATTCCTGCTACGCCAGCGAACAGCATTTCTTTTTGCTGAATTTTCACGTCGACAATTGGCTTTCTAAGCTTGGAAGTTGAACAGTATTCACAAATAGTCCCGAATCACTCCAAATTACTATATCACCTGATGAGTGCTATTCCTAGACAAACGAAAGACATTGAGATAGCGTGTTTCGAGAGTAGTATTAACTTAAAAGGCCGGTGACGCCCGCATTTTCTCACTGGCTCTCGATTTATACACAGCCTCAGAAAGTCATTATTAATTCTGATGCCTAACATCACCGATTTTTATGTCTATTACGATTAAATTTGCAGGATATCAGGGTGAGCACTCAGTGCATACCAGAGCTGCTGTGGTCTTGTGTAATGCCATTGAGCGTAAACTCGGTCAGTCAGTTACTGTTCACTTTGAGCAGAACATCGTTTCGCGCGGGCACAAGGCTGCAGACTTGTTAACGCAGACAGAAAACGGTGAGATTGACGGTTGTTATTTCTCGTCCAGTTATCTCACAGACAGAGTGCCGGGGCTGCGGCTATTCGATCAGCACTTCGTCGTTCCTGACAGGAAGCATGCCTATGCTGTTCTTGATGGCTCGCTTGGGAACCGTTTGGCAACTGATGTGCAGTTGCATACCGGATTATCCGTGTTGGGTTATTGGGATAACGGTTTACGGCAACTATCTTCGAATCAGCCGATTCGACATCCGGATGATTGTCGCGGATTAAAAATACGCACATTGAACAGCGAAGATCATCTTCGTGTGTTTCGTTCACTTGGTTTTGAAGCGATGTCTATTGATGTTCGTGATCTGCCTGATGCCGTTAAAAACTCTGTGGTTGATGCACAAGAAAATCCATTAACGAATATGTACAATTTTGGTTTACACAAATTTCAACGGCATATAACGCTGAGCAGCCATTTACTCGGTGTCGCCCCGGTATTTTTTAATAAGGCAGTCGTTGCATCATGGCCGGATGAGGTACGTAATGCAGTTCAGGAAGCTGTAATTGAGGCAACGACAGAGCAACGTAAATATGCTGCTGAAGACGATATAATCTGCCGTGAAGCAATGGAGAAAGAAGGTTGCGAGTTTATTACGCTCACACAACAGGAACGCGAAAGTTTTATCGCTGCCTCAGACAAGGAAGTTAAAAAGATTGTGTCGAGCTTCGATGACGAACTACTTGTTTTGTTCAACGACGATTTGGCCAGCGTGCATTAGCTTGCTACGCCGGTTATTCAAGCGTTAGCGGTTCCACCTCTAATGAACCGGCCAGTGCCAACAGCGTTGTTTGTAATGATTCGCTGACAGGTATGCCATGTTTCCGATTTCGTTTCGTTACTGAGGCAAGCCGCTCACCAGGAACGCGAATTTCATCAACACCAGGTAGTGTCGGTGATGATTTCATCTCATCCCACACTTTGTCTATGCCTGCTTTGAATTGAGTCGGGTCGGCAAATGCTTTTATATCCAGTGCGATAACAAATTGCCCTGTATTCGTGACACTCTTGGTGTCGGCGTTGAAGTCAACGACGTCTTTTCCGAAAGCCGCGCCGTTAAGTGTTCCGGCGAGAATACCGAACACCAGTGACAGACCGTACCCCTTTGGCCCGCCTATAGGTAGTAAAAACCCTTCGGACGCTTTGTTTGGGTCGGTGAGTGGCTGGCCTTCGCGATCAATCATCCAGCCTTCAGGCATCTGTTCACCACGCTGGGCGGCTGTTTTTACTTTCCCGTAGGCAGCAACGGTAGTTGCCATATCCAACACAATGGGTGGGTTTTTAGCAGCCGGTATAGCAACGGCAATCGGATTCGTGCTTAATAGCATTTCTGTGCCGCCCCACGGTGGTAAATGGTTTGCGCTACCCACTGCAACGTAAATTCCAATCATGTCTTTTTCAACTGGCATCATGGCGTACAACGATGCCGGTCCGGCATGGTTCGAGTATCGTGCGCCTACCCATGCGATGCCGGACGTTGCTGCTTTTTCCATGGCCAGTTCAGTTGCACGGCTCATAACGAGATGGCCCATCCCGTTATCGCCGTCGAGCAGTGCCATGGCAGTGCGGTCCTCTATGGTTTTGATGTCCGGGTTCTTGTTGAGTCCATCATTGTTAATACGATTGATGTATTGAGGTAGGCGAAATACGCCGTGACCGTCTTGCCCGATCAGGTCGGCCTGGGCCATTAGTTTTGCGCATTTGGCAGCCTGTGCTTCTGGAAAACCCGCAGCAACAAAGCATCGCTTAATAAAGCTGGTCAAATTTTCTATTGATACTTTTGCGCTCGACATAAATTACTCCTTGGTTTGACCTGCCGATTGAACGGTTGTGATTGGCTGAGAGATTCTTTCTATGAGAGCTCGTTTTCTCCGTCTGCCGGGACTTCAAATACATTGATGGTCATGGAAATGAAGGCGTAATAGCCTAAGACACCAACCAAGTCCACGACTGCATCGATACCCAGAGTTTCGACTGCCGACTGATACATCGCGTCGGGAATTTTTTTCGTACTGTAGAGGCTAGTGGCGCAATCGTATACGCATTTTTCATCCTGATTGACAAACGTTGGTGAGTCTCCAACACGGATGGCTTCCACAATTTCTTTGTCCAGCCCGGCGTCCAGGGCAATGGGTTTATGATGTTGCCATTCAAATTCAGCCCCCCAATATCTGCCGGTAACTAAAATGGCTAGTTCAGATAGTCTTTTCGGTAAGCAGCTGTCGTACCGGCAATACTGGCCGAGTTTTTGTGCGTTCTGAGCAAGCTCAGGCCGCCAGAGCCAGACGCCCAATGGACCGACTACCCGACCGCGGGGTCCGGAGGTAATAGCGTCAGATACTTCTTGTTGGGCTTTTGAAAGGTTTGCGGGGTCAGGTGGGTTAAGTCGGCTCATGTATTAGTCTCGATTGAATTAGGTCGGTTATTACATCAATTTGTTACTGATACATACGTATCAGGTGAAGCCGGTTGCCAAGGTGTTAGATTCTGGATTGCTCGCTGCCCTGTAGTACCGTTCTGCATAGGTAGGTTACTATTAAAAGCTGTGGTTTAACATCGTTTAATCAGGAATAGCTATGGAAATTACAGGCGAACGACTAATAGCTGCGTCTCGCGAAAAAGTATGGGAGGCGTTAAACGACCCAGTCGTACTCAAGTCTTGTATTTTAGGGTGCGAGGAATTGGATAAGCTGTCCGATACCGAAATGAAGTCAGTCGTATTGGCCAAATTTGGCCCTGTAAAGGCCAGGTTTAAAGCTGACATCACTATCGAAGAAATAGATGTCGCTAAAAGTTGTAAGTTGGTAGGGGACGGTCAGGGTGGCATGGCCGGTTTCGCAAAAGGCGTTGCAAATATTTCGTTGTCTGATGACGGAGATAACACCTTGCTTAAGTATCAGGTAGATTTTTCCGTGGGTGGAAAAATCGCCCAAATTGGTACTCGCCTGCTAAAGGGTACGACAACGAAAATTGTCGATCATTTTTTCGAAACGTTTCCAACCATGCTGTGAACTTTGCATGGGTGCTTCTTTACGTGTGCAAGCCTTGACGCTCTCTGGATACTTAGCGACTTACTTCTTGGTAGAAATGTAAATAGAAATGTAATTGGGAATGTAACTAGAAATGTAATTGGGAATCGTAAATTAGTAATCTAAATTGGCTGTCTCTCTCATAACAGCATCAGTAGTTCGGTGCTGTTGCGCGAAACGGCGTTCTGCAGAGCTTAGCAGCTGTGCCTGCAGATAAGCGCCCAGCTCTCGAGACCGATTAATCCATGCGTGATTTGCGTGACATCGAATGTTGTTAAAACTCGACAAAGCTGACGCAATGTCAGCATGATTGTCAAGCTCTTGTGCCAGGGTCAACGCATCTTCAACGGCTTTAGTTATTCCAACCGCTACGTGCGGGCGTGCGGTAAAGGCGGCGTCACCGACTATGGCAATGTTCCCATGAGCCATCGATTGGGTTGTTAGATCGTAAATTGGCTGTATGAAAGGCTGGGTCAGTTTGCACATCAGTTTTGCATGCTGAGGCGAGAGCAAAACCTTTGCATCAGTTCGCATTTGGTTTATAACTGATGCTCTTATTTTATCCGGTGCAATCGATACGCCATTGTTATTCCCATCTGTGTCAGTCAGCATATCCTGCAGCGTTGTCTCTGTTGCTGCCGGTCGGTACCAAACCACATTCATGCGTCGATGACCTTCAGCCGTATTATTAAGTTCACCGGCAATCGGGTAACTTAAAGCCTGTTCACCCTCGGGTAGACAGAAAGTAAAAAACGGAAGCAAGCTGCGTCTTTCTGAATCATCAAGATCTTTTTCGTCAATCAAACCTCGCCATGCCATATAACCAACATATTCCGGTGTGGATGCTGGTTCAAGTTTTTGTCTCAGTGTTGAACGGATGCCATCTGCTGCCACCAGCAGCTCGCTGGTAACGCTTGTGCCATCATCTAGATTTGCTGTAACCAGGTGGTCGAATTGTTGAAAATTATGCAATCGGGCATTTGTGTGATAGCGCTCGGCAGGGAATTGTTGCTTGAGCAATTGGTAGACACTCCCCCAGGAGGTGGCAATTTGATCAAGTGGCATGGTTCCGACAACACCGCCGTCTTTTCCAAATGTTTTTCGCAATTGTATTTGCACACCGAATTCGTACGGAAATGATATATCCAGTAACCTGAGCACATCAAAAAGAACGGGATGAGTGATAATTCCTGCGCCGCGACTTTCAAGCTCACCTTGAGAAGCTTCGAATATATGAACATCCCAGCCGCGTTGCAGCAGAGCCAACCCAGCTGTCAATCCAGCGATAGAGCCACCAACGATGGTGGCAGTGCGTTGCCACGAATTAAGCTTCGCGCCATCCATCCTGAGTTTTGTATCGATGCTTGACTATGTTGGGTTGAGACAAGGTTTGTTCGATAAAGCAGCCTTTTTTCGCAGCCTCAATAAGCTCTACTATTGCGGCCTCACTGCTTGGGCTATCGATATCGATATCTATTTCGAATGACTCAGGTGCTGTCTCGTAGGTTTTTCCAGTTTTCTGCCAGTTCCAGATTACCCTTACGTCTACATGCAGGTCGTTGAGTTCGACACCGAGACGTTTTGAGAAAGCCCGAATTTGGGTCATGATGCAACCGGTTAATCCGCCAACGAACAATGCCAGCGGTGGCGGTGCGGTTGCATCCCCTCCGTGAAATGGTCCTTCATCGGTGGCCATCTTAAATGATTCCTGCAAGGGTTGAACCATCGATACATGCAGGTCGTTGCGCATTTTTCCCGTAGCGGTGCCTTCGCAATTAAACTGCACCTGCATACGTTCACGTTCAAGAATTGAATTGTCGCTCATTTTTTAACTACTTGATGGCTTGAGGATTTATCGGAGAACCTGCGCCGCCGGGCAAATGCAAAGGTGGGGCAACGAAGAAAAATTCGTATACGCCATCATTGGCACAATCTTCGGCAAGCTCTTTTACGTAGAAAATTTCTCCCATTGAAATACCAATGGCTGGAATGACGACCCAGTGCCAGGGTTGATTGGCTTCGTCGGTTTCGTTAGGTCGAACTTCACAGCCCCAGGTGTCCGCACAAATGGCAGCGATGTCTTTATCCTTTATCCAGTGTGCTGTTTCGAAAGCAAGTCCGGGTGCATCGCCACCTGCGTAACCAGCCCAATCCTGCTTTGCAAGGCAACGTTCCTGGTGTCCGGTACGAACGATGACGAAGTCACCCTTACGTACCTGTACACCTTGTTGCTCCGCACATTTATCAAGATCATCATTGGTTATGCCAACACCATCATCTAAAGAATCAACGCCTTTGTAACGCGCAATGTCGAGCAATACACCTCGACCAACCATTTTGTCGCGAACGTTTTCTATGCCAAGTTTTGCGGCACCTTGCACCGTCACTTCGTTAGCATCGTAGCCGTTGTACATTTTGTCATCGAGAAATATATGAGCCAGAGCATCCCACTGTGTTGAACATTGGCACGGCAGGTTGATGCCATCATCGGCGTATCGCAAGTATGCCTTGCCATCACCATCCTGTTTGCCGGCCACTGCATCGGTACCGGTCGCGAGCATTTGATGTATAGGATTCCACCGACCGCCAAACAGCCCGGACTGTATCGGTTCTTTCAAGCTAAGACCAAGTGAGAAAACCTGTCCCTTTTTGATCAATCCGGCAGCGGCTATAATGTCTGATGGTTCAATATTGTTGAGCGTACCGATTTGATCTTTGTCGCCCCAACGGCCCCAATTAGAAAGTTCCTTTGCTGTTTCGTAGATTGTATCGCGCGTAAATTTCATTACTGATCTCCGTTAGTACTGTTAGTACTGTCCGTTAATACTGTCAAGCGCATTCATTACCACCTACGGTACATTTGTGCAGGACCGCAAATGGAATCTTGGATAGTAGAACTCTACATCGGGCCTGGACCAAGGCACGTTAGATACATCGGCAAGATCGATTATTCCGTATAGTTTGACCCAGAACAGTTCAGGCTCAGTGAAAATGTCTGTTTCTGCGTCTTTATTGTCAGGTCTAGTCTCTCAATAGAATTCTGCTAATGCAAGCCAGATTTGATCTGTTTTTTATAGCGTGCGATATTGCATGTAAGAAGTAAGACATTTTTACTCACACAGCAGCGGTCAAAATATGAAAGCGCCCGATTTCAAGTACGAATGCCCGTTAACGCTCGATGATGCGCTTGCGTGCCTTGCCAGCGACGAACTTGACTGCCAGCCGCTGGCCGGTGGACAGAGTTTGATGCCGATGATGAATTTACGGCTTGCAGGTCCTGAGGTCATTGTCGATCTGAACAAATTAAGCGAGCTTGAATTTATCTATGAAGAAGTGTCGCGCGTGAGTATTGGTTCAATGGTGCGCTACTCAGCCTTGCTTGCGTCCGCAATTGTTCGCAAGCACATACCGTTGTTTGCGAAAGCAGTTCCCCATATCGCTCATGAGGCAATACGTAATCGTGGAACCATCGGTGGCAGCGTTGCATTAGCAGACCCGGCAGCTGAGATGCCTGCGTTGCTGCGGGCACTGAATGCAAGCATTATTCTTAAGTCAAGTTCGGGCAGCCGGGAGATACCAGCCGATGAATTTTTCATTGGTGTTTATGACACCGCTCTGGAACAAGGCGAGTTGGTGCATTCGATCAGCATACCAACGGCTGATATTGATCAACGATTTGGATTTTATGAATTAGCACGTCGACATGGTGATTATGCAATGGCAGGTGTTGCCATTAGCGCATCATCGATCAATCCTTATGTCGGTCTGCGCATTGTTTTTTTTAGCGTCGGTGATCATGCATTGCGCGCAACCGATGCCGAGGCTGTACTCGAGGGCCAGATCTATAGTGATGCGGTGTTGGATAAAGCCAAGGACGCTTTAGCTTCACTTGAATTTAATGAAGACATGAACGCATCAGAAGCCACTAAAGCACATTTGGCCGGAGTCGTTATGCAACGCGCACTGGCTGGCATGAACGCGGAGAATACATGATGTCCGACAAACTGGATATAGAACTCATTGTTAATGGTGAGCAAATTCAACAGAGCGTATTAGTGCGCACCAATCTGGTCGATTTTCTTCGCGATCAGGTTGGGCTAACCGGCTCGCATGTCGGTTGTGAACAAGGTGTTTGCGGTGCCTGCACCGTGGAAGTTGATGGTGTGATGGTGCGAGGTTGTTTGATGTTAGCTGTTCAGGCGAATGGTTCCACTGTTACAACCATCGAAGGTTTCGCCGGCAACACAACAGGTAAAAAGTTACAAAATGCGTTTTCTGAACACAACGCGTTGCAGTGTGGCTACTGCACTCCAGGCATGCTTGCCAGCTCAATTGAATATATCGATCGCGGTGGTTCCACCGATCGGGATTCGATTCGTCAGCACTTATCGGGTAACTATTGCCGCTGCACTGGTTATCAGGCGATTGTCGATGCTGTTGCATCGGTTATCGAGATTACCGATGCAGGGATTAATCAATCTGAAGGAGCTTCGACGTGAGCGGTCCTCTACACGAATTCGATAAGCCCAACTCTTATATCGGCCGTTCGGTAGCCAGACCCGATGCCAAGCGATTAGTTGAAGGGCAAGGCAATTATGTTGATGACATTCAGTTGCCGCGCATGATTCACGCAGCGTTTGTTCGCTCACCCTATGCACATGCGGAAATTGTCAGTATTGATACAAGCGCAGCGCTTGCGGTGCCAGGAGTTGTAGCGGTATTCACCGCCAGTGAAATCAATTCGCAATTGCTTCCGTGGGTTGGAACACTGACGCATTTGAAGGGCTTGCGTTCACCACCTCAATTGCCGCTTGCAGATCAGGTTGCACATTGGCAGGGTGAGCCGATTGTTATGGTTGTTGCGCAATCCAGAGCAATTGCTGAGGACGCTTGTGAATTAGTAGCGTTAGACTTCAATCCATTAACGCCTTTATGTGATGCGGCTGAAGCGCTCAAAAATGATTCACCCGTTATGCATGCAGAGTATGACAACAATCTGGCCTGGGAGAAAAAGGTTGACGCTGGTGATGTTGATACTGCTTTTAATCGAAGTGACGTTACAGTGGTGCAACGAACGTTTCAGTTTGGCAGACATACAGGGGTTACTCTTGAAGCACGTTCGGTGGTAGTGGAATATCAGACAACCGACGAATCACTGGTGTTTCACTACTCGGGTCAAGCGCCGCACATGATGCAGGCAGTCATTGCCAAGCACTTTCAGTTGCCAGAGGAGAATGTAAGAGTTATAGCTCGTGATGTTGGCGGTTCTTTTGGTATCAAAATACACACCTACGGTGATGAGATAGCGACCGCAGTAGCAGCGAAACTTTTGCAACGTCCGGTTAAGTTCATTGCTGATCGCCTGGAAAGTTTTGCCACCGATATTCATGCTCGCGACCATACGATCAAGGGAAAAATCGGTGTGACTAATGCAGGCGATATCGCTGCGCTGAGCATCGATGATCTAACCGGTATCGGGCCTTACAGTATGTATCCGAGAACATCTGCTATTGAATGCAATCAAATATTGAATCTCACCGGTGCGCCATACAACATTAAAAACTATAGGGCCAACGGCTCGGTTGTATTTCAAAACAAAAACCTGATGTGTCAATACCGTGCAGTGGGGCATCCTGTTGCCATGGCTGTGGCCGACAGCCTGCTTGAAGATGCCGCTAATGAAATAGGCATGGACGTAGTGGATATTCGTCGACGCAATTTGCTGGCAGATGATGCCTACCCGGTAACGTCGGCTTCTGGAATGAAGTTCAGTGAATTATCTCATCAGCAATCTCTTGAACGGTTGGTTGAAATGATGAACTACGATCAACTACGTAAGGACCAGAAAGAGCTGCGTAAGTCGGGAATTTATCGTGGTATTGGTTTAGTGTCTATGGTTGAGGTGACCAATCCGAGCCCTATGTTCTACGGCATTGGAGGTGCCCCCATATCAGCACAGGATGGGGCTACCGTCAGACTCGATGCAGCAGGTGCTTTGCATGTGTCCTGCTCAATCACAGAGCAGGGTCAGGGTACGAATACGATCATTGCGCAAGTTGCTGCAGAAGTATTCGGTGTAGGGCTGGAACGCATAAAAGTGACAACCGGTGATACGGCGACAGTTCCGTACGGCGGTGGTACCTGGGCCTCAAGAGGTGCAGGTATTGGTGGCGAAGCAGTATTACTTGCCGCTTCAGCTCTCAAATCGCAAGTACTCGATGTTGCAGCCAGTATTTTACAAACCACTGCTGACACACTGGATATTGTCAGTGGTGTTGTTGTAAGCAAGGCAGACAATTCGGAGCGCATAACGCTCGACGATCTTGGTCGTATTGTGTATTACCGTGGCAACGAACTTCCATCTGATATTAAACCCGAACTTATTGCTACACGGCATTATCGGGTTACCGATTTTCCATTCGTCTTCACCAATGGCGCGATGGCTGCGCACGTCGAAGTTGATACCGAAACTGGTTTTGTCAAAGTGCTGGATTTTTGGGTTGTTGAAGACTGCGGGCGGGTTATTAATCCAAAACTGGTCGATGAGCAGATACGCGGTGGCGTGGTTCAGGGTATCGGTGGTGCTCTATATGAAGAGTGTTTGTATGATGATGAAGGTCAGCTACTCAACGCAACGATGGCGGACTACTTAGTGCCGATGGCTGCAGAGATGCCTGATATTCACATAGCGCATATTGAAACGCCGACCAGCACGTCAACTCTGGGTGCAAAAGGTGCCGGTGAAGCAGGTACTGGCGGCGCGCCAGCGGCCTTACTTAATGCGGTGAATGATGCGCTGCGTCCGCTGGATGCGTCCATACATCAAATGCCAATGACGCCGGAACGTATTCTAAAAGAGTTGTATACGAACTTGAGTTGAGCATTACGAACGTGGTTTCGGTATAGCCGGTGGACTGCACTAGTTTGTTCGACTTATATGGATGTGCTTAATGGATGGCGAAAAAAGATTATACCATTTGCGATCTGTACCAGTCTCCAATTTCGCTGCCTGTCATCCAGCATACGCCGTCGTGCTTGCCCACGTAATCAAGCAGCTCCTCAAGGTAGCGGATTCTGTGCGGTACACCGGTAATGTATGGGTGAACTGATATTGCCATGACTCGCGCGTTCTCTTTACCTTCCTGGTACAAGCGATCGAATTGGTCGACGCCGCGTTTTAGTAACTCATCTGATGCATGTTGCTGCACTGCATAGACAGCGATATCGTTTGTTTCAACGGTATACGGTATCGTGGTAATGGTGCCGAAGGGAGTATCGATATCCTGAGGCAAATCATCGATGACCCAGTCGGCAACATACTCAATGCCGTGCTCCCGCAGTAAATCCAGTGTTTCATCTGTTTCAGTAAGTCCGGGACATTCCCATGAGCGTGGTGCGTTACCAGTAAACGTTTGTATGGACTCCACGGTATCGCTGATGGCGCGACGCTGATCGTCGAGTTTGTGCATGGGTCCTTGAATGAAGCCGTGTCCCATGAATTCCCATCCCGCGTCCAGACCGGCTGATGCGACCCTCGGGTATGCCTCGCAAACATGCCCGTTTATTGCCATTGTTACCGGGATGTTGCGTAATGTCAGTGCTTTGTGCTGCCGCCAAAAACCTGATCGCATACCGTACTCATGCCAGGACCAGTTGGGCACATCGGGCAGCAATGGTTGTCCCATTGGAGGAGGTAGTACGGTGCGTGGCATTGCGCGTTCGATTTGCCACTGTTCAACATTAACAATGACCCATACCGCGAGTCGCTTGTTATCCGGCAGAGTAAGTTTTGGCCTGTCAATGATTGCCTGATAAGGAATTCGATCTGTTAGCCGAGTCATGATGTTCGAGTCATGATATTTGAATGACAATTTAGCTGGGCCAGAACCTGTGGGTCTGGCCCAGTTGATGTTTGCCGTAAATCTCACGGCTCCTGTTGAACTTCAATAAAGTTAATATCTTTACACAATAATTATTAACTTCAATTGAGTTCGTAATTGTGAGGCCATTCATAGCCGGTGGCGCCAACTGCCTCAAGATAGTTTGTCATAACCTCAGTTCCAGGCATGCCACGACCGTCTGCTTCTTTGGCCTGGTTTCCAGGAAATGCTGCCAATGACTTTGCCCAACCCGCGCGCGCCTCTTCTGGTAGCACTTTGAGTTGTGCGCCGACCTTTTTTAATCCTTCCAGACCTGCAACCTGACGCCCGTTTAGTGATGCGCCGGCCTGATCTTCATAAGCTCGCCCAACTTCTTTGATAATGTTTTGTACATCTTCCGGTAAACTGGCGAGTTTCTTGGCATTCATGGTTAACGCATTCACGCCCATAGCACCGAAACCAATTTGGGTGTAGTGCGGTGCTGGTTCGTAGAATTTGAATCCGAGATAAGCAGATGGAAACATCAACCAACCGTTGTATACGCCGGTTTGCAATGATAGGTAACCATCAGGCAGTGTGGATTGGACCGGCACTGCACCAGCGAACTCAAGCCACGGCAGGTTGGGTCCGGCTCCGCCGATTTTCACACCTTTAAGATCCTCAACAGTGTCCCACGGGTCGGTTGTGCCCAGGTGGTAGTTGTCCCATCCGTGCAGGCCGAGTAACACCTGCTTATAATCTTTTTCGAAGACCTCAGTCAGCCACGGTGTTTTGTCGTAGACCGCTCTGGTCGCTTTCATCTGTTGTTCTGAATCCTGAGGACCAAATGGGGCATAGTAGGGGAAGTTGTGTAAGAACAACTTAGCTGGTTCGAAACACATGCAGTATGAGCCGATATCAAGGATACCGTTTTGTACAGATTCAAGCGTTTCGGCAACACCTGCTATAGAGCCGCCATAACCTTCCACGAATTCTATTGTGTGATCAGTTTCGGCAGCAACCCGTTTTTTTACTTCTGGAACGAAAAAATTGGCTGTGTCGGCAACGTAAACTGCAGGCCCGTTAGGGTGACCCGAGCCGATGCGCAGCGTAATATCTTCGGCATGGGCGGTGGCGCTGATTGATATTGCGAAAATGCCAACAAGGCCGGTTGCAAGAACCGAAAATTTCGACTGGAACGATTTCATTAATTCCTCCAATATATAGTGTGTGAACATCTTGAGATTGATTGACCGCATCCGCCCATATGATCAGGCGTTTTCTGCTATCAGTCTTTATAAACCATACTCTATTGCGTCGAGTCAAGTCGCGCTTGAGCAGAGCCTGCGTTTCTGTGTAAAAAAATGCTTGCATCCTGAAAAGCATGAAAGATTCCGGACTGAGCTGCTTTGAAGATGCCGTTGGGCAAGATCACTATTTCTGATGTTTTCCATGAAAAATGATGATAGTTGCCTGAGCCTGTGAGCCCAGCAAAAATTAGTGCAAGTTTGAGTTGCGATTCAACAGTAAACTGATTAGCAAATTATGACCGTTCGCCGAGTGAACTATCGCAGGTTCAGATATGCGAACAACTGCTGTATGCTACATGAAGAAAACAGTACACGCGAGTAAGTCACCGCTGACTTCGCTGAATAATAAAACCCTTTAGCATTAGTAAAGATTGAAGTTTGCACCAATAGGAGAGAGTAGTGATTACCCCGATTCGCTTGTCTCGTGCTATCCATTTAGTTTCGGCATTTTGGACACTGGCACTGGCGGTTCTCATTTTTTTTGATGTGACGAGCCGTAGCTTGTTTTCGCAACCGATACCCGGCACTAAAGAAATCGTTCAAAACTCCATAGTTGCCATCACATTTCTTCAACTGCCTCTCGCAATCTATTCGGGTTCCATGCTGCGTACTACTGTATTAGCTGATGCTGTGCCGAAGTTCATTCGACGACTGTTGCGCACAATTGCATACTTGCTGGGCGTTCTGTTGTTTATTGGTTTGGTGCTTAGTTCTTATGAACCATTTATCGATGCCTATCGCATTGGTGAGTACGAGGGAGAAGGTGCACTGCGTGTACCTGTCTGGCCGTTGCGCGGCATAATTTTGTTGGCGTCTGTTTTTGGTATCTTTGCGTATTTATCGATGATTTATTATGACTGGACAAATCAACTCACCGACGAGACCAGAGCACCTGGCAGTGAAAGATATTGAATAGTAAAAATGGCTTTTGAATAATGCAGATTGCGAATGATCGGATGGAAACAGTAACAGATGGGCGGTGATATAGCGTTATACATGCTCGGTCTGCTGATCGGGATGATACTCCTCGGTGTTCATATTGGTGTTGCATTTGCCGTGTGCAGTGCTCTGGGTGTGTGGCTGATGCTGGGCAGCGTTGAAGCTGCATTGGCAATATTGGGAAACACCGCCTACGAAGCGGTACGTAAAGATGTATTCGCAGTTATACCTTTGTTCGTGCTCATGGGGGACTTCATTTCCCGATCCGGAGCAGCTGCCGATTTGTACAGAATATGCGACCGGGTACTCCACCGTGTCCCAGGTCGGCTGGCTATTGCAACCATAGCCGGCAACACCGTTTTTGCCGCTGTTACCGGTGTGTCAATTGCGGCGGCCGCGGCCTTTTCACGCATTGCCTATCCGGAAATGCAGAAGCATGGCTACAAGCAATCTTTCGCATTAGGTGCAGTTGCCGGTTCAGCTTGTTTGGGTATGCTGATACCCCCATCGGTGTTGCTGATTGTCTGGGCCATACTGACCGAAATGAGCGTTGGAGCCTTATTTGTTGCAGGCGTTATTCCAGGCATTTTACTGGCTTTGCTGTTTTCGTTGTACGTTGTTATCAATGCCACGCTTAAGCCGGAAATTGCCCCATCCATACGGGAGCAAGATACAAAATTGTCTGCAGCAGAAATCCGATCTGAATCAATTGGTGGCATTGGCATTTTGTTGCTCATAATGCTAGTGATCGGTGGCATCTGGTTTGGCGTTTTTACACCTACAGAGGCTGCCGGCTTTGGTGCTATTGGTGCGCTGTTGATAGGTATAGTCAAGGGAATGCGAGGCAGGGAGATTCTTGCTGCTATCTTTCAGGCAGGCAAAACCACAGCGCCGATTATGTTTTTGCTTATAACTGCAACAATGTATTCGCGTTTGCTCGCTATGGGTGGGGCGGTTAATTACATTAAAACGCTGTTTCTGAGTATGGGTGTTGATCCGATCATGATCATTGGTCTTATGGTCGTTATCTGGATTTTGCTTGGTATGCTAATAGATTCAGTATCGATAATATTGCTTACTGTTCCTATTTTTGCACCCATCGCTATGTCACTCGGCATTGATCCGCTGGCGTTTGCGATCTTTGGTATTTTAGTTATAGAGGCAGGTTTGTTGACGCCACCATTTGGCTTACTGGTCTATACGGTCAAGGGTTCAGTCCCAGACCCAACTGCGACGTTAGGTAAAATATTTGCCGGTTCGTTTCCTTACTTTATATTGATATTGGTTGCGGCTTTTATTGTATTGTTCTTTCCGCCGTTGGCTAATTGGTTACCCGCATATATGCTTAGATAACGCGATACCAACATTATCTTTGTAACGATATGCAGGAACCGAAGAAAAACTCGGATAGGAAATTTAATAATGAGACAAGTTGAAGTTGCCGTAATAGGAACGGGTTGGTGCGGAGGAATCCGCGCCGAAACGCTTGCCCGGTCCGCGCTGGTGGACAAGCTGCATGTTTGCGAGATACTTCCAGAGCGACTTGCTGAAGTCAAAGAACTCACCAAACCGACCACAGCAACACTGGACTACAACGATATCGTCAATAACTCCGCAATTGAGGTAGTCTATATTTCAACCACGCCAGAGACGACCCATTACCCAATAGCTAAAGCGTGTTTGCAAGCAGGTAAACATGTTTTGCTCGAAAAACCCATTGCGCTTGAGCTCGATGAAGCAAGTGAGCTGATTGATCTTGCCAAAGAAAAAAAGGTTAAATTCACGATTGGCTATTCGCAGCGGTTTAACCCGAAAATTGCCTATGCTAAAAAATCCATAGCAGAGGGCAGGCTCGGCAAAGTCGTTAACGTTATGGTAAGCAGGCATCTGTCACGCAACCTTGGCAAAAAAATAGCAAACCGGGTAAAGCTTTCGCCAGCTGCGATGGAAAGCACACACGATCTCGATTTCGTTTTCTGGTTGCTGTCGCCAGCCAAGCCCGAACGCGTGTATTCTCAAGGTGCCTATGGTTATATGAAAGAGCTAAACGGCTCTTATGATTGCATGTGGAGTACGGTGACCATGGACGACGGCACTCTGGTTGTTGTTGGTGGTGGCTGGAATCTGCCACCGAGTTATCCGAACTATTGTGGCACCTGGATTGAAATTACCGGCACAGAAGGTGCGCTTATTCTCGATGACACCAGTCGTGACAACTGGTTGAACACCGTGAAAGACGGTACACAATATCCGATGTCAACGATGCCCGGTGAGCAGGTAGATCATGCCTTTGCAGGTCAGATGGGTCCGGAGACTCTCCATTTTCTAGAGGCAGTGCTTATGGATACTGACGTTATGGTGTCACCAGAACATGCACGCATGGTTATGGAAAGCTATTCCGCAGCAGATGTCTCCGCCGTTATAAACGAGCCTGTTACCTTGCCACTTTCGAATCACTCATTGTCGATCTTGCATGATCTGAAGCACCCAGATCAGAAAGAAGAGTCGTAGCAAGGCCAACCGTCACTAACAACGCTTCGTTATATTGTCATTCAATTTCAATATTGCAAGGCTAGGAATAGCTAACGTACATTTAGGAAAACGATGAAATCGATCGAACGACGTGAAATAGATTCAAACCTGGCCTATCAAATGGTTGGAAGTGCAATTCAACTGGCAGAACAAAAAAGCGTCGGGGTCTGTGCAGTGGTTTGTGATCCAAGAGGCCATCTGGTCGCATTGGCGCGCACCGACAACGTTATGGTTCCGGCAATTCAGTACTCAATCGATAAAGCCTGGACTGCCGCAAATTTTGCCATCAGTACTCAAGGACTTCATGAACGAGTTTCAGTGAAGCCACCGGTTGCAATGGGTTTTGCAAACCGGGATCGGGTACTGTTCTTTCCAGGGGGGTTACCGATATTTGAAGATGGTATTTGTATTGGCGGTCTGGGGATATCAGGAGCGAAAGACCAGGATGATATCGATATAGCACAAGCCACAATTGAGAAATTTGGTCTCGCATTTGAGAACGTGGTCTAATTTAATCAGCTTCAATGGTCTAGCTCCTGAGGTGGGGGAGAGAAGTTATGGTGCTGTATAAATTGCTGTTCGCAAAGCGACACCCAGGGCATTCACGGGTGGCTCTGATCCGTTAACGTCTAAGCAGCGGTTTCACGAATCATACATACCCATACACTCCTCGCAGAGGCAGTTCATTTCTATTCGGGGATTGACTAGTGACTATCCAGCAGAGTCGACACTGTTATGAAGTGCCTTAGAAGTGCCTTAGAAGTGCCTTATATGATTGATTCTTTGATACTGATTTCGGTTGTCAGCTTCGTGCCATTATGAAGACATTGTTGCTCAGCATGATCGATTGCTGTTGTGGCACCACTCCTACTAAAGGTGTTCCTGTTCTAGGCGAGTGTACCGTTTGCCCCGAATAAGAGGTAGACCATAGCCAGGTAAGTTTTTATAAACTCGTATAATGATATGATAGATCATTCGTTATATGAGCTCACTCATTTTTTACGCGTGAGGAGGTTGTCCGGGACCTTATGCTTGTTCGCGCAGTCAATGCAATGGTATGGGGTGAGGCATCGCCAGCAATGCCACCACTGCAGTGGTTCGCTACAGGTAGTTCTTGTGTAAAATCTGTTCTCAAGCCTGAACAAAGCGCTGCTGGCACACGCTGGCTATGTCATTTGAGAAATCCCAATCGTGCCTAATGTAGAGCGACCCAACATATTATTTTGTCTGTTTGATTCGCTCAGTGTTTTGGATTGGACAGAAAAAAGCAGCTCGCCTGAGCTCGATGCAGGTTTAACTACGCTTTCACAACTGCGTAGCAAGGGTGCATTTTTCAATCGAACTTATGCACCATGCCCTGAAAGCAGTCCTGCTCGTGCAAGCTTGTTTACCGGACTTGACCCCAGTGTGCATGGTTTGTGGACTAATGGCGTAGCACTATCCGATAACGAACAGACTTTTGTACAGCGTCTTGCTCAAGCTGGATACACCAACTATTTGGCAGGGCGCTATCAACTCGCTGGCTTGTCCCGGTGGACAACAGAGCAAGCCCGACAAAACGAATTCAATCAAATGGATTGGGCGCACGGGCCATTACATCGATCCAGACAAAATGCTTATCTTGCCTGGCTTGCGCAGAGTGCGCCCAAACACTATTCGAAAATCTTTACCACTCAGGCTGACCCCGAAAATACGATCGCCCCAGATGAGCAGCGTGCGGCACTTGCAGCTTTACCTGAAGCACTAAGCTTTAATAACTGGGTAGGTCTGCGCGTCGGTGAATGGATAGAAAAGCAATCGTTAGATAAACCATTTATGGCAATGGCCGGTTTCTGTGTTGGCGACACGCTGGGATCAGAGCCGCATTCAATAACTGATGGTGAGAGCATTAATGCGCAGGCATTGCAGCAGGCGGATACTGCTATTGGTCAAATTCTGGAAAAGTTAGCAGCTAATAACCGAGCTAAAGATACCGTGATCATTGTCACTGCTGCTCGTGGTAACACTAACACACTAACAGCTACTGACGCGTTGAGCGAATACGCTATTCGTGTGCCGATAATAATAAATGGTGAGACTATTGAGCAACGAATTGTCGACGAGCCAATGTCAACGATGGACATTGCGCCAACCGTTCTGGATATGGCGAATGTTCCAATTGGTGCACGTGCGCAAGGACAATCTTTGCTCGGTGTACTTAACGGCTCTGAAAAGCCCAGAGGCTGGGCCTTGAGTCGAATTCGCAAACAGAATATGGCATCAGGTGCTCGTAACTGGCAATCTGCACTATGTATGAAGAAAATGAAGCTAGTGGTTTGTCATGACAATGAACAAGAACATCAAGAGACGATTAAACTGTTCAATCTGCAAACCGATCCTTTAGAACAAAACAACTTGGCAGGCCTTGATGCACATGCAGCAGAACTAGAGCAGATGATTGACCAAATGATCGATGCAAGATGCGCAATGGAAGATCGAACTGAGCCGCGTATTGCCGAATTTTAGACTTTTAACTCAGATAGCCAAGTAAGTCAGATAACCAAGTTTGATGTACAAGTGAGATATTAAAGTTTTAAGTCCCAGACTAGCTGCAAACCATGACTTCACAAACTAATCGGCCGAACATACTGTTTATCTGTACTGATCAACAGCGTGGTGACAGCCTAAATTGCACAGGAGCATCATGGGCGGTAACGCCTAACCTGGATAAGCTGGCCGGTGAGGGCGCATTGTTTAACAACTGCTATGTACAAAACCCGGTTTGCAGTCCTTCCAGAGCATCGTTGTTTACAGGCAAATATGTCGCCAGTCATGGGCTGCATGCCAACGGTGTACCACTACCGGCTCATCAGAAAATGTTCACACGCAAGCTTGCCGATGCCGGTTATGACTGCGCAATGATCGGCAAACAACATTTATCACCTTGTGATAGCTGGCAAACAGAACCTCGCCACGATGATGGTTATCGCGTTTTTAAATGGGCGCATGGGCCTAATCATCGTGCACTGGAGAATGACTATCATGCGTGGCTGCGAAAAGAACATCCCGAGATTTACACTGACATTTTTCCTGATAAAGGCGCGAACGAAAGCACGGCTTTTAGTAATAAGGCCAGCACTGGCACGCCAATAGATCATGTAAAAAAAGAGGCGCATTACTCTCACTGGGTAGCCTCTAATGCCATGGATTTCATTAATCATTCGCGTGATCAGGATGAACCTTTTTGTTTAGTAGCCAATTTCTTTGATCCACATCATTCGTTTGGTGCGCCGCAAGAGTTTCGAGATCTAATCGATTCCGATGCTATTGCTGCGCCTTGCACACGTGATGATGAGCTGAGTAATAAACCGAGTGAGCAGACATTTTATTCCGAAACAAGTTATGCCGGCGTTGCCCCAGGGTTCACGGATTACACCGATGCGCAAATTCGTGAAATACGCGCACAATACTGGGCGATGATTGCGTTGGTCGACTTTGAAGTTGGAAGAATCCTGCAAGCGCTGGATGAGTCCGGTCTGAAAGAGGATACGCTGGTGGTATTCACATCTGATCATGGTGAGATGTTGGGTAATCATCAACAACTGTTGAAGGGGCCACAACTCTATGATGATTTAACGCATGTTCCATTGATTGTACGCTGGCCTGATCAAGTGGCTGCCGGACAAAGCATTGACCAACTTGTACAGTGGATAGACTTACCTGCAACCTTTCTTGATGTCGCTGCGTGTGCGCCTGGCCAGGGAGTGCAGGGTAGCTCCTTGTTGCCGATGATGACGGGGCAGCAGTTGCAATGGCGTGACTGGGCACTCAGTGAATATCGCGACTCAGGATTCACAACAGACCCGCAAATCATGACAACCATGCTCAGGCACGAGCAATGGAAGCTCATTATCTGGCATGGCAGTCCTGCCACCACAGGACAACGCGACGGTGAGATGTATGATCTATCGGCTGACCCGCATGAGCTGCTCAACCTTTTTCATGAACCGGAGCATGCAAAGGTACGTCAGCGCTTGAAACTAAAACTCATTGATGTAATGGCTGAAACCGAAGACCGAACACAACCGCAGCTACGGGCCTGGTAGTCTGAGGTAGCCGCTCAACAGATTATTCTTATTGACCATAAATTTCATATATGGCATTGTAAATTCCATATATGAAAAATCACGCACTCAAATCTGAAGCTCAGATCATGAGCCCGACAGCACGTACGCTTCAAGTGTTGGAGTATGTTATGTCTGCCGGACCCGGGCCTATAAAGCAGGTTGATATAGCCCGAGATTGCGGGTTATCGCTGTCAACACTGAATCGCATTGTTAAGACTTTGTCCGACTGGGGTTACCTTTTTCGTACAAGTGAAAAGTATATCGTCAGGAATTTTCGTCTGGAGCGCAACGTTCCACTGTCGGAAACCTATCTGGCCAAATTAGATGACACCATGCGAGCGTTGTCAGAACGGCTTGGCACATCAGCAGAGGTGGTCGTGGTCGCCGGGCATGAGCTGCTTTGGCATTCGAAAACAGAGCACCCAAACCCCGAAGTTCTCATCCGCGCTAATGTCGGATTCAGACGTTCCTTATATGAACTGGATGCTTTGTCACAGCTTTATTTAAGTCGCCTTGACTGGAGCGATCTTGAATCGCGCTTTTACACTGACGGATTCTTTGCCACCGTACGTGATGTTGATCAACAGACGCATAGGCTCTCACCAGATGCTGTTAAACAACAGCTGGAGTCAGTAAAAGCACAAACATTTGTGGCTGATATGGCAGGCAACCATATGGGAATTCGTCGCTTTGCCACTGTGGTTGAAGATGTTCAGGGCGAGTTTTTGCACCTGCTGACACTTGCAGAACCGGTTGGCGACATAACCAATGAGAAAGCACACATAAAGCGCTGTCGCGACGCACTGCTAGATGCTCGCGATGGTCTTGCAGAATTGGCATCTGCCGAAAACCGGGCATACCGGCCGCGGCCGATGCACCACGTTTTACCAGGAAAGGGCGGCTAGCCCTACGTAGAATTCACCTTTTGGAGGGGAGAGAAAACACATGAAGAAATTTTTATCAACGCTGGTATCAACTGCCGTAATGGTTGGGGCTGCCAGCACATCGACAATGGTTAGTGCAGCCGACGAAATTAACGTTGTTATGTTTGGCATGCCTTACACCAAAGGTTTGGCGGCACTCGCAGATGATTTTGAAAAAGAGACGGGCATCAAGGCCAACATCGATGTGATTGGCCAGGATGTATTTGAAAACCGGATAACGCTCTCTTTTACCGGTAAGTCTGGCGACATAGATGTGGTGCACACACCGGTTATTCAGGTGCAGCGCTGGGTTGCTGCTGATTGGTTGAAGCCGATTACTGCAGAAGTCGATGGCTTGGCTGTAAAAGCCGACATAATGGCGGGTCCCCTTGATGCGTACAAAATCAATGGCGAGCAATGGGCTGTACCGTATATGGCAGCAACTGGTTTGATGACCTATCGAAAAGATATCCTTGAGGAAGCGGGTGTTGAAGTGCCGCAAACCTGGGAAGAGATGTTGGCCGTCGCTGCGAAAATTCACAACGATGAAACCGCAGCTATTGCTATGCGTGCCGTACCTGGTCAGGGTTTTAATATGTTCATTTTCCCGATGGTGATGCGTGCGTATGGTGGTAAGTTCTTTGAGGACTACACCGCGGGTGATCTGACACCGGCAATCAACTCACCGGAAACGCTTGAAGCACTAAATGTGTATATGAAGCTCTTAAATGAGTATGGGCCACAGGGCGCAGGAAACTTTAACTTTGCCGAAGTTCAGGCTGCTGCTCAAAATGGCCAGATTGCGTTTGCGGTGGAAGGCACAGGAATAGCTGCATCTCTGGTTGATCCGGAGAAAAGTAAGTTTGCTGACAAAACCGGTATTACGTTACCACCGGGTGGTCCAGCTGGCCGTTCTCCAGCGATAGCTGTGCATGGACTTGGTATTCCCGCCTCTGCAAAGAACCCGGAGCTTTCAATGAAGTTCATTGAGTGGGCGGTAAGCAGTGAAACAATGACCAAGATTGCACTTGCTCAGCCATTTTCTAATTTCACTACCCAACCGGTCGCAGACAACGCGGACGTTATCGCCAAGTACTCTAAGGTACATCCTGACTTTCTAACCGTACAGGCAGAAGCGCTAAATCTTGCTATTGGCCACTACCGACCTTTGCTTCCGGAATGGCCAGCGCTTGGGCAGGCGATTGGCGAGAATATCAATGCTGCTCTGAATGGTTTGATGTCACCTGAAGAAGCACTTGAAGCAGCTGAGCAGGAAATGAACGACATTCTTGGTAACTAGTAAAAAATAAGATTGTAATAATAATGAGCGCCTGGTATCGCAAAAACGTTACCGGGCGTATTCATTTACGATACTGCTAATGACTTCCAAATCTCAGTCTCAATCTACCGGAAAGCCAAAAACACCAGCAAGTGCGACCGCAGATCTGGAGCGCGGCTATCGTATGATGATGCTGCCTGCTGTTTTAGCGGTCGGTATCTTCGCTATTGTACCTCTTGCCGGCATGCTGGCGCTTTCGGTTAGTGACTACCATTTGATACGCGGCACCAACTGGGATTTTGGCTTTAAGAACTTTGTGAAACTGGTGTCAGACAAGCGTTTGATGAATTCTGTTTATGCCATGTCGATTCTGTCTTTTCTCGGCGTTGCGCTGCAGGTTTTAATTGGTGCAGCTATTGCTGTTGGTTTGAGCAAAATTGTCGGTAAGTGGCGCTTGGGGCGAATATTCTTTCTGTTGCCTTATGCTGTACCACATGTTGCTGTGGCGCTTATCTGGCTGTCACTGTTCACCCCCATTCTGTCACCAATCAATGCTTTTTTTGATCTGTTCGGAGTAACGGTCCCATCGTTTCTGACAACCCAGTATGGTGCCTTGTTTGCCATTGTGCTTGCTGATACCTGGACTAACTTCCCGTTCGCAATGCTGATCATACTCGCCGCATTGCAAGGCATCTCACCAGACCTTGATGAGGCCGCCGCGCTGGATGGTGCAACTCGGGTTCAGACGTTTTTCTACGTTACTCTTCCGCTACTAGTACCTGCTTTTTTGATGGTAACGCTATTCCGGTTTATTGATTCCCTGAAACACTTTCCAATGATTTTTGTAATGACCAAAGGTGGCCCGGGAAGATCAACGCAGGCGACCAACTACTACGCCTATATACAGACATTCCAGAATTCGAATGTCGCTTATGGTGCTGCAATCGCTGTGACTCTTTTTATTGTTGCAGCCTTTATTAGTTTTTACGTTGCAAGACTGAATCAGCAGGTGAATTCGTGATTGACAACACGTCGTCGTATCGAGTGAAGCGCGCGCTGGGTACGACCATGATGTTGGTGTTGCTGTTTTTTGCAGCGCTCCCGACCGTTTGGGTGCTGATTATGTCTTTGCGCGAACAGTCGGTGATGTTTGAACCGTTTTGGGAAAGCCCGTTGGCGGTTACTCTTGATAACTACCTTGGCATTACTCGTTCCGAATTTCCCAAGGCGCTGCTAAACAGTTTTATTTGTGCGGGCATTTCTACGTTGCTTGCGATGATTGTTGGGGTGCCAGCCGGTTTTGCATTGGCCAAGTCGCGATTGTCGGGCAAGTTCTATGCGTCGTGGATGCTTCTGTTATTGCGTATGGCACCGCCGGTTGGATTTGTGATACCGCTTTTTTTACTTTATATCAATGCGGGTTTGATCGATTCCTATTTTGGGCTAATCATGGCGTACATGACACTCACGCTGCCTTTAATTGTCTGGCTAATGTGGAATTCGTTTGCACAAGTGCCAGACGAATTAATCGAGGCCGCCATTATGGATGGAGCATCCTTAGGCAAGGCTTTTATATTGGTTGCACTTCCGGTAGCAAGGCCCGGTGCTGTTGCGGCTGCTATTCTTGGTTTTTTAATTGTCTGGAATGATTTCTTTTACGCGCTCATTATCACTCGTTCATCGACGGTCACCGCGCCCGTGGCTGTGATGAATTTCATTTCTTACGATAGTGTTGATTGGGGATCAATTGCTGTGGCCAGTATTGCACTCACATTGCCAATACTGCCGCTTATGCTTGTTGCTAATCGGTATATCGTTCAGTCACTCTCTGGTGCGGTTAAGGGGTAAATATGTCAGATCGTCCGAATATTGTTTTTATCCTTACCGACCAGCAGCGCTATGACACTATCGCCGCCATGGGTTTTGAACATATGGTTACCCCGAATCTTGACAGGCTTGCACGTCAGGGTACTTCGTTCGAAAACATGTATATCACAGCGCCTTCGTGCGCACCGTCTCGAGCATCGCTATTCAGTGGAGTCTATCCGCACACCAATGGTGTATTTCGAAATGACGAGCCATGGAACTACTGTTGGGTTAAAGACTTGGCTGAAGGTGGTTATCACACAGTCAATGTTGGCAAGATGCACACCATGCCTGTAGAAGGTCCATTTGGTTTTCACGAGCGACATGTGACAGAAAACAAAGATCGCGATCACCCGAACTTGCCATTTTATCTGGATAACTGGGATAAAGCTTATTTCCTGCGCGGGTTGCAAAAACCATCGCGGGTATCGCAACGCAAGCGCGACGACTACGACGAATTGCTGGGCGCCTGGGTTTGGGAACACGAAGAAATTTTGCACCCTGATGTATTTGTTGGGCAGATGGCGCGTTGGTGGCTGGACCGTTATACCGGCACTGACCCGTTTTTTTTACAGATCGGGTTACCTGGACCGCATCCGCCTTATGACCCGACACAAGAATACCTTGACCTGTATGCAGACAAAGATTTACCCAAACCGATTCCGCCAGACACCGACTCTCAACCAGAAGCTTTGAAAGAATTACGTCGGTTCCATCTCGGCGAAGATGCTGACGGCATTGTTCATTTGGAAAATCCGACGCCAGAACAATC
>Ga0114956_1000015_pt1 | contig 77852 bp, 68 predicted proteins | sample MaitaG_FD_87304 | JGI IMG/M metagenome (GOLD analysis project Ga0114956, IMG submission 87304) | Marine algal microbial communities from Maine, USA - Maine_Asex2 metaG | ecosystem: Host-associated > Algae > Red algae > Unclassified | place: Maine, USA | collected 2015-01-05 | reverse complement strand
TTGAGTCAGATTTTCGTGTCAATTGAGGTGAATAGTTGTTCTATTCGCCGAAATTTACGCGGAAATATGGCCAAAAGATCGCGCTGTCGGCCGATCAGATTATTCTCGGACAGGCTCCTAGCTAACTGTGACCCAGCCGCAAACTGCGGCTGGGTCAGATGACCCTAGTGAACTACAGGTTCAAAACTACGCAGTAACCTGAATCGCTACCGGTATATCCTTGAACTTCACCTTCGCCTCATCGGCTGATTGCTGAAAGTCAGCAATTTCATTGAAGTTCAAATAACGATAGACCTCATCGCTCATCGCTTCCAGGTCTTTTACATAGGTCATGTACTCTTCGACCGTGGGTAATCTTCCCAGCAGTGCCGCCACCGCAGCGAGCTCTGCTGAGCTCAGATAAACAAAAGCGCCTTTACCCAATCTGTTGGGGAAGTTACGCGTCGATGTTGATACAACGGTGGCACCAGGCTTCACGCGTGCCTGGTTACCCATGCACAATGAACAGCCCGGTATTTCCAGACGTGCACCTGCAGCACCGAAGATGTTGTAGTAACCCTCCTCCTTCAACTGGTGCTCGTCCATTCGAGTAGGCGGCGCAATCCATAAAACCGTATCCACATACTCGCCTGATTTCTCAATCAGCTTGCCAGCTGCACGGTAATGACCAATGTTAGTCATGCAAGAGCCGATGAACACCTCATCGACCTTAACGCCCTGCACTTCAGACAAAGGCTTGACGTCATCAGGATCGTTGGGACAAGCAAGCAGCGGCTCCGTGATCTCAGCCAGATCTATTTCGATGATTTCCGAATATTCTGCATCGCTGTCGGCTTCCATCAACGTCGGGTTAGCCAACCAGTCTTCCATCTTTCGAGCTCTGCGCTCAAGCGTGCGGGCATCGGCATAACCTTGGTCAATCATCCATCGTAATAGCGTGACATTGGACGTGATGTATTCTTTCAAGGGTTCTATATCGAGCTTGATCGTACAACCACCAGCGGATCGCTCAGCGGTTGCATCGGCCAATTCAAACGCCTGCTCCAGTTTGAGATCCTTCAGGCCTTCAATCTCTACACAGGCTCCGGAGAAAACGTTTTTCTTGCCTTTCTTCTCGACAGTGAGAAGACCTCTCTCCAAGGCTGCATAGGGTATGGCGTTGACCAGATCGCGCAGCGTGATTCCCGGCTGCATGGTTCCCTTGAACCGGACAAGTACTGATTCCGGCATGTTCAGGGGCATGACACCAACAGCAGAAGCAAAAGCAACCAAACCTGACCCTGCAGGGAACGAGACACCCATCGGGAAACGAGTATGCGAATCACCACCCGTACCGACCGTATCCGGAAGCAACATCCGGTTTAACCAGGAGTGAATGATACCGTCACCCGGTCGCAGAGAAACACCGCCACGCGTTGACATGAAATCAGGCAACGTGTGATGCGTATCCACATCAACAGGCTTCGGATAAGCGGCTGTATGACAGAACGATTGCATGACTAGATCAGCGGAGAAACCGAGGCAAGCAAGGTCCTTGAGCTCATCACGTGTCATTGGCCCGGTTGTATCCTGCGAGCCAACTGTGGTCATCTTGGGTTCGCAATACTGGCCAGGGCGAACACCATTCAGACCACAGGCCTTGCCTACGATCTTCTGAGCGAGCGTGTAGCCCTTGGTGCTGACATCACTGGCGCCCGGTCTTCTGAATACAGTGCTGACTTCCAGCCCGAGAGATTCACGTGCGCGATCAGTCAAACCGCGGCCGATGATCAGAGGAATCCGACCACCTGCCCTAACCTCATCGAGTAACACATCGTTGCCATACTCAAAAGTACTAAGCACTTCGTCGGTATCGTGGCGAGTGACTTTCATCTCGTAGGGATAGATATCGATGACATCGCCCATTTCCATACCATCGACATCACATTCGATAGGCAATGCACCCGCATCTTCCAGCGTGTTGTAGAAAATCGGAGCAATCTTGGCACCCAGTACAAAGCCGCCATCACGTCGGTTAGGTATGAACGGGATATCGTCGCCCATGTGCCAGAGCACAGAATTGGTGGCTGATTTTCTGGATGAACCCGTGCCCACTACATCGCCTACGTAAGCAACTGTATGGCCTTTCTCTTTCAGCTCATCGATGGTGGCCAGAGGCTTGTCGGTAAAACCCTCACGCTCAAACTTGAGCATGGCTGTAGCGTGCAAGGGTATGTCCGGTCGACTCCAGGCATCTACTGCAGGTGATAGATCATCGGTATTGGTTTCGCCTGGTACCTTGAACACAGATACCGTAATTTTCTCAGCGACATCGTCCTTTGCCAGAAACCATTCAGCATCGGCCCAGGATTGCATGACCTTTTTTGCAGCCGTGTTACCAGCCTGTGCTTTTTCCTCTACATCATGGAACGCGTCGAACATCAGCAGCGTATGCGAGAGAGCCTTGGCTGCGGCTTCTGCAAGATCTGAGTCATCGAGCGCTGCGATCAATGGCGTGATGTTGTAACCCCCTAGCATGGTGCCTAGCAGCTCTACAGCGCCAACACGACTCACGACAGGCGATGTTGCATCACCTGATGCAATCGCTGCGAGAAACCCGGCTTTTACGTAGGCGGCTTCATCGACACCTGCCGGAATACGCTGTGCCAGCAAGTGAAGCAAGAAGTCCTCTTCGCCAGCAGGCGGCGCTTTCAAGAGTTCAACAAGATCTGCTGCCTGTTGTGCGTTCAACGGCTTGGGTACAACACCCTCGGCTTCGCGCTCAGCGACCTGTTCACGATAAGCTTCTAACATTCTATCTTCCTCTCGTTAAGACCGGTGCTTACACCGGTAAAGACATGTTCTGTGATATGTAGCGCACTAAGCGCGCCGGCTACCCAAATAGCTGCCAGGTGCTGTGGCCTGCGCCATTACGCCGTACTCTGCTGCTTATTGCGACGAGACGATGAACCGGCTGAAGCGTCACCACCCTTGAATATGTTGGCTCTGACCTGGTCCAGCTCATCTCGCAGTGAAGCTGCCCGTTCAAACTCCAGGTTTCTCGCACATTCGTACATTTCTTTCTCAAGCTGTTTTATCCGCTTGGCCGCATCAGTGGCTGACAGTGACTCCACCGCAGGCTCACTGGTTTTTTGAGAACCTCGACGCCCCTTGCGCTTGTCCTTGCTACTGCCACCGGTCTCCATCACATCATTGATGGATTTCTTGATACCGACAGGCGTTATGCCGTGTTCCTCGTTGTACTGTAGCTGAACCTCCCGACGCCGGTTGGTTTCATCGATAGCACGCTGCATGGAACCTGTCATGGTATCGGCATACAGTATTGCCTTGCCGTGCAGATTTCGAGCGGCTCGGCCGATGGTTTGTATCAATGAGCGGTCGGAGCGAAGAAAGCCTTCCTTGTCAGCGTCCAGTATGGCGACCAGCGAGACCTCCGGCATATCCAGCCCCTCTCTGAGCAAGTTAATACCCACGATGACGTCGAATACTCCGAGACGAAGGTCTCTGATGATCTCGCTACGTTCTACGGTATCCACGTCGGAGTGCAGGTAACGGACCTTGATATCATGATCGGTTAGGTAGTCCGTCAGATCCTCTGACATGCGCTTGGTGAGCGTCGTAATCAATACCCGTTCGTTGCGTTCAACCCGATCAGCAATCTCGGAGATGACGTCATCGACCTGCGTTCGCGCAGGACGCACCTCTACATCGGGGTCCACCAGCCCGGTTGGACGTACTACCTGCTCCACCACTTGATCAGCGTGCGCCTGCTCGTATTTGCCAGGGGTTGCAGACACAAAGATGGTCTGCGGGGAGAGTGCTTCCCACTCTTCAAACTTGAGAGGACGGTTGTCCAGTGCCGAGAGCATTCTGAAACCGTAGTTGACCAGATTTTCCTTGCGCGAACGGTCACCTTTATACATGGCGCCTAGCTGCGGAACGGTGACATGGCTTTCATCAATGAACAGCATACTGTCCGCTGGCAGATAGTCGAACAGACACGGAGGTGGCTCTCCAGGCAATCTGCCTGACAGGTATCGTGAATAGTTTTCGATACCCGAGCAATAACCCAGCTCCTGAATCATCTCCAGGTCGAACTGCGTGCGTTGTTGAAGCCGTTGTGCTTCTACCAGCTTGCCGGCGCCTGTCAGCTGCTCAAGTCGCTCCCGAAGCTCGTCCTTGATCAGGTCAGTCGCATCGAGCAGACGCTGACGTGGAGTGACGTAGTGAGTCTTCGGGTAGATGGTGAGCCGCGGAACCTTACGGTCTACCTCGCCCGTGAGCGGGTCAAAGAAGCTAAGGGTTTCGATCTCATCATCGAACAGTTCCACTCGAATGGCTTCCTTTTCAGAGTCTGCCGGGTAGATGTCGATGATCTCACCGCGCACTCTATAGGTGCCTCGCTTAAGCTCCATGTCGTTACGGTTGTACTGCAATTCAGCAAGCCGTCTCAACACATCGCGCTGGTTGACCGTTTCACCACGCTTCAGGTGCAACACCATCTTGTGGTACTGCTGTGGATCTCCCAGACCGTAGATAGACGATACGGTAGCAACAATGATGGTATCGCGACGTTCGAACAACGCCTTGGTCGCAGACAGTCGCATCTGTTCGATATGCTCATTGATAGAGGAATCCTTTTCGATGAACAGATCGCTGGATGGCACGTAGGCTTCCGGCTGGTAGTAGTCGTAGTAAGACACGAAGTACTCGACCGCGTTGTTCGGAAAAAACTCTTTGAACTCACCGTACAGTTGAGCCGCTAGCGTCTTGTTGGGGGCAAGCACAATGGCGGGTCGTTGTTGCCTTTGCAGGATGTTGGCAATGGTGAATGTCTTGCCCGATCCTGTGACACCCAGTAGCGTTTGATACGCCAAGCCATCGTTTATTCCGGATACCAGACTCTCGATTGCTGCAGGTTGATGCCCTGCTGGCTGATATTCAGTTTGCAGGTCGAATAGGTTGGACATCTTTCTCCGGCATGTATGGCGACCAGCTGTGGACGCTTGATTTACGATTTCTCAAATCAAAAATCGCCGTTGGCGTCAGTAATAACGTCTATTGTACAGCCAAGACGAAGATTGACTTGTTTTTTGCAAGCTAACTCATTGACGTGAGCTAATTTGCCCCTTACACTTCGTCCCGATTCCCTGGTAGCTCAGTTGGTAGAGCAAATGACTGTTAATCATTGGGTCGGCGGTTCGAGCCCGTCCCAGGGAGCCATTCAAAACAAAGACTTAGGCGATAATCTGATCGCCTGCGATCTTTCATCGTAACTACGGGTACAACTCCATTCGAGACTGACGTATTCGTTGTGATCGGTCCGAACTACTCCAGGCGTGTCGTCACCACCGCTGTGTCCTCGTATAAAAGATTCCACAGACCTCTACAGTCGCACTATGGCAGTAATCAGGCTTCCTGGGATTCCTTAACGCTATTGCTTTACCGCATAATTGAAAACGCCGCTCGGAAGCGGCGTTACCAACACAAATCAATATGCAGGGCGACGAGGCCCCTCAGATAATCCTACGAGCTGCGAGACTGCCCCAGTGATTTGAGTAGATCGTCTACAGCTTCGCGTCGGCTTTTATCTTCAGAGGCAATTGAGCTGGCAGTGGGTATACCCTGCCCTCCGGTAGCCTTCTCGGTAGCGTGTCCATTGACACCAATGCTGTTAGCTTGAGCATCCTGTGGTCGCAGCATGGCTTCACGCTCGCGCAGGTAGCGATCGTAGTGCTCATCCCTCTCAGGCGAGCCATCTGCATCATGACCAGCATTGACATGTGATGCTGCAATAGCATCGTGAGTATTAGCGTCGTTGGCAGATGATGCCAGCGAATTACTGCTGCCCGTACTAACCAGTATCACACCGCTCTCAAGGGTCAAGAGAGCGCCTTGATGCATGGTGTCGCTGATATCCTTGAGATCCTTCTTGGAGAAGGTGCCCAATGAGGCAAGCGTGTTCAAATCATCGAATATGGGTAATGACTGCACAATCGCATCGAGATCGATATCTTGCTCGGGATCGATATCGGCAAGTGCACCCGGTATGGAATCGATAACAGCGTAAACGGCGGCAACACTGTCTCGCTCACCGGTAAACTGCAGATCACGATCGCGATTCTTTTGTGCTTTGACACTATCGAGTCGCAAGTCCATGGCAGGCTTGCGAGCAATACTGGCGCAGGCTGAATACAACATATCTATACCATCAATGGCACGGGCCAGACGATCGGGATCAGAGGCACGTTCACCCGCGTCGGTCAATCGGATATCAAGGCCTCCCTCTCCAGCTTCCAGCGTGGGTGCATGGCCTTGATCAGCGTCAGCGACATTCACCGAACCTAGCAGATTGATCAGGTTGGGCAAATGATTGCAGGCAAACATGACTCGGCTGGCCAGATGCACAATAGCCGCCTGATGGCGCTTGGGCTCTGTAACGCTTCCCAGCAAATCCTGCCAATAATCTGTGGTTCCTAACGGTTCCAGATGAAGGAGCCGCGTCACCTGGCGTTCCGCCGGGGACATCGCATCCAGTCTTTCCATAATGACCGCACCGGAATGACCCAGCCGTGCGGCTGTGGCCGTGCGCTGATCTCCTTTGGCGGATCTATACTGGTTAACGACCGACCTTATGTCGGACTTTTCCAGAATATCTACAACCTTTGCGACAGCCATGCGCAGCTCTTCTGCGTGCATGTTGAACTCCATTGACACCTGACCTAGTAGTGATCGGCCGGATGTGAAACTCCTGAAGACTGGTCGGGGCGAGAGGATTCGAACCTCCGACCCCCACAACCCCATTGTGGTGCGCTACCAGGCTGCGCCACGCCCCGCCAGAGCGTAAGAGCTTAACGTAAGCGTTCAACTATTAGTAGTGATTTGAAGAAAAAAACGTGGCATCTTCAGCTCTACACCCGTTTGCAGGAAGACGAGAGATAGATCGGTACTAACTAGTTCTCAAAATTCGTAACAAGTCTTCAAGCTCAGATCTTAATTGCCGAATCATCTGCTGCGATTGTGCGTTATCGTCCTTGACCGCATCGCCAGCCAGATGAAGCCGGGCGCCACCTATGGTGTAGCCCTCTTGATACAGCAGACTGCGGATCTGACGAATCAGCATCACATCATGGCGCTGATAATAGCGACGGTTTCCACGCCTTTTGACGGGTTCCAGATCTGGAAACTCTTGCTCCCAGTAACGCAGCACATGAGGCTTGACCAGACACAGGTCGCTCACCTCACCAATGGTGAAGTAGCGCTTGTTGGGTATCGTGGGTAGTTCGTTATTGTTGCTGATTTCCAGCATAAGCTTCTACACGCGCCTTCAATTTTTGACCGGGCCTGAACGTCACTACCCGACGTGCGGAGATGGGAATCTCCTCACCGGTTTTCGGGTTACGCCCGGGACGCTGATTTTTACTGCGAAGAACAAAATTTCCAAAGCCAGAGAGCTTCACATCATAGCCGCTCTCCAACGCAACCCTGACTTCTTCAAAGAACTGCTCGACGAACTCCTTGGCCTCACGCTTGTTGAGTCCGAGTTCATCAAACAACATCTCAGCCATTGCTGCTTTAGTAAGCGCCATGTCAAACCCTTAGTACGGCTCCGTGCGCTGCTTCCAGTGCGACGACAATTCCGGTGACTATCTGCTCCACCTCTTCGTCTTCTAGAGTGCGTGAAAACTCTTGCAGAATCAAGCCTAAAGCCATGCTTTTCTTCCCCTCTGGCAGCTTGTCCCCCTGATAGACATCAAACACGCGTACATCCCGCACTATCTCTGGCGCTTCCTTGCGGACCACATCCAGAACAGCCTGATAAGACACGGATTCATCCATGAGCAGTGCAATATCACGCCGCACTTGTGGAAATCTGGACATTCCAGAGGATAGAGGTACCCGGGACACCTGCAGTGCGTGAATGGACAACTCGAATACCATCGGTGCGACAGTCAGGTCCAAAGCGTCCAGGAGACCTGGATTAAGGGCACCGACAAAACCCACCAGCTCACCGTTGACTGCAATGCCAGCTCGCTGACCGGGGTGCAGTAACGCCAGATCTGTGGTTGGGTACGTTACATCAACACCATTGGCCTGATCGAACAGTTGCTCAAGATGGGATTTGATGGAAAAGAAATCTATCGCGCTGTTGTCACTGTTCCAGTTCTCAGTCTCTTTCTTGCCAGCGATCAATCCCGCAGTCATGTTTTGCTGCTGGACGACGGAGTCGCTTTGCAGATCGGCGCCGTGACTAGCGCTGATGTGCTCATCAAGCTCACTCACTGGAACGTTAGCAGCGTTTGACAGGAACCTCAGGCCGGTTTCAAAAATGGCGACAGACGTCTGTTGTCGTGCCAGATTGCGGCGTAACGTGCTAATCAAGCCACCCACAAGCGTTGTGCGCATCACGCCTAACTCGGAAGAGATTGGATTTGCCAAAGGCAACGCTTCGATATCAGGGCGCAGCAGCTGCTGTTGCTCAGCTTCGACAAAACTATAGGTAACCACTTCCTGATAGCCCAGAGTGACTAGTCGCTGTTTGATATCCAGCGTTGACACGTGAGTCTCTGGTACCGCTCTGAACGTGGGCCGGTGTTCCGGATAGGTGCGTGGCAGCGTGTCGTATCCGGTAACGCGAGCCACCTCCTCCAGATAGTCCTCTTCAATAGCCAGATCATAACGATAGCTTGGAGGCGTAACCTGCCAGCCCGAATCAGTCCGCTGGCAGTCTATGCCCAGTCGCGAAAAGATAATGTCCACACTTTCCGGTTCTGGTGAAATGCCCAATACCCGCTTCAGTCGCGCACTGCGAACATGCACCGCCGGGCGCAGTGGCAGCCGCTTGGCATCTACCCAGTCCTCAACCGGTCCAGCCTTTCCACCCGCCAGGTTTCTGAGCAACCCGGTGGCATACTCCAGCGCCTCGCACTGACCCGCAGGATCGACGCCGCGCTCAAAGCGGTGGGCGGATTCAGAGTGGCTTGAATACTTTCTGGGTTTGCCCGCGATTATTTCTGGCAGAAACAAGGCGCTTTCCAGAAAAATGGTGGTTGTTGACTCATCCACAGCGGTAGATTCACCGCCCATGATGCCAGCTATACCGATGGGCCCTCTGTCATCGGCAATAATGGTGGTGTCGGCGTCCAGAGCGACATTACGACCGTCTAATAATACAACTCGCTCACCAGCTCGAGCTAGCCGCACTTGTATGGCTCCCTGTAGCTTGTCTGCATCAAAGGCATGCATTGGCTGCCCAAGCTCCAGCATCACATAGTTAGTGATGTCTACCGCCGGATTGATGGCCCGTACACCGGCCCTTCGCAGTCTCTCAACCATCCAGCTCGGACTGGCACTGCTGACATTGACGTCTTCGACAAGACGTCCGGCATAACGAACGCAGGCATTGCCCTGCTCTACCGCTACTGGCCAGCAAGTGTCGACCTGAGCAGCCACAGTGTTTATTTCACGTAGCTGCAATGGCAAATTATTTTTAGCCGATAGGTCCCGGGCTATGCCACGAATGCTCAGGCAGTCGCCTCGATCAGGTGTGAGATCTATGTCAATGATCGAATCATCCAGCTCCAGGTAGGTTGCTAGCTCAGTACCCACGGGTGCTGTGTCCGGCAGCTCCATGATGCCCTTGCCCTCATCGGACAATCCCAGTTCACTGGCTGAACACAGCATGCCGAATGATTGTTGTCCCCGCAGTTTCGCCTTCTTCAATTTGGTGCCGTCGGGAAGTCTGCCGCCTACCTGAGCCAGAGCGGTTACCAGGCCTGCGCGTGCGTTCGGCGCGCCACAGACAACCTGAACAGTCTCATTGTTTCCCAAATCCACGTCGCAAACCCGAAGCCTGTCGGCATCAGGATGTTGGCGAATACTGGCAATTCTGGCGACAACAACAGACTTGAACGCGGGTGCTGCCGATGTTATCTCGTCAACCTCTAGGCCCATGAAGGTGAGCTGCTCACCCAGAGTCTCGGTATCAACGGGTGGGTTGATCCACTCTCGCAACCATTTTTCACTGAATTTCATCGTGTTACTCGCTTAATGGAATTGAGAAAGAAAGCGAAGATCGTTCTCGAAAAACAACCTCAGATCCTTTACCCCGTAACGCAGCATGGCCAGTCGCTCAACGCCCATCCCGAAGGCATAACCCGTGAATTCCTCGGTATCGATACCGACTGATTCGAACACAGCCGGATGGACAATCCCGGAACCCAGCACTTCGAGCCACGGCCCCTTGTTGATCCGAATATCAACCTCGGCAGAAGGCTCAGTGAACGGAAAATACGAAGGCCTGAAACGGATATCGCAATCATCCTGATCGAAGAACAGCTTGAGAAACGCTTCCAGATGACCCATCAGGTCAGTGAGTGCGATGTTGCGATCAACCAGCAAACCTTCTACCTGGTGGAACATGGGCGAATGCGTCATATCAGAATCGCAGCGGTACACCCTACCCGGCGCAATAACCCTGATCGGGGGCTTGACCCGTTCCATATAACGAATCTGCACCGATGAGGTGTGAGTGCGCAACAGGCGATTTACATCGAAGTAGAAGGTATCGTGCATGGCTCGGGCGGGGTGATGTGCCGGAATATTCAGCGCTTCGAAGTTGTGATAATCGTCCTCGATCTCAGGCCCGATGGAAGATTCGAAACCCAGCTGTGCGAACAGCGTGGATATGCGCTCGATAGTCAGCGTGACCGGATGTAACCCCCCACTCAACGCACCGCTACCGGGTAACGTTATGTCCACGGCATCTGCTGATAACTTCTCTGCCAAAGCCGCATTGCCCAGAATCAGTCGCCGTTCATCTAATAACGCCTGAACCGCCTGCTTCGCTTTGTTAACGGCCTGGCCTGCAGCGGGTTTCTCCGCGACCGGCAGAGCACCGATCGATTTAAGGACGCTAGTCAAGCGACCCTTCTTGCCGAGCATCTCGACGCGTACGGCCTCCAGCTCATCTAGAGACGATGCATTGCCGCTGAGCTGCGTGGCCTCCTCTATCAGTCTGTCGAGGTCCAGCGATAAGGGCTGTGTCATTTGTCGTATTTCCCGTTCATACCGATAAGAACCGGTGTCGTGAATGTCCATAATCACGGCACAAAAAAGGGGAATACCGAACTAAGTCGGCACTCCCCCGGGTCGATAAAGCGTTGGACAGTCTTGCTGCTGCGATCTCCAGCCTATCGGAGGCTGGAATACCGTTTGACTCTACAACCAGTGAGCCTCACCTGAAAGATCAGGCTGGCGCGCCACCTTTCACTGGCGTACCTGCTGGCAAGCTTGCTTTTGCTTTATCGACAATAGCTACAAACGCACCATCATCCGCAATGGCGAGGTCGGCAAGCATTTTACGATCGACTTCAATGCCGGCAATCTTCAGCCCCTGCATCAGACGGCTGTACGTAATGTCGTTGGCACGTGCTGCCGCGTTGATACGGGCAATCCATAAACGACGGAACGTCCGCTTCTTGGCCTTTCTGTCGCGATACGCGTACTGACCGGCTTTGGTAACAGCCTGTTTGGCAACACGGAAGACCCGACTACGGGCGCCTCGGTAACCTTTGGCCTGTTTGAGGATTTTTTTGTGGCTGGCGCGCGCTGTTACGCCGCGTTTTACTCTTGGCATCTCAGGCTCCTAGCGAAGGTTGGGTAGCATGCGTTTGATAAGGACAACATCGTTCTCGTGAACCATGTCTCCACCGCGCAAATGACGCTTCCGCTTGGTGCTTTTCTTGGTCATGATGTGCCGCATGTGCGAGCTCTTGCGTTTGTAACCGCCAGAACCCGTACGCTTGAACCGCTTGGCGGCTCCCGATACGGTCTTTTGCTTCTTGCTGGACACTGTTTGACTCCTGCTTGTAAGGGGATCAAAAAAACCCCGAGTGATAATCACCGGTGACGTCGTAGTGTCGGTACGTCAACGCGGCGTAATAAACTGACGCAGTTTGCGTCAGCCGCACATCTTAATGCTTTTTGGGCGCCATTACCATCACCATCTGACGTCCTTCAAGCTTTGGAAACTGTTCCACAGTGCCCAGCTCGGATAAATCCTGCTCGACACGCTTGAGAAGCTTGGCACCCAGTTCACGGTGAGCCATCTCCCGCCCCCTGAAACGCAAGGTGATTTTGGTCTTGTCGCCCTGCTCCAGGAATCTCACAAGGTTCTTCAGTTTCACCTGGTAGTCACCGTCTTCGGTGCCCGGACGAAACTTGATTTCCTTCAGCTGAGCCGTTTTCTGCTTCTTGCGACCCGCATTCTGCTTTTTGTTCGCCTCGAACTTGAAACGACCGTGGTCCATTATCTTGCAAACAGGCGGTGAGACATTGGGGGATATTTCCACCAGATCCAGATTTGCCTCACGCGCAGTTTCAAGCGCTCGCTCCAGCGGTACGACGCCTATCTGCTCCCCGTCGGCTGAAATAAGCCGCACATCAGGAACATCAATCTCGTCGTTTTTCCGATTTACCTTTTTAGCAGAAATACTTCAGCCCTCCTGGTTTGCTGTATTCACAGCGTGGCCGCGGGTTGCGACCTCTTTATTAAGCATCAAATTAAGTTCTTCCAATGTTAAAACACCTAAGTCCTCACCATCGCGTGTGCGTACGGCAATGGACCCGCTCTCCACTTCTCTGTCACCAGCGACCAGCAGATAAGGTACTCGCTGCAAGGTCCACTCGCGGATCTTGAAGCCGATTTTCTCGTTGCGCACGTCACTCTGCACGCGTAACCCGCTATTCTGCAACACTTCTGCCACTTCTTCAACGAAGGTTGACTGCTTGTCGGTGATATTCAGGACAACAGCCTGCACTGGCGCTAGCCATAACGGTAGCTTGCCGGCCGAGTTTTCGATAAGAATACCGATAAATCGCTCAAAAGACCCCAGAATGGCCCGATGCAACATGACAGGAATCTGCTTTTCTCCGTGTTCATCAATGTAACTGGCGTCCAGACGCCCGGGCATGGAAAAGTCGACCTGCATGGTTCCGCACTGCCAGACCCGGCCGATGCAGTCCTTCAGTGAAAACTCAATCTTGGGACCGTAAAACGCGCCTTCTCCCGGCAGTTCCTGCCAGTCGAGACCTTTGGCATCCAGCGCATCGGCTAACGCTTTTTCGGACTTGTCCCAGGCCTCATCACTGCCAACCCGCTCCTTCGGGCGAGTAGACAAGCGGTAGATAACCTCGTCGAATCCGAAATCCTTGTAGACAGCGTGCAGAAAATCGATAAAGTCGCTAACTTCGGGCTGAATTTGCGCTTCGGTACAAAATACGTGGGCGTCATCCTGAGTAAACGCGCGCACCCGCATGATGCCGTGGAGCGCCCCGGACATCTCGTTACGGTGACAGGATCCAAACTCTGCGAGCCGTAACGGCAAGTCGCGATAGCTTTTAAGCCCCTGATTGAACACCTGCACGTGGCACGGACAGTTCATTGGCTTGACCGCGTATTGCCGATCGTCTGTTGCCACCGTGAACATGTTGTCGCCAAATTTATCGGCATGCCCGCTGCGTTCCCACAATGACAGATCCACGATCTGAGGAGTTTTGATTTCCTGATAGCCGTGCGCAATCTGTTGTTTGCGCATGTAGTCCTCTACTGCCAGATAGATAGACCAGCCTTTGGGATGCCAGAACACCATACCGGGCGCTTCATCCTGAAGATGAAACAGATCCTGTTGCTTGCCAAGGCGACGATGATCTCGCTTTTCAGCTTCTGCCAGGTTATGTAGATGCTTCTTCAACTCCTTGGGGTGGGCAAACGCGGTGCCGTATATTCTTTGCAGCATGGCGTTGTCGGAATCACCCCGCCAGTAGGCACCCGCAAGCTTGGTCAAGGTGAACGCCTTCAAATGGGAAGTGTCGGGCACATGCGGGCCTCGGCACAGATCGGTAAATTCACCTTGCTTGTATAAGGAGAGAGTTTCTCCAGACGGAATGCTCTCAATGATCTCGGCCTTGTATTTCTCGCCAAGGCCGGTGAAATATTCAATGGCCTCATCACGGCTGATGGTGGAGCGTTCGATCTTGAAGCTCTGCGCAGCCAGCTCTTTCATGCGCGCCTCGATGGTGACGAGATCTTCTGGCGTAAAAGAACGCTCGTAATCGAAGTCATAGTAAAAGCCATCGTCGATAACCGGTCCGATGGATACCTGTGCAGACGGAAACAGTTGTTTAACCGCTTGTGCCAAGAGGTGCGCTGTGCTGTGCCGCAGTAACGGCAATGCTTCTTCGCTCTTGTTGGTCACTACCGCCAGCGTGGCGTCACTTTCAATGGCGTGACTGGCATCAACCAGTTGACCGTTGACCACACCTGCAAGGGTCGCCTTGGCAAGGCCAGCGCCAATATCGGCGGCGACTTCCATAACGGAAACGGCAGCGGGGTACTGACGAGTTGAACCGTCAGGCAGAGTAATAACAGGCATGTTGTATTCCTTGATCTTTAGTGGTGACCCCTACGCAAGGCCACGTAATGTTGTGTCAGTGGTGGCCCTTACGAGAGGCCACATGGATCGTTTGTGCTGTGCAATGTGTCGTGCTACTTGTACACGCCGATTTATGAATTCAATTATAGATCATTGTTGACCCAAGCCGAGCACTTCCTTACACTTGCGCCAACGGCAGGCGCGTAGCTCAGTTGGTTAGAGCATCACCTTGACATGGTGGGGGTCGTTGGTTCGAATCCAATCGCGCCTACCAACTACATTTCCGGTTGGTGGCAGTCAATATCCATTAATACTCCTTTGGGTTGACTGCCACCCTTCCCAAGACTTCATTCGTCGCTGGTAGTAACCCCCTTGCCCCTGAACGTCTCTCTTGAGCTTTGCCCGCTAACCGCGGTTTCTCCCATTGATGGCCGATACGCCGCCCGCACCGCGTTGTTACGCGACTGCTTCAGCGAATTCGCGCTCATCAGAGAACGCGTTCGGGTCGAGGTGCGCTGGTTTATCGCGCTCTCCGATCACCCTGATATCACTGAGCTGCCTGCGATCAGCGATGCTGCTCGCCAATCGCTACTGGACATCGGAGAAATCAGTGTTGCCGACGGTGAAGCCATAAAACATATCGAACGCACCACCAACCACGACGTCAAAGCCGTGGAATACTTCATCAAGGAAAAGCTGGCAAACATTCCCGAACTTGCTGGCAAACGCGAATTCGTGCACTTTGCCTGCACCTCCGAAGATATCAATAACTTGTCTTATGGCTGTATGTTGGCCAGCTATCGCGCCTCGGTACTGATACCGAGCTGCGACGCCATCATTGCAACGTTAACCGAGTTTGCCCACAGCCATGCAGAGGTACCTTTACTGAGCCGCACGCATGGTCAGACTGCCAGCCCGACAACACTTGGCAAAGAATTCGCTAACGTTGTCGCACGCCTCAAGCACCAGCGATCCACCATTGCCAACGTATCGCTAATGGGCAAGATCAATGGCGCTGTTGGCAACTACAATGCCCACATCGTAGCCTACCCCGACATCGACTGGCCGATGTTCGCGGACCGTTTCGTCACAGACATGGGCCTCGATTTCAATCCATACACCACGCAGATCGAACCACACGATTGCATAGCTGAGCAGTTTGATGCAGTTTCTCGTTTCAATGTCACCCTGATCGACTTTTGCCGTGACGTCTGGGGCTACATTTCTCTGGGGTACCTGAAACAAAAGCCTGTTGCTGGCGAGATCGGGTCGTCCACCATGCCGCACAAAGTCAACCCGATTGATTTTGAAAATGCTGAAGGCAATCTTGGTCTGGCCAATGCCCTGTTTGATCATCTCAGTCGCAAGCTGCCGATCTCCCGATGGCAGCGAGATCTCACTGATTCCACGGTGCTCAGAAACCTGGGCGTTGGCGCTGGCTATACAGAAATAGCGGTAGCCTCTCTGCTTAAAGGGCTGGGCAAGCTGGATGTGAACAATGACGTGCTGGCTCGCGATTTGGACAACGCCTGGGAAGTACTGGCCGAGCCCATTCAGACCGTCATGCGACGTTATGACGTGCCTGACGCGTATGAGTCGCTAAAAGCGCTCACGCGGGGCAACAAGATAGATGAACCGGCTATCCGTGAGTTCATTACTAGCCTTGCCATACCGGATGAAGACAAACAGCGGCTACTGGCAATGACGCCATCACACTACACAGGTGTTGCGGCGGAACTGGCAAGACAGGTCTAGATCGAGTGGTACGTTACAGTGAATTGCCAACAGAACTGCGCTGGCCTGACGGCATAACACAAGCTCGCTTCCTGAAAGAATTCTGGCAGAAGAAGCCACTGTTGTTGAGGCAGGCAATTCCTGACTTCGACACACCATTGCCAGCGGACGAGCTCGCGGGGCTGTCGCTTGAACCCGACACCACGCCTCGGCTGATCACACAGGATTCAGACGGCTGCTTTCATCTGGAACACGGACCCTTCGATGAATCGCGATTTGCAACTCTGAGCGATGACAACTGGTCTTTGCTGGTTACCGATGTCGAGAAGCATCTACCCGACCTACGTGACTATCTGACACCTTTTCAGTTCCTGCCAACCTGGCGAATCGATGATCTGATGATCAGCTATGCGCCCGTTGGTGCATCGGTGGGAGCACACGTTGATGAGTACGATGTGTTCTTGCTACAAGCCAGCGGTAAACGACGCTGGTTGATTGATCGTGACACGCAAAGCCCGCACAGCTCCATTGCGCAAGGTGATCTCAAACTCGTTGAAAATTTCCAGGCCACCGATGAATGGGAACTGGAACCCGGCGATATACTCTATCTACCTCCCGGTGTGGCGCACCATGGCATTGCCAGTGAAGAAGCTTGCACGACGTGGTCAATCGGATTTCGTGCACCAGCGTTTCGCGACTCTGTCATGCGTATCGCCGAGATGATAGCCGAAGCGCTCCCGTTGCAACGCTATCGCGATGGTGATCTGAATACCGCAATACCCGGAGAAATTACGGCTGAAGCCATTCAACGATTCAAGACTGAGTGGCTAAACGCAACGCAACTGGAAAACCCAGCATTTACTGAATTAATCGGCCGATTACTCACTGAGGCCGGTGTGGCCCAATCAAGCAGTGACGATCCACAAACTTTCATGCCGGGTGATGATGGGGGTATCCGGGTACATAAAGCACCGTTCAGCCGAATGGCCTGGCATCAGTGCGACGCAGATGAATCAAGCAGGGTGTTGCTATTCGTAGATGGTAGCGTTCACGTGTGCTCCCGAACACTCGCTATTAAGTTATGCGGTGGATGTGCACTGAATATCACCGAGACTGCAACGTTGCGTGAAAACGATCGTGCATTACTCAAGCTCCTCCATGAGCAAGGTTGTCTGGTAGAGCGGCATGAACCGCAAGATCAGTGATGGCCTTGTGCTACCTGATCAGCATCCTGAACACAGGCATGACGAATCGACTCTATCAATGCTGAGGAGTTGAACGGTTTCTGGAAGTAGTCAAACGCTCCTGCCGCCATTGCCTTATCCTGTAGTCCTTGCTTGTTGCTGGCTGTCATGATTATGGACGAGATTTCACTAGTCTCGCTTCCCTGCGAAAACTGCTGCATGACATCAATACCGTTGCCATCCGGCAGGTTGCAATCAATCAGCGCAACATCGGGCAACAGAGCGGTAACTGCCCGCATGGCAGATTCGCAATCATAAGCTACTGTCACTGCGTAGCCTTCAGCCTGAAGTCGTATTTTCAGAGCCAGTGCGATTAGTTTGTCGTCTTCGATCAACAGTATCTTCTTACCCGATTGCATACGCGCTTAACCAGTTATCCTGTCCCCCGGACTGCCACGTATCGGCTGCCGACGCCGCGCACTTCAGCAGCCCCGTCTGTCCTGTGTCACAGGTTGCATCAGAGGGTACTTGCAACGGTACACTGCTGCTCACGAGTCCGACCTCAGTGCACAAACTGCTCAAGCGCCTCTGTCAGCTGTGCAGCCTGAAATGGCTTCTCCAGAAACACCGATGAGGGATAGGCGGCTGCGCGTTTGCGCATTTCCGGGTCCTTGCTTGCAGTGATAAATATGATCGGGGTCGCGCCCATTTCCGGTGACGCCCGCAATCTGTCTGCCACTACAAAACCACTACCGCCCGGTAGATTGACATCCAGCAGAATCACTTCAGGGTTGCACCGCATGGCAGCTTTCATCGCGTATACCGCATCCGCCGCAGAATCTACCTGGTATCCCATGGACCGTAGCCTCAAGGTTAATGCCATTGATATTTTCTTGTCGTCTTCAACTAGCAGAATGCTTTGCATGTTCGTCTCTTTTTATTCTTGTTATTTTTTAGATTGACGTGACTTACGCCAGACAGGATATTGCTTTCCTGTGTCTGTGTGAAACTAACGGCCTGTAAGCGAGTCCCCTAAGGGTGGAATTCACACAGATCGCATAACCGTGGAGTTACACCCATAATTAGTGAGAGCCAGATCACCAGTCGCGTGTCGACAACAGCTCGTTTCCTGTTTTCACAGCTGTCAAACTAGCAGATTTACGAGCAGCGCTTCAGCTTTAGCCACTGCAGCGCGATGATGCTGAGTGCATTTCTGATCTCCCGGCTATTCAGCATGGCAATCGCCGTATCGGCAGATACCACTTTGACCAGGATATCTTCGTCTTCCTCAGCCAAGCCATGCATTCCGCCTATGTCACCCAGATCCGTTTCAGCGTAGTAAACGAAAACTTCCTCGTTGCTGGCACCAGGGCTGGACAGGTAATGTGATACAAGTTCCACTTTTTCCAGCATGATGCCAGCCTCCTCCTGCGCCTCTCTGATAGCCACTTGCTCAGGGGTCTCATCAGTATCGATCATGCCCGCAATAATCTCAGTCATCCACGGGTCTGGTTGTTGATACATAGCACCGATTCTAAATTGCTGAACCAGCGCCACTTGATCACGCACTGGATCGTACGGTAATACGCCTACAACGTTTCCGCGTACAAATAATTCTCGCTCTTGCACTCGACTGCTTCCGCCGCCATGCAACGCATGGGAAAACTCGACCGAATCCAGTTGATAGAAACCCTGATATCGCGTCTGCCTCGTGTGGAGTTTCCAGTCACGGCTGCTTGCTGTGTCTGCCGCGAATTTTTCTGTCTCGTCGCTCATGATTTTCCTATCGGCATACCGGTGAATCGAGGTGCGATAAAAGCGCTTCCAGAACAGGTACATCAGCTGGATGATCAACACCTCTGGCCTCGCTGGCATCAACTTGGCCCACGTGAATTCTACCGCCGTGAAAGAGCACACGTAGTTGCTCCAGTTGCTCTTCCTGTTCCAGCGCACACGCCTTCAAGGCATGATAATCGAGCAGGTAGGCACAACGGTAGGCATAGAGTCCAATATGCAGGAAGGCCTCTGGAAACAGATCGGCGGCAGAATTTTCAGCACTTACCGGATCTCGACGTGCAGGAATCGGAGCACGACTGAAATACAAGGCCATCCCCTTGTAGTCAAAGACCACCTTGACACGATGTTTACTATTGAAGTCAGCCAGTTGTGTGATTGGCATGCACAACGTGGCCATATCGGCGTCTGGCTGGCTGGCCAGGTTTGTCGCCAACAGATCAAGATGGTCTGCGGGAGTTGCCGGCTCATCGCCCTGCAAACCAATGATCAGCCGCTCAGCAGGCCAACCGCGAATTCGAGCCACCTCTGCAATTCTATCTGTTCCACTCGGATGTGCAGCATCTGTCATCTGCACATCCACGTCAGCATCCTGACAAACAGAGGCAATTCGCTGATCGTCGGTGGCAACCACGATTTCTACTGCTTTCGATTCACGAGCACGAGCCACAGTGTGCAAAATCATCGGTAGCCCGTTCAACGGATGCAACGGCTTGCCTGGAAAGCGGCTTGAACCGAATCTGGACGGAATCACTATCGTATAGGGTTCAGCGCTCATGGATAAGCTCAGGTTACTCAGGATAGTTTACGGCGGCTGCATCGCGCAACTTGACCTGCAACGCCTCGACAGCCTTTTCCAGTGATTCAGTGCATTGAACGCGTACACGCACTTCGAACACCTTATCGAGCAGGCTGGTAAACGACTTGAGCTTGACAGCGTCTTTGGACGTTACCAATACCGGATAGTCATCATCAAACGACAGGTCTTCAGGTTTGAATCTGTGATGGTCAGTCATAGGATGTGGAATAACCTCCATACCCAGTGATGTCAACGTATCGAAGAAGCGTTGCGGGTGTCCTATGCCCGCCACAGCGTGCACAGGCTGACCGGTAAAGTCAGCCAGCTCTGCCCGTACACCCGTACTTATTCTCACGGCGTACGTCGGTTTCAGCAGAAACTGGCAGTGTGTCGATTCATCGATCAAATGCACCGCTGACGGGTGGCTCAGTGATTCATGCAAGCTAGATAGATCCTGCGGCGCGCTCACCGCTGGCAAGTGCGGACTGGTAGCCATTGCCCCGTGCAACGGTACCTGAATAGCGACGACATCAAATTTGTCCCTCTGGCGCAGCGAACTACGCAAAGGACCTGCGGGTAACAACCAACGATTGCCAAACCCTCTCGCACCGTCGATGACCAGAATTTGTGCAGCTCTGGGCATCGCCAAATGTTGTAAGCCATCGTCAGCAAATACTATGTTGGTATCCGTGTGCGTGCTCAGGTGCTGCACTGCTGCGTTGCGATTGACGCAGACGCAAACGGGCACGCCGGTTTGCTGAAACAGCATCAAAGGTTCATCACCCACCGTTTCTGCGGTGTCGTCGGTAGTTAACTGATGAGGTTGTTCGCGAGGCGGGCCACCGTAGCCTCGACTGACTATAGAGGGCGTCCATCCGGCCTGCCGGAAATGCTCCACCAGATACAGGCATAGGGGAGTCTTGCCGGTTCCACCAACCGAAAAATTTCCTACCACCACAACCGGCAACGACACCTGACCGGTTTTTTTCAGACCTGTCAAGTAGGCAAATTGTCTCAACGCAAGCAGGCTACGATAGAGTAGAGATAGCGGCCATAGCAGACAGGCCAAGGGCCCTCGTGTCTGCCAGGCTTGCTCTATAACCCTCATACCGATATGTCTGGCTAGCGAAACTGCAGCTGGTGCAATTTAAAATAATGCGACTGTTTTGCCAGTAATTCACGGTGAGTTCCAACTTCCACAATCTCACCGTGGTTCATGACAACAATTCGATCGGCGTTCTCAATGGTAGACAACCGGTGCGCAATAACCAGAGTGGTACGTCCCTGCATCAGCGCATCCAGACCTTGCTGTACCTTTCGCTCAGATTCGGTATCCAGCGCCGAGGTTGCCTCATCGAGAATCAGGATGGGAGCATTTTTAAGCAACGCACGGGCGATAGCCACACGTTGTCGCTGGCCCCCAGACAACATGACTCCATTCTCCCCCACCATCGTTTCGTAGCCATCCGGTAGCTGGGTAATAAAATCGTGTGCATGCGCAGCCTTACAGGCGTCATGCAACGTTTTCTCATCAATGGAATCTCTACTGCCATAGGCTATGTTACTGGCAATGGTGTCGTTGAAGAGCATGACATCCTGGCTCACCGTAGCTATGCGGCTACGCAACGACTGCAATGTAAACGCTTCTACCGATGTACCGTTGACCAGCACCTCTCCAGCTTCAAGTTCATACAGGCGCGGTAGCAGATTCACCAGTGAGGTCTTGCCGCTTCCCGACTCACCGACAAAGGCAACTGTTTCGCCCTGGCTGATGCTCAGGTTGATGTTGGTCAGTACCGCTGGCTTGTCGCTTTGGTAGCGTAGATTGACATCCTTATAGTCGACCTGCTGAATAACCCTTGATAGCTCGAGGGTGCCGTTATCGCGTTCAGACTCAAGGTCAAGAATAGCAAACAGACTCTCACCAGCGGCAATGCCCTTCTGTATTTCATTGTTTAGGTTAGTCAGACGTTTGAGCGGTGCAAACAGCAACAACATGGCGGTGATAAACGACATGAAACTGCCTACCGATATGCGATCATCCCCGTCACCGCTAGAAGCAATATAGACAATGACGGCAAGCGCCAGTGCAACCAGCAATTGCACGATCGGCTCATTCAACGCCTTGACCATTGTCTCTTTCATGTTGAAGGCGCGGTTGCGCTCGTTGGCCACTTCGAAGGCTGACATCTCTTCTTGCTGCCCGCCAAAGATCTTGATGACCCGCGCGCCTTCAACCGCCTCTTGAATCACGTGACTGACATCGCCCATGGATCCCTGGATACTCCGGCTGATAACGCGAAATTGCCGACTGACCCGAGCCACGATAAAACCGATGATGGGACCAATAATCAGGAAAGACAGGGACAACTGCCAGCTCTGGTAGAACATCAACGCAAACAGACCGATGGCGGTCAATGAATCACGCACCATGACCGTTAGCGAGCTGCTCGCGGCGTTCGCTACCATCTGACTGTTAAAGGTAATCTTCGAGATCAACTCACCCGAGGAAGCCTTGTCATAAAAGGAAGTAGGTAACGTCAGGTATTTTTCGAATATTTCGCCTCTGAGTTGCTTTATAACCCGCCAGCCAATCCAGGCTATGTAATACGTTGAGGCGAAGCCTGCTACTCCGCGTAACAGGAAAATACCGATGATCAGCAGTGGCACTAGCAATATGGCGTTGCGATCCTGCTCAACAAAGCTGCCGTCCAGCATAGGCTTCATCAAAGCCGCAAATGCCGTGTCGGTCAGTGCATACCCCACCATGCCCAACACCGCAATCGTGAACTGCTTGCGATACGGCTTGATGTAGATGAGCAGACGCCGATAGGTTTCGCTACCGGGTGTGATATCCGTATCGCTTGTGATGATATGCCGACCCGCTTTTGCCGGTCGAACAGGCTGTTTTGGTGCGCTGTTGTCAGCGCCAGTAATGCTTGTGTCTTCAGACACGCTTAGTCAGAGCTCCGTGATGTCGCAATGGACATTTTCAGCATACCGAGCTGACCGGCAGCGTCCATGGCGGTGACGACTGCCTGGTGAGGCGCCTGTGCATCGGCACGTATTGTCAGCGGAATATCACGCTGGCCGCCCGATACCTTGTACAAGGCATTCTGCAAGCTGGCAACATCAGATTTGACCAGCTCCTGATCGTTAATGTAATACCTGCCTGCCGCGTTGATGATGATCTCGATGCGCTCTTGCGGGCTTTGTGTTTCCGTATCGCTGGCTCGCGGCAGTTGTAACGAAATTTCAGACTCCTTCTGAAACGTCGTCGATACCATGAAAAAGATCAGCAGCAGAAACACCACATCAATGAGTGGCGTGAGGTTCAGCTCCAGTTCTTCCCGAGCCTCTCGCTTGAACTTCATGCGGGTGATACTCGCGCCTGTGACTGCCGCTTCTGCAGTACATCAACCAGCTTGAGTGATTCCTTCTCCATATCTACGATAAGGCCATCTACTTTGCCACGAAAATACCGATGAAACATCAATGAAGGAATGGCGACCATCAGTCCGCCAGCGGTCGTAATCAGCGCCTGAGAGATACCGCCGGCCAGTTGTGCGGGGTTACCCACACCTACTGTGGTGATGTTGGTGAATACGCTGATCATACCGACCACAGTACCCAACAGTCCGAGTAGCGGCGTAACAGCTGCTACCGTGCCCAGTGCATTCAGGTAACGTCCAAGTTCATGTGCCACATGACCACCTACTTCCTCAATGGATGCTTTCATGATTTCACGATCCTGAGTGCGATTGTGCAGCCCTGCTGCCAGTACACGACCCAGTGGAGACCCTTGCTGAATTTCTTTGACCTTGTCTTCAGTGAGTTGACGCGTACTGGCCATGCGCCAGACATCGGCAACAAGATTCGTCGGCAGCACTTTGTCATTACGGAGCGTAAAAAAGCGTTCTCCAACTATAGCCAGAGCCACGATCGAACACAGAACGATCGGTAGCATCAACCATCCACCAGCAGTAACTATTTCCCACACAGCGATTGTCCTTTCTGCGCCAGCTCAAGCTCACGCAATACTAGAGCCCGCCCCGCAAACAACTCGGAACAAACCGGATTAATGAAACCGTGCCAGAAGCGACGGCGTGTCTGCCACCAGGTAACAGGCTGACCGAGCAAACCGGTACGGGAGAAATGAAACGATACTGCACCCACCATGCCGGTTGTGAAAAGCCTTGCACCCGATAATGTATAGCGTAATTGTACCGCGCTGTGAGGAAATCCATACCGGTTCGCGGCACCAGCCGGAAAAACAACGTTGTCAGGTGCCAATAACGATATCAGCGTGGCTGTAGATGACGTTTTACTGCCGTGATGCGGCGCAATAAGCAGATCTACAGGAAACTTGCCCAGCCTGCGAGCCAGATTTTTCTCAGCACCCTGTTCAATATCACCGGTAAGCAAAGCCCGGCTACGGCCATAATGCACGAGCAGAACACAGGACAGATCGTTGTCAGAGCCCTGATCCGCAGCGCCGGGATGCACAATACTGAAATGAACATTGTCTATCGACCACACCATACCGGCAACACAGGATTCAGCTATTGACTGCTGCTCCTCAGGCAAACCAGAGCCCACCACCAGGCGCGCGTCAGGAAACCGGCGCATCACATCGTCCACACCGAATGCATGATCCTCGTCTCCATGAGACACCACTAATGTGTCTATACGCTTGCGCCCAAGTGTATGCAGATAGGGCATGACAACCACATCGAACATGCTGGTGGTTGAGTTCAGCTTACCTCCAGTGTCAAACAGCAAAGTCTCACTGTCTGTCAGTACCAGCGCTGAAAGACCCTGCCCGACATCGAGCACATGTACTTCAAACCCATCGATTGGCGAACGATGGAAGTTAAACAATACGGCAGGCAGGATCAGTGGAATGGCAAACCAGCGTAAGCCACAACCGCGCGGCGAGAAACAGACAACCGTACCCAGCATGCAAAGCAACATGACTCCGGGATGCGGCAGGCTCAACGTCACTGCGCTGTATTCCAGCAGCGCAATCTTTTGTAAAAACAAGGTTAGTAGATCGATGGACCATTGCGCCACGACTAGCACGTAGTCGGCGCCGTCACCCAGCAGCGCGCTGGTCAAGACAGCAACAAAACAAAGTGGCACAACGACAAAACCGACGAACGGCACCGCGATCAGATTGGCAAGCGGCGCTGCCAGCGAACCCGATTGAAAAAACCAGGCCGTGACTGGCAATAAACCAATACCCAGCAAAAGATGTGTTCTGAGTGCAGCAACCAAGCGCCTCCACAACCGCGACAGTTTTGTCCTTACCGGCGCTTCGTGTCCAGAACCTGCAGCGGGATCTACGCTGGCATCTGGCTGATAACCTCTGTGAAGATAGAAGATGGCGGCAACTGTTCCGAAGGATAACCACAAACCCGGACTCAGTGGACTGAACACGTTGAATGCAAGAACCGCCACCATGGCCAGTGAAAGACCCGTAACAGGTGAGAGGGATCTGAACCGCCAACTGGCTACAACCCAGACCAGTAGCATGATGACAGCACGTTGAACAGGCAAGCCAAATCCGGCTATAACGGCGTAACCCAGCGCTACCAGGAAACCCATGCACAACGCGCCCGAGTGCCTGTCGAGCAGCACTCGGGGTGTGCAGGTGTGCGACCAGCCGCAAGGGATGCAGGACAGTGCTTTACGGGCGAACCAGAATGCCCAGCCTGCCAGCAACATGACATGCAACCCTGAGATGGCCATCAGATGAGAGGTACCCGTGTCACGCAGTAGTTCCCACGTGTCCTGGTCAATACCAGACTTGATACCCAGCGTTAATGCCTCCACCAGCGCGACCTGCTTTGTAGCAGACGGACTGTGCCTTAGATTGTCAGACAGGTTCTCGCGCAGTGCAGCGATGTCCCACCGGGAAGCTGCGGCCAGCCGTGTGGCAACCGGCTTGTTCCTGACGTAGCCCTGCGCATCAAGGCGTTTAGCCAGTGACCACTGTGCACGATCAAAGCTGCCTGGATTGCGCAAGCTACGAACAGGCTTGAGCCTGACCGTCATGGCCCAGTACTCGCCGGCACGCAGCGTTTGAGAGTGCCCATACCAGCTTAACAACACATTTTGCGAACCCAACGGCCCGTTGCATGAATCGCAACTGAGTACGTCGGCACTAAAGCGAAGCCCGAACGCTGTTCGGGTCGGAACATCGCTGATACGGACGTGCAACAACAGATCGGTGGAGATCTGCGAAAGCTGCAATTGCCGTCCATGCAGATGGTGCAACGCCAGAGCCAGTGATACCAGTGCAACGATGCAACCAAGGAGCGCCGGCCGCAATTTACGCAGGCGCAGCGTAGCGGCACACAACAAAAGCACCACAGTCGCGATGACCATGACATCGGGCAACGTAGCCCGACTAAGCACAACCACAACGACCAGCAGCCAGCTAAACGCGAAGACAGGTAATGCCATTTCAGCGTAGCTGATTCGCCATACTGGATTGATGCGACTCAGACAGACAACCCAACGCACGGAATAACTCAGAAAAACTCAATAATTTTCTGGTAACGACGTTAAGGTATTCAGCGACCCCCGTATTTCTACTGAAGCTCCAAACATGGCCGGTAACTGGCTCAGAGATCGTCTGCCAGATGCAACAATTCTGCGCCACAAGCTGCACAAGCAGATTGGCGGTGGAGAAGGCAAGCCCAACGCACTCAGACGCTGGCTCAGAAATACCTTCGCACAGCCGATGGTCTGGCACCTTAACCGACGCTCGGTAGCAGGTGGTGTTGCAGTGGGTTTGTTCATCAGCTGGGTGCCCGTGCCCCTGCAAATGCTTCTGGCAGCCGTAATCTCGGCTGTGTTGCGCGTCCATGTGCCTGTCTCCGTGGTCATGGTGTGGTTCACCAATCCTTTGACCTTTGCCCCTTTACTATATGCAGCCTGGAACAGCGGGTCAATGATTCTTGGCAAACCCGTTTTCGCGGAACCACTTGGTTTCTCTACTTCCAACCTGCTGACCCATGCAGGTCACGCCTGGCCAACACTTCTGACAGGCATGCTGTTTTGCGCCAGTGTCTCAGCGGTTCTCGGGTTTTGTCTTACGCTGCTGGTGTGGCGCATCCATGCGATACGTCGCTGGCGCATGCGACGTCATCGAAAAAATGTGAACAGACCCGCAAACTAGCGCGGATAAGTCATAGATAGTGCGCGCTAGAGAAGTAGCGGCTTCGCCCTCAGGCGGAGGCCGATTGCAACTCACCGTGACTCAGCTGCAGAACACGATCCATTTTGGCGGCAAGGCCAGTGTCGTGGGTCACCACCAGAAAACTGGTACCCAGATCGCGGTTGAGCTCCAGCAACAATTCGTAGACGCGCGCAGCGGTGTCTTCATCCAGATTGCCCGTCGGCTCATCAGCCAGAACCACTTTAGGCCGGTTTACCAATGCACGCGCGATGGCCGCGCGTTGACGCTCACCACCGGACAGCTCTGCCGGCTTGTGCCGCAAACGCTGCCCCAGCCCGACACGCTCAAGCAACTCAGTAGCCGCATGCGCAGCGTCTGTTTTGGACTTACCGCCAATAAGCAGTGGCATGCTGACATTTTCCATTGCGCTGAACTCTGGTAACAGATGATGGAACTGGTACACGAAGCCAACACAACGATTACGTAGCCTGCCACGTTTTGCCTGATTCAGACCAGACACGTCTTGCCCATCAATCGTCACCACACCCGTTGTCGGTGTATCCAGACCTCCCAGCAAATGCAGCAACGTGCTCTTGCCACTGCCCGAACTGCCGATAATGCCGACCCGCTCGCCTTTGGCTATTTGCAGCGATACCCCGCGCAACACATTAACCGACAGGTCTCCTTGAGAGTAGGTACGCCCCAGGTTCTGCGCCTGTAGAACTGTCTCAGTACTCATGCGGACACTCTCACGTACTTATTCATAGGCCAATGCTTCTGCCGGATCCATCCTGGATGCCCGCCAGGCGGGGTACAGGGTTGCCAGCAAGGATAATCCGAACGACATGATGCCGACCTTGACCACATCGCTGGATCTCAGATCAGACGGCATTTCATCGATGTAGTACACCTCAGGATTTAATACCGGTCCGGTAAAGTTTTCTATAAACGGCACCACGATATCGATGTTACTGGCCAGCAACACCCCACCGATCAATCCAGCTACCGTCCCCACCACGCCAATCAGTGTGCCTTGCACGACGAATATAGACAAGACGCTCATGGGAGACGCACCCTGCGTTCTGAGTATGGCGATATCAGACTGCTTGTCCTGCACCAGCATGACCAGAGTGGAAATGATATTAAACGCCGCAACCGCTACGATCATGGACAGGATGATGAACATCATGGTCTTTTCCATTTTGACCGCCATGAAATAATTGGCATTCTGCTGAGTCCAGTCGCTAACGAAACTGTCGAAACCAAGCTCTTGGCGAAGCTCACTGGCAACGATTGGCGCTCGGCTCGTGTCGTCCAGCTTCAGTCGTACTCCAGAGTATCCATCGCCCATCTTGAAAAGCTTTGCACCATCAGCGGCATGCATGACCGCTAGATTGCGGTCGAACTGATACATGCCGAATCGAAAAATACCCGTCACGGTAAAACGTTTGACGCGCGGTACGAAACCCATCGGCGTGACACTCGCCTCGGGTGTGATGACCATAATCTTGTCACCCGCGATAGCGCCGAGATAACTGGCCAGATCAGCCCCGAGCAGCAAACCGAATTCGCCGGGTTGCAGAGCAACGTCCAGTGAGTCTGTTTGTTCCAGCACACCGGGAAGTTCGGATACCGCCCCCTCCTCTGTTGGCAAAACGCCTCTGATCAGGGAGCCGGTTGATCGCCCGGCGTGTACCAGCATGACCTGCCCTTCCACGTACGGCGCTGCACCAATAACCTCAGGATGAGCGGTAGCAATCTCGGCGATGGCCTGCCAATTTTCAATCGGCTCACCCAGCCCGGTCACCGTTGCGTGCGCCGATGCACCCACGATGCGTTCACGCATCTCCTTCTCGAAACCATTCATGACCGACGTCACGGTAATCAGCGCTGTCACGCCCAGCATGATGCCCAGGATCGACACCAGCGAGATGAAAGAGATAAAGTGGTTTCGTCGCTTTGCCCGCGTGTAACGCAGGCCTACGAACAATTCATAGGGTTGAAACATGGAACTGTAGAGTTGCTCGAGACGACATGGTTCGCGAGGTATTGCGAGAAATGATCAAATCCGGACACGAATGTCTTGCTGATCAAACAGCGTTTTCGGACTTTCTCGGTGGTTTGAGTCAGGTAGTGTAGTGAATTGCCGTCACAGCGGCGGTGGTTTGTACCATCGTTCTCGTCAGCACAGGAAATATGGGACAATTCAGCTGCAACGATCCCGCCAATCCGAAGATTCCCAGACAAAGCCCAATGCAGTCCGAAAACACCTCCCGGGTGCCCCGTTTTACGCCTCCCACCGCCGTCCTCAGCTGCTGCGCGCGAGTCCAGCTCTGATGTTACTGTCTGACAAAGCTCTGTCCCGATCACGCTGGGGCAAACTGTACGGTGGCTCGGAATCGTTGGCGATAGCTGAAATAGCGGCCAACCGGGAACACCTGCAGGTAGTTGTTGCACCCACGACCACCGAGCTGTTGCAACTGGAAGTGGAGCTACGGTTCTTTGCAGGCGCCGAAACCGGCGTTCAGGTTCTTGGCGACTGGGAAACCCTGACCTACGATCGTGTGTCGCCGCATCAGGACATCATCTCACAGCGTATTCGCACACTGTATTCACTGTCCGGAACATCCAGTGGCATCCTTATTCTGACAGCCGCAGCCCTTATGCAGCGCCTGCCACCCAGAAGTTTTCTTGACCAGCACGCGCTGATCATTCGCCAGGGCGATACGCTGGCCATTGATCTGTTTCGCGGCCGCCTGGTAGATGCCGGCTACCGTCTGGTCAGCCAGGTTGAAGAACACGGTGAATTTGCCGTACGCGGGTCCATCATGGATCTGTTTCCGATGAGCAGCAATCACCCGTATCGGGTGGAGTTTTTCGACGATGAAATAGAAACCATCCGCACGTTTGATGCAGACACTCAACGCGGTCTGGAAAAAGCGGCTGAAATAGAGCTGCTGCCCGCCCATGAGTTCCCGCTCAACGAATCCGGCATCGGCCTGTTTCGTCGCCAGTATCGCAATGCCTTTGCAGCGGAAAGCAAGAATACACCGATCTATCGTGAAGTCAGCGAGGGGCGTGCACCGGCGGGTATCGAGTACTACATGCCACTGTTCTTTGAAGAGACAGCGAACCTGTTTGACTACCTGCCCGATGATGCAACGTTTACGCTGGTTGATGGTGCCGACAAGGCCATGGTGCAGTTCCAGCAGAACACGATAGACCGTTATGAGCAACGCCGCCACGATGTTGAACGCCCCATTCTGGCACCCGATGAAATCTATCTCAGCGCTGCCACAGTTGAGGAACAACTGACATCACGCGAGACGATTTCAACGCAGCGGTTCGAACTGGAGAAAACCGGTACCAAAGGTTTCAACTTCAATACGGAAGCACCCGGCCTGTTCCCGGTAGAACCTCGTGGTGAGCGTCCGATGGGTACCTTGCAGGATTTTCTGGGCAAGTTTCCGGGCCGCGTGCTGTTCGTTGCAGAATCCACGGGCCGGCGCGAAGCCTTACTTGATCAACTCGTGGGGAATCGACTAAAGCCCGAAACCGTTGGTAGCTGGCAGGAATTTCTTGATAGCGAACGCGATCTTTGTCTGACTACAGCACCACTGGACAGAGGCTTGCTGTTGCCCGATGCACGCATCGCAATGATCACGGAAAGCCAGTTGGGTTCAGGACGAATCAAGCGCCGCGAACGCCGTCGCCCTACTCGCGATTCCGATGCCATCATCGCGAACCTGACCGATCTGAGCATTGGCGCTCCGGTTGTGCATATTGACCACGGTGTCGGCCGGTATCAGGGGCTTACCTCACTAGATGTGGGTCATTCCGAAAACGAATACCTCACACTTCAGTATGCCGGTGATGACAAACTCTATGTGCCTGTCTCGTCACTGCATCTGATCAGCCGTTATGCCGGAGCCAGCGAGGACAGTGCGCCTCTGCACAAGCTCGGCACAGACACCTGGCAGAAAGTACGCCGTAAAGCGGCTGAAAAAGCCTACGACGTGGCCGCTGAATTACTCGAGATTCATGCGCGCAGAGCTGCCAAGAAGGGTTTCTCGTTCCCCGCAGAATCAGACAACTACGCTGTATTCAGTGAAGCCTTCCCGTATGAAGAAACACCGGATCAGCTATCAGCCATTGAAGCGGTTGTTGCCGATCTCCGTTCCGCCCAGCCCACCGACCGGGTTGTCTGTGGCGATGTGGGCTTTGGTAAAACCGAAGTCGCCATGCGGGCGGCCTTTGTTGCTGTGGATGCTGGCAAGCAGGTAGCCGTGCTGGTACCCACTACATTGCTGGCAAAACAGCATCACCAGAATTTTCTTGATCGCTTCGCCGACTGGCCTGTGCAGATAGAAGCACTATCACGCTTTGAAACGGCCAAAGAACAAAAAGAGATCATGAAGCGCGTGGCCTCTGGGGGTATCGACATTCTCATAGGCACCCACAAGCTGCTGAGCAAGGAAATCAAGTACGACAACCTTGGCCTTGTCATCATTGATGAAGAACACCGCTTCGGTGTGCGTCATAAAGAACACATGAAAGCACTGCGAGCCGAAGTGGATATCGTCACGCTCACAGCCACCCCCATCCCGCGTACCCTTAACATGGGACTGGCGGGCATGCGCGATTTGTCCATCATTGCTACGCCACCTCAGCACCGCCATGCCATCAAGACCTTCGTGGGCGAGTGGTCGGATGTGCAGATACGCGAGGCCTGCGAACGTGAGCTTGCTCGTGGCGGTCAGGTGTACTTTCTGCACAATGAGGTTCAGACCATCGAACGTATTACAGAAGACCTTGAACGTATCGTGCCCGGTGCCAGAGTCAACTATGCGCACGGACAGATGCGTGAGGCGGATCTTGAGCAGGTCATGAGTGATTTCTACCATCAGCGCTTTAACATACTGGTGAGTACCACGATCATTGAAAGTGGTATCGATATACCTAGCGCCAATACCATCATCATCAACAGAGCCGACAAACTCGGTCTGGCGCAACTGCACCAGCTTCGTGGACGTGTGGGTCGTTCGCATCATCGTGCGTACGCCTACCTGCTTACACCGCCCAAAGGCTCCATGACATCCGATGCTGAAAAAAGACTGCAGGCAATCGAATCACTGGAAGATCTTGGCGTCGGCTTTACACTGGCCACGCACGATCTCGAGATTCGCGGTGCAGGAGAACTACTCGGTGAAGGCCAGAGTGGACAGATTCAGGAGATCGGTTTCACGCTGTATAGCGAGCTACTGACACGTGCCGTCAAGGCCTTAAAGGAAGGCAAGCTACCCGACTACGATAAACCGTTGGCACAGGGGACCGAAGTGGATCTGGGCGTACCGGCATTGCTGCCGAGCGACTACGTACCCGACGTTCATCAGCGATTGATTCTCTATAAAAGAATTTCGCACGCAGCCGATGCTGGAGAACTGCGCGAACTGAAAATTGAACTGATTGACCGTTTCGGGCTTCTGCCCGAACAGACCGATCGTCTGTTCGATGTGATGCGCTTGAGACAGCGCTGTGAAGCTATGGGGATCGAGCGGCTCGAGCTCAACAGTGCGGGTGGTCGCATTATCTTTGCCGCTGATCCCAAAATTGATCCGATGGCGCTCATCCAGATGATCCAGCGTTACAGTGACATTTACCGGTTTGATGGCAAACAGATACTGCGGATCATCAAGCCTTTTGAGCAATCTACCGATGCTCAGGAATTTGTAGATCAACTTCTCGATACACTGGCGTTGGCTGAAGCCGCATGAATAGCGTGAGAAACTCATGAAAATCCAGAATTTAAACATTCGACATGCCGTACTGGCTAGCGCCTTGTTGTTCAGCTCAAACGCACTGGCAATCGACTACCTGATTGAAGTGGTGCTGTTTGAAACAGTGGCTGGTCGCGATCAGGAAGCCGGTGGGCTGTACTACCCCAAAGCTGCGCGCAGTGTAAACCTGAATGGTGATGCAGCTGCCTTGGCAGGCTTTGCCATCGTGGATGAAGGCCTGACCCTGACTGAAAATGCAGCCTCCATTGCGGCATCAAGTCGTTATAAGCTGCTTCGGCATATTGCCTGGCGCCAACCAGGGCTTGATGAAAATGCGGCGTTGCCGGTGCGTATCAGTCTTGGTAATACCAGCACTTTGTATTTGCCAGAAGACCTGGGGCCCTATGAGGAGTTCATACCGGCCTCAGCCACTGCCACACAGGATCGCACTCGCGAGATCAGAACCAGCACGATCAACGGTACCATCAAGGTACGGCTGGGCAGATTTCTGCACATGGAAACGCTGCTGGTCTATACGGATGCCGAAAACCAGCAAGCTTTTCGCTTGTCACAAAGCCGTAAAATGCGCAGCCGCGAGCTGCACTATATCGACAATCCTCGTTTTGGACTGCTGACGCGAATTCTGCCGCTGGAAGACACGTTGCTCAACGAGGCTGCGCCGGGCACTGTGACAGAGTGAACAGATTCGTGCTGTCAGACAAAGCCTGACAGGCCATTTTGTCGCTATTCAGTCGAGGTTAAGGGCACAGAGATTATTGTTTGCATCACGGTGGCGAGGCTGCCACTACCCGCACCCTGAGAAATCACATGAAGCACATCGGCGACAGATTAAACAAGAAATCAGCGAAGGCCATATCTTTGACATTGTCATTAACCACGTTAGCATTGGGGAGCATTGCCGCGCAGGCAGCTGCTTCTGACAGACGGGTTGCAACAGAGCGATTTACCGAATACGCCCGAGTCATAGATGCTCAGCCGATTTATCGCGAGGTGCGCACGCGTGAGCCGCGACAGGAATGCTGGATTGAAGAGCAGCAACGTGTGGTGGGTTATGAAGACACAACACGTTACGAGCAAGGTATCGCCAGGCAGCCGCAGTCAAATCATTCATCTGGCGACGTTATTATCGGTGGTGTTATTGGTGGCGTAATCGGCAATCAGCTGGGCCGTGGACATAGCCGTAATTCTCGCACTGGAGCAACCGTCGCCGGCGCCATTATCGGTGGAGCCATTGCCAATGAATCCAGCAATAGAGATTCCCGCCATCGCCGACAAGAACGCACACCACGTCGCGTCGAATCTCGCCGTCCTGTTTACGAAACCACGCAGATTGAAAAGTGCAAGCGCGTCAGCGAATCAATCAGCCAGCGCAAGCTTCAGCACTACAACGTCACTTACGAATACAAAGGACGACGTTTTATCACCCAAATGCCTCGCGATCCTGGCAACCGCATCGAGCTGCAAGTATCAGTTGCTCCCGCACGCCGCTAGGGTCAGGTAACCCACCCTAGCCTTATGACACATTCTGCCAACAATCTGACCCGCACAAACGACTCTCGGCGAGCTAGACACAGGTCTCGCCTGATGAGTCTCGTGGCGTGTTCAGTACTAACACTCGCTCTGTATAGCGCACCCGCCAGTGCAGCCGATGCAAGCAGTCGTCAGCACGCTATTGACATTGCACTGCAGCAGAATGGTGGAGAAGGCAAGGTTCTCGGCGTCAGCACGATGCGTGATCAGAACGGCGGTACTGTGTTTGCGGTCAAGGTACTTAGCAACGGTCGTGTTCGTGTATTTCGGATAAAAAAGGCTCAGTGATATGCGTGCTCTGGTCGTCGAAGATGAACCTACCCTACGCAAGCAGCTAGTAACTGCTTTACGCGAACAGGGATTCGCCATTGATGAATCGGGTGACGGTGAGGAGGGCTTGTACCTTGCTCTTAACATGCCGATTGATATCGCTATCGTCGATCTGGGTTTGCCCGGCCGCGACGGCCTTTCCCTGATCCAGACGCTGAGAAAAAAAGACAAGCAATACCCGGTACTGATTCTTACCGCTAGAGAAAGCTGGCAGGACAAGGTAGATGGTCTTGAAGCCGGGGCCGATGATTACCTGACCAAACCATTCCATATCGAGGAGCTACTGGCGCGCATCCGTGCCCTGCTACGCAGAACCGGTGGCTGGACAGATTCGGTCATGCAATTCCAGCGCATGAGTATTGATACACGTGCGCAGAAAGTATCGGTGGACGACAAACCCGTAGATCTGACCGCCTACGAATACAGAGTACTGGTCTACCTTGCCACTCAGGACGGCAAGGTCATCAGCAAGTCCACCCTGCTCGATCATCTGTATGACGAAGATACCGACAGAGACCCTAACGTGCTGGAGGTATTCATAAGACGGCTACGCCAGAAACTGGATGCCGACAAGACACTACAACCCATAGAAACACTTCGCGGTCGTGGCTATCGTTTGTCGCTGCCTCGCTTGTAACAGACACTGATGAGGTCAATAACCTCTCGTCTTGTATTGGGCACGTCCATCGTACTGACGGTGTTCGTCGTGCTAGTCGCACTGTCAGTCTCGTATTCTGTACACCAACGAGCCGAGACAGCAAGATTCGACCGGCTTCAAGGCCTGATCTATGGCATTCTCGGCGCGACGGATATCAATGACAATGCCGAGCTTTCGGTCAACGCGCAGGCGTTGCCTGATCCGCGCCTGAATCAGAATGTCGGGGGTTTGTACGCCGAGCTTGTGGGAAGTGATGGCAAACGGTTGTGGCAAAGCAATTCAACCGCCAGCTGGTTGCCCGCTGCTACTGTCAGACCGATAGGAGACTGGTTGTTCGAATCCCTCGGGCAAAAACGGCGGCAACCCGTGCACCGTCTGCAACTGGCGACTGCCTGGGAATTCGAGAACGGTGAAGAATTTCCCTTTATCGTGCACGTGGTCGACGAAGGCGACAATCTGGCGAACCAGCTGAAACGATTTGACCAGACCTTATGGGCAACTCTATTACTCAGTGCGGCCTGTCTGTTAATTGTGCAATTACTGCTGCTGCGCTATTCACTCAAGCCGTTGCACGATATCGCCGAAGAAGTGGCTGATATTGAGCAAGGCAATCGCGACTCTCTGGGCGTGGATGTGCCTGCAGAGCTGCAATCCATGACTCAGGGATTGAATGCGCTTCTCGCAGCTGAGCGAGAAAGGCATTCACAATACAGACACCTGCTCGACGATCTTGCCCATAGCCTGAAGACACCCTTATCCGTTCTGCAGAATCTGAACAAACCCGACCAGCCAGAGCGCGACACTATCATCGAGCAGACCAATCTGATGCGTCAGTCGATTGAGCGCCATACTCAGCGTGCCACGTTTCGAAGTCCTCGCTACCTGGCGCCCATGATCAGCGTCAAACCGATCATCGAGCGTATCAGCTCAACCTTGATCAAACTGCACTATCCGGAAGAGATCAACTTTTCTGTCACGCTTGATTCCAATCTGACAGTACGTATGGATGAGGCGGATCTGTTCGAAGTCTTGGGCAATCTGCTTGAGAATGCGTGCAAATATGGTGGCCGTGATATCGCTATCATTGGAGGAGGCGACCCTCAATCTCTTGTGATCGAGGACGACGGACCCGGTTTCCCTGACATGGACCTGTCACAACTGACCCAGCGAGGATTACGGGCTGATACGCAAACCACCGGCACTGGCATGGGTCTGGCCGCAGCTCACCAACTGATGGCAAGCTACGGCGGCAAGCTTGAATTGCAACACCGGGCAGAAGGTGGTGCTCGCGTGCTGTTGAATTTCGCCTGAGTCAATGCGCTTCAGTGGACATCTCAGGCTCGGGTTAGATCATGAGCGATCAGGGCTTGGCGATGATGTAGCCTAACCAGCAAGCATAGTCCTCAGCATCATCAGTGGCGATGTAGTCATCCAGCGCCTCATCCGTTTTAGGATCAAACTTCTGCCGGTATACCATCGTCTCGCTGTAGCCTGCTTCCATGAGAATTTCACGCAGCTCGCGTGCTCCCCACACTCGCCACGTATAACTAAATGCTTTCTTCATTTTCGATTTGTCAGGAAAATGAAAATGGATATGGCACTTCAGCTCGTTGGTTATGGCATTGAATTCTGCCTGTTCCCAGATGTACTTGAAGCCATCAACCTTGCGCTTCTCTTTCTGAGTCTGATAACACTCGGAGCCTCCGAATACATCAAGAAACAGCAAACCATCATCCACCAGCGCTTCGCGTGTACGCTTGAAATACGCCAGCATCGTTGCCCGTTCCTGAAAAAACCAGTAACTGAAATTATACGCCTGAAGCACTTCTACCTTGTCGGTAGACACGTTCAGCACGTCGTCCTCAATGAGTTCAATACGCTGCTTTTGATCGGCCGTCAGCTTGGGGATATTGTTCTTGCGGCTCCAATCGAGCACCTCAGGATCAAAATCCACAGCGATGGCGGTATTAGTACGCCGGCGCTTGACCCAGCGGCAGGAAGATATGGCAGTACCTGCAAAATCTTCTCGCATGGTTTTAGGTTTGCGACCCCGTATTTCCTTGAATGTTGCATCAATGAAATCGAGTTCGAAGTCTGGGTTCTGAACCGATGCCTGGTACAGGAGATGCCGGTCAGCCTGCTCAGCCATGGTCCGATAGGGAGTTTTTTTTACTGCCGTTTCCATGATCTTTACCTGTGTCAATCGTGTTTGCTCGAACCCGAGCCTCTCACCGTTAGCCGATGATACGTTACTGCACGGCAGATAAGCTGCCATGGCTTGTACTATTAGACGACCGGACTGCTAGTGCTTGATACCCACACCACGGTTTAGCAACGTCATAGCAAGCACACTGAGCATTGCGATAGAAACCAGAATGACAATGAAACTGATATGGATGGGGATGTCACTGGTTCCGAGGATGCCGTATCGAAAACCATTGACCATGTACAACATCGGGTTGAACATGGAGACGGTTTGCCAGAATGGGGGCAACATGCTGATTGAGTAAAACACACCACCAAGATACGTTAATGGCGTCAGAATAAAATTAGGCACTATCGAGATGTCGTCGAACGATTTGGCAAACACTGCATTGATCAAGCCACCCAGTGAAAACATCATGGATGTCAGGATCGCCACAGTGATGGTGATGAACGGATGCACAGGACGGATATCGGAAAAGAATAACGACACGATTGCCACAAGCGAACCGACCAGCAACCCTCTTGCCATGCCGCCCGCCAGATAGCCCAGCACAATGGTGATATTGCTGACTGGAGAAACCAGAAGCTCCTCTATATAGTTTTGCATCTTGGATGCAAAGAACGAACTCACCACATTAGCGTATGAGTTAATGATGACAGCCATCATGATGATGCCCGGCACGATGAAGTCGATATATCGGAATCCGTCCATGTCACTGATGCGAGAACCGATCAGGCTGCCGAATATCAGCATGTACAAAATTGCGTTGATGGATGGCGGTACTATGGTCTGCACCCAGATACGCGTAAAACGCCTGATTTCCTTACGCACGATGGTTCTGAGGGCCGTGCGATTAATGGCCATCAGATCCAGTGGCTCCGAATTTCTCACGCCTCGGCCTCCGGTTTGCGTTTGACAAGCCGCATGAAAAATTCTTCCAGGCGATTCGTCTTGTTGCGAAGACTGGTCACTTCAATACCAGCCTCGGTCAGCCGTCCAAACAGTTCATTAACGGTATGACCCTGAGGCACATCGACCTCAAGATGGCTGTCGTCTGTGACCCGAAGCGCGAAAGGTCCTAGAGCAGAATCTCGAAAGGCATGACCCCGTGTATCCAGCACGAATGTTTCCAGCATGGAGCGGCTCAGCAATTGGGCCACCTCACCGCGTTCGACAATGTGCCCACCATCTATGATGGCAACGTTGCGGCAAAGCGCCTCCGCCTCTTCCAGATAGTGCGTAGTCAGGATTATGGTGGTGCCCAGTTGCTCGTTCAGTTCGGTCAGAAAAGACCACATGGACCGACGAATTTCCAGATCAACACCTGCTGTGGGTTCATCAAGAATCAGCAACCTGGGTTCGTGAATCAAGGCACGCGCGATCATCAGCCGCCGTTTCATGCCACCGGACAACTGGCGCGCTGGCGTTTTACGTTTATCCCAGAGATCCAGCTTCTTCAAATAATACTCAGCCCTTGTGAGCGCAACCGGGCGACTTAAACCATTATAACCAGCGACATTAAGTACCACGGGCAAAACAGGTTCGAACACGTTGAAATTGAATTCCTGGGGAACCAGCCCGATGCAAGCTTTAGCAGCCTCAGGTTGCAGGTCGACATCATGTCCGAACACCTTCACCGTTCCAGCGGACTTGTTTACCAGCGAGGTCACCACTCCAATGGCGGTAGATTTTCCGGCGCCGTTAGGTCCAAGCAAGGCAAAGAAATCGCCTTCTGGTACTGTCAGGTCAATACCTTTCAGGGCCTGTACGTTATCGCCATAGGTCTTGTGCAGACCAGCGATGGACAAAGCATTCATTAGGGGTGAAACCAGTCTGCTCGAGCGGCACTCAGTTTAGCAGCTAAGTACTGCGCTAGACACAACAGCTACCGAATGGCGAGACGGGTTGCAGCAGCGTAGCGTCGGTAATTTGATTGCACTTTCTGTACGTAAGCCTGCGTTTCCGCGAAAGGAGGTATACCTCCATAGCGACGCACATTGCCAGGTCCGGCGTTATAGGCGGCCAGCACAAGTTCTGTAGAGTCGAACTTGCCTTTCAGATAAGCCAGATAGCGCACACCGGCCCGCAGGTTGTCTTCGGGATCATTCGCATCTTTGACCTTCAGCCAGGTCGCGGTATCAGGCATCAGTTGCATCAATCCCTGAGCACCTACAGGTGACAACGCTTTTGTATTGAAGCAGGATTCTTCGGTGACAACCGCCTTGATAAGACTTGCGCTGACATTGTGCTCGATGGCCAAGCCCAGAATGAGTGAGTCGAACTTGTCTGCTCGTCTTGCAACGGCTTGCGGGGATAGTCCCATACAACGAACATGCGCAATCGGTTCAGCACTCTGTTGATCGTCAGAACGGTCGCGCCACGAGATCATCTGATTCCAGCGGTATGGAAAATTAGCGGTCGGATCAAAATAGAAGGCTTTGCTCCGATGCGTCTGTATGTCAGGAAAACCCACTCCATGAAAACTGGCTGGCTGCAACTGCTGTAGCTCTTGCCGTGCACGATCTGGCGAATACATTGAAGGGCGTACCCAATGCCTGCTACTGACCGCACCCAGCACGGATTCCAGTGAAGGGTCTGCCGCATAACTCGCCGGGCGTCTAGGCGCAGGCGGTTTCAACGACGCAATAACAGGAAGCGCCTTTGGCTGATCAATTAGCAGAGGCGTGGCCTCAGCAAAACCAGGCTCCGGTGCCTCTTTTACCTGAAGTCCTCCACGTTCTGGATAGGAGAAGCCTACGCTCAGAACGGCAGCCGTACCCAACAGCACCACCCGAACGAAGTTCAGCTGACCAGATTTTTGTCGTTTCTGAAAAAACAGAGGCATATGTCAGGACGGAATTAGATGAGTAAAAGCAACTGTTGAGCGAGGGACGCACCTATAGTTACCCATTTTATTCTTGTTTATCTATCGGCAGAACAAGGATTTTAATGTACAGCCAGATAACAGAAACGCGATCCTGTCACAGCTAACATCCCGGGTTACAGGGTTTTGACCTGTAGGCGTACTCACAATCGTTTTCAGTGCGCTAGAGTTCTACGGGGGCTCGGTCTTTCTGCCAAAGTACTTCCTCTCCGTCTTCATGGCGAGCCAGCACACGTGCCAGTACAAACAGCAAGTCAGACAGCCTGTTGAGATATTTCATGCTGAACGGTGGCACAGATTCCACTCGTTGCAGGCTCACGACCAGCCGCTCCGCGCGCCGGCAGACGGTTCTGGCCAGATGGCACTGAGCAGCAGCAGGACTGCCACCGGGCAGGATGAAATCCTTGAGTGCCGGTAGGTCTTCATTGAAGTGATCCAGCGTGCTCTCAAGCCAGTCGATATGAGTTTGCTGTATGGCCTGATGGCCGGGGATGCACAGTTCCCCACCCAGATCGAACAGATGATGCTGAACTTCATGCAATACCTGTCTGACCGTTGCAGGCACATCACCCGATAGGAGTAACCCGAGGATGCTATTCAGTTCATCGGTTGTACCGTAGGCAGCGACGCGTGTGCCGTCCTTGTCTGTACGGCTACCATCACCGAGCCCGGTGGTGCCATCGTCCCCGGTGCGTGTGTAGATTTTGGACAGTCTGTTACCCATAACATTATTCGCTGGTTGGACAAGCAAAACCCGGTAGAAAACCGTGGCTGGCAAGTCCACAGTATAATCGTTTAACCACCCTATCCTGAGACTATCCGCGTGATTGAAGAAACTATTTTCAGCAAGATCATCCGCAAGGAATTGCCCTCCGACATGCTCTATCAGGACGAACTGGTGACAGCCTTCCGCGATATCAGCCCCAGACTACCCACACATGTGCTGATCATTCCCAATCGCCACATACCCACAGTGGACGACCTCACCGAAGAAGACGAAGCCACCATGGGTCGCATGCTCAGCGTTGCCAGACGTATCGCCCGTGAAGAAGGTATTCATGAATCCGGTTACCGACTCATCATCAACTGTGGCAGTGATGGCCGTCAGGAAGTACCGCATATCCACATGCATCTACTGGGAGGTCATGACGTGGGCCCCATGATCACTCGTAAAGGATAAGTGCTGTGAAAGACGAGATCAGTCGTTCATCAACGAAAAGCACGTACATCACCACCAACGATTTGCAGCAGGCAGTTGATGCGGCACTGGTGCTTGAGCGCCCGTTACTGGTTAAAGGCGAACCGGGCACCGGCAAGACAGAACTGGCTATCGACATTGCCAGACGTCTGGGTGCTCCTCTGCACGCCTGGCACGTGAAATCAACCACGCGCGCGCAGCAGGGACTCTACGAATACGACGCCGTCTCACGCCTGCGTGACTCTCAGCTGGGCGATGCGAAAGTGGCCGACATCAGCAACTACATCGTCAAGGGCGTGCTCTGGGATGCTTTTATCAGTGAAGAGCGCTGCGTGGTGCTGATTGATGAAATAGACAAGGCTGATATTGAGTTCCCCAACGATTTACTGCTGGAACTTGATCGCATGGCCTTTGAAGTCTACGAGACCAGGCAAACTATCAGTGCCAAGGTCCGTCCTCTGGTTATCATCACCAGCAACAATGAAAAGGAATTACCCGATGCATTTCTGAGGCGTTGCTTTTTTCACTACATCAACTTTCCTGATCGGCAGACGATGCAGCAGATCGTGGAGTCGCACTACCCCGACATCAGGAAAGAGCTGTTAAGTGCCGCCATGGAAGTCTTTTTCGATTTGCGCGAAGTTCCTGGCCTCAAAAAGAAACCATCCACCTCGGAATTACTGGACTGGCTGAAACTGTTGATAGCGGATGAACTACCGGCGGATGCATTAGGCGCAGACGATATTCGCACCGTGTTGCCACGCATGCACGGTGCACTGTTGAAAAACGAACAGGACGTTCATCTGTTTGAACGGCTGATCTTTCTTCACAAGCAGCAAAACAAGAAGCGCTGATCATGCTGCTTGATTTTTTCGATCGTCTGCGCAAGGCTGGACTGCCCATCTCACTCAGTGAATGGCTAGTGCTTATGCACGGTCTGTCCAAGGGGCTTGGCACTCTGGATCTTGATCGATTCTATGCATTTGCCAGATTGTGCCTGGTCAAGGACGAAGCTCACTATGATCGTTTTGATCAGGTATTCAGCGACTACTGGGCCGGCCGAAGCCAGAACTTCGACAACCTCATGGATTCATTTGATCAGGCAATACCTGAAGACTGGCTGAAACAGCAACAACGTGAAGCGCTAAGCGAAGAACAACGGCAACAGGTCGAAGCGCTGGGTGGCTGGGACAAACTGATGGAGACGCTGGCTGAACGCCTGGCAGAACAGACTGAAGAACACCACGGTGGCAGCAAGTGGATTGGCACAGGTGGAACATCACCTTTTGGGCACGGAGGCTTCAACCCTGAAGGCATACGCATAGGTGGTGGCAGTAAACGACAAGGCAAAGCGGTAAAGGTCTGGGAACAGCGCCGCTACCAGGATCTGAATGGCGATCGGCAGATCGGCACACGGAACTTCAAGATGGCACTACGCAAGCTGCGCCGTCTGGCTCGTGATGGACGCGCTGAATCGCTTGATCTTGATACGACTATTCGCAAGACCGCAGATAACGCAGGCCTGCTTGATATCCACATGCGCGCAGAGCGCAACAATGCTATCAAGGTGCTATTGCTCATCGATATTGGTGGGTCGATGGACTATCACGCTGAATTATCCGAGACCCTGTTTTCAGCAGCACGCAGTGAGTTCAAACGACTCGATACGTACTGGTTTCATAACTTTGTCTATGAACGTATCTGGCAGGATAACGCTCGGCGTCACACCCTGCAGACATCCACGCTGGATCTGATCCGTTCGTATGGCAAGGATCATCGCCTCATCATAGTGGGCGATGCCACGATGAGCCCTTATGAAATAGCCGTACCCGGCGGTAGCGTAGAACACTGGAACGAAGAACCCGGTGCGCTATGGCTAAGACGACTCCAGGAAGCATTTCCGCATTGCGTATGGCTAAATCCTGAAACGCCCGAATGGTGGCACACCACCCCGTCAATACGGCTGACGCGCGAACTGATGGCCGACAGAATGTATCCGCTAACGATGGATGGATTACAGGACGCGATTAATGCGTTGAAGACGCCTATTGTACTTAATCAGTAGCATCAATCCCCGCACATCCACTCCCGGACCATTTCTTGCTGGCAATCCTCGTTGAGCGGTGCTGATAACGCTTCGGACAAAATATACAGACGGTTAAAACCGAATACATTGCACAGCCGAAGTCCATTGGCACCGTTCGCTCATTCTCAACTTACGGGCGATTGCTGTGAACAGCTCCAACTCTTTCCGCTTATGCACCAGAGTCTCACGCGCTCGACCCGCTAAAACGCTTCTGCTAGCCGGAATCGTTGCGTACACGCTCTCGGCTTGCGGACAAACTTCGGATCAACCGTCTACTGCAGGGGCATTACCACCTGTTATTGATGATCCGCTGACAGCGATAGACGAATCGTCATCACCGGCAATCGGGCTGCTTGCCGGCGATGCGCTCATTGCTCCGCCACAACCTGAACTACAGGTTAATGCATCCAGGGGTTATCTCTATCTGTCGTGGGAGCCACTGGCAAATCAGCAACGCTCCAGAGTGTTTCACTACGATACGTTCACCGGTAATGAAACGCTGATTGAACAATTCAATGACAACAGCACCAACTCATTGGCCATACCCAGTCATACCCACCTTCGCGCCTGGCATCGCGAACAATACCGAGTTGAACTGTGCGCTGACGATGATTGTGTCAGCTCGCAGCGTATGGGTATCACAGGGCTTGCAGCGAGTACTGTGCAGACTTTGACACCAGCGGTGTTCATTGATGCTGAAAGATTTGGCGACGACGTGGTCATGAATAAAGAGGCCTCCTTGCTGGTCGCGGCCCTGCCTGTTGCAGGTGCACTACAGCTCTATTTGAAGCCTGAGGATCAGTGGGTAGCGGCTCAGCTTGTAAAGCTGGACGGCATGGCCACAGATGAATCAAGACAATTGAAACTTGCGCTGTCTGCCACGGGCGATACGATTGCCATTGCTGTCAGCACAGGCGACCAGGTCTTAAATGTCACGACTGTCAATACGGATATACGTATCGTCGAACGGCTGGGCGAAGGCTGGATCGAAACAGCGCGCTGGCGTCAAGAATTGCCTGCAGTAAGCAATGACGCGCACTCCCTGACAATGGCAGCCGATGGCGACGAGCTACTGATCAGCGCCGGCGAGCAACTCTATGCTTATCAGCGCTCCAATTCCGGATGGTCAGAATCTCACCGGTTTGATAGTCGCGGTTACACCATCCCGTCGGCCATGGACATCGGAGCTGCCAGCCGTGAGTCTCGTATCATTGCACACGATATTGACGACAGTCGGAACAGAGTTTTCACACTAGATGCCGATGAAGCGAATCTGTGGGTTAGCGTCTGGCAAAGGAGTACTAACCCGGCAGATTCGATCAAATGGCAACGGTTGCACAGCAGAAACCTCATTGAACTGGATGCAGCCAGCCCCGCCATCTTAAAAAGCAACAACAACGGCAGTGTCATTGCCATTGCAAGCTGGGAGCCTGGTGCCGGCCTTTCAAATACTCCGGTTTTATGGCGCTACGCTGTTCCTGAGGATAGATCGGTGATACAGGAGTCTGTGACGGTGATGGATTCTCTGCGTCTTGCACCGGTCTCTCAATCGGACGCGAGACTGCGATTCGATGCTGATGACAGCCTGAACACTGTCGTTATCGGCTGGCAAGGGTCAGTTGATTCGACAACTGCCAGCGATGCTGCGTTATTCAGCTATCGCTTTAACGAGACAGACAGGCAATGGATCAGTCAGCTCGAGCTTCCGGAGGCCATGCCCACTCTGGCGAAGCAGGCGTTTGCAGGGCTGGTAAGACTGGCTGGAAATGGTGAAAACCTGATCATGGTGTCCGGAGCCGGACAGTCGTTGTCCAGCGATAACCGTGTAGGTGAGATACTGTCGCTACGCTGAAGTTAACGGATAGGCTGTCAGCATACGCCGCAAATCCAGTAACAGGGTCTGGTTAGGGCCTCGTGAATTGACCAGCTCTACCCCTTTGAACGCATGCTGGATCAATGCCGTTGAAGGCAGGGCTGCGTTGTCATTCACGCTCAACAGGCTACCTGCACAGGCCACGCTTGCACCCTCGTGCTCAATGTCGAGACACAGTTGCATGATCTTGCGCACCAGCAGATACGCTCGCGTGTCCTCCTTGCATCTGAGCAGGATCGCATAACGGTTATCAGACATCGTAGCCACGTGACCCGGACGTTTGTACAAAGCCTGCAGTGCAGAGCTGACTTTGCTTTCCAATGCTGCATTGTTCGTCACAGGCTTCAGATTACCCTGCCCATCCTGAGCAAAAATATCGAGTACAAACAGACTGACCCGTTCGTCCAGCGTCTTCACGCTGTCCAGATAGTTGTCCAGTTGCGTCAGTAACGGCTCACTGGTCTGTGCAAGATTCAGTTGTCCGATGATATTGGCAACTGGAACCTCACCAGGCTCTGTTGCGGCCATGCGGTTAGCGGCAAACCGAATCAGGCTTCGCCCGGAACTCTCAATGCGCAAGTGTTCATAGTCCACACCAACCGATCCGCCGTCAGGTAGCCGCCACCTGACAGAATGCAAGCCAGACCCTACCGGCTCTGGGCCTTCCACTTCCAGCAATGTTTCACTCAATTGTCCCACTATGGTGGTAGCAGACTCCAGACCAAGCTCTGCCACAGCCGCCGGGCTGACGTACACGATCTTGTGGTCAGGATTGATGACCACAAAGGCACCTGCAACAGAATCAATAACCTCTTCGAGCAGTATGCGGTCGTTTTGCAGCTCACGCTGCTGTCGCACAAATCGGCTAATCGCATCGATTCTGCTTAGCAGCAATTCGCTGGATTCGTTTTTGAACATGCACTCCACAGCACCCGCGCGCAGACTGCGTTTGATGATGTGATCGCTGTAGGTACCCGTGAGTACGGTACACACGATATCACCGGTATCCGGGCTGCTCATCAATTCACGACACAGCAGATCGCCCGTGGTTTCTGTCAGATAAAAGTCCAGTACAGCGATGTCGAATCTCTGGCTCCTCGCCAGATCCATTGCTTCGATCTGGGTGGATGCCAGACTGACCTGATAGCCCTGCATCTGAAACAGATCCTGCAGGGAATGACGGATAGTGGCTGAGTCGTCGACCACCAGAAGGTGGATATCGCTGTTGTCGAACTTCGCGGGGAAGGTACCTGCGTCGTCTGGAGCAACGTCTATCAGACGCTGCAACAGTGCCTCCAGCCCTTGATACTCTTTCCAGCTCAGAACGGCCGTGTTGTCTCTGCCAGCTACCCAGGCACGGGTTTCTGCCCGCATGTCGGTAGACATGACAACGACGGGCAGATCCTTGTACTCAGCTTGCTCCAGCTGCGTAGCCAGCGAAGCTGCCCCATCGTCGGGCGTGGACGGCCAGCCGAGTAGCATGCCGGTATATTCGGTGCCGAACTGCTGATATTGGTCGCTTAACGAATCCATTGCCGAGAGATAGCTCTCAGTGGTGTCCACTGCAAAGCCCAGCGACTGGGCATGTTTTTCAAGCACATAGCGCATGGTGGCGGAAGGTTCCACCAGCAGTAGTCGATTAGTCATGTTCAACAGCGCCCCAAGGCGTGTCTTAAACAGTTATACGGGACCAAAGAATCGCTTTCTCGATTGGGCTTACCACTTGCAGGTTGCAAGATCTGCACTAGGTTACCGATGTTCCGCTATCGATAAGTAAAAGTCGTTGTGATTAATCTCACAGTTTAGCCCTATCATGCGTCATGAAAATTCTGCACGCTGCAAAAAATTGCCTTGAGCAAGATCCACGAGCCTCGGATTTTGTGTCTGACCCCTATTCTCTCTATCGCCAATTACACGAAACAGGTGAGCCGGTATTCTGGGAAAACTACGGTTTCTGGTGCCTGTCCTCGTTTGACAGCGTCAACGGCCTGTTGCGTGACCGGCGATTTGCCCGACTGCCACCAGCCGGACATGAGCGTCCGGCAATGCCTGCACATCTGGAGGATTTTGCGGCGGCAGAGAAACATTCCCTGTTGTGCCTCGAACCACCAGAACACACCCACCTGCGCAAAACGGTTAACCGGGCCTTTGTGGGTCGCCAGGTGAATCAGATGGCAGATTCGATTCGTGCAATGGCTCACCGCCACATCGACTCCCTGCTCAAAGCGGACCACTGCGACCTGCTAAAGCACTACGCCACCCCTATCCCGGTAACCGTCATCACACAATTACTGGGGGTTCCTGAAAGTGCGGGGCCCCAACTGATCAAATGGTCACACGACATGGTCCGTGTCTACACTATGACTCAGTCAGTGGAAGAGGAGCACATGGCCAATCTGGCAGCGAAGCAATTTCAGCAGTACCTGCAGCAGGTGATTGATGAGAAACGCGGGCAACCAGGTGAGGATCTGCTTGCGCAGCTACTGCACACGGAACACGGTGAGCAACCGCTATCCGATCATGAAATTATCAGCGTCTCCATTCTGTTACTTAATGCCGGGCATGAGGCTACGGTGCATCAGCTTGGCAATGCGGTGAAAACCTTGCTCAATACTTATCCGGTTGATAACCGTGATGCGCTGTTGACGATACTGGCTGATGATGCTCAATGCGATGCGCTGGTGACCGAATGCCTGCGGTACGACGCGCCGTTGCACATGTTCACTCGCTACGCTCAGGAAGACGTCACGTTGGCTGACAGTACAACAATAAGCGCGGGTGAAGAGGTCGGGTTGCTGCTGGCGGCAGCCAATCGTTGCCCGGTAAGGTTTGCCGACGCAGACACGTTCAACCCGGCGCGTGCCGATGGCGGGCATGTCTCGCTAGGGGCAGGTTTACATTTTTGTGTAGGTGCACAGCTGGCAAAACTGGAGCTCAGAATTGCGCTGCAGGTGTTGTTTGAACGCCTGCCAGACTTGCAACTGGCTGAAGAGCCGCAGTATCAGGATGCCTATCACTTTCACGGGCTGACAAGTTTACGGGTGTGTTGGCACTAGTGGCTGTCCGTGAATAAGCTGATCGACCGAGGACGCGATCGCAGTTCTCGGACAGCCTCCTAACCCGGTAACAGTCCGTAGAAGGGCTGCACACTGACCGTGTCACCCGGCTGAACCCCATCGGCCTCACTACTGATCACGATCAGGCAGTTGGCAGTACTCATGGAACTCAAGCGCCCGGCTCCCTGCTTGCCAGTGGACGTGACGACCAGATGCCCCGCCTCATCCAGCCTCATGATGCCACGCTGAAACTCGACACGTCCCGGAGACTTTCGCAGACGACTAAGACAGCGCGCTGGCATTTGCAAGGGCTCAACGTCCATCCTGCCCGATAAATACCGGATATCGGGCTGCACAAATTGCAGAAACGTCACCATCACCGCAACGGTATTGCCGGGCAACCCGAAAAATGAAGCCTCACCAAGAGACCCGTACGCCAGCGGACGGCCCGGTCGCATCGCAAGCTTCCAGAAGCTGACATCGCCAACGTCGTGAAATGCCCGGGTGACGTAGTCCGCATCACCTGCGGAGACGCCACCAGAACTGATCACCACATCGGCAATACTGGCCGCGTGCTGCAGCACCGCTCGGGTGTCTTCTTCATTATCCCTGATGATGCCGAGATCCACCGCCTCTACCGGCATAGCGCTCAACAAGGCCGATAATGTATATCGATTACTATCGAACACCATGCCGGAGCGCAGCGGCCTATCAGGAATATTCGAGTCCAGTGCCTGTAATTCGTCACCCGTGGTGAAAAAGGCTATTCGCAAACGTCTGTAGACATCAACGGTATGAATGCCCAGCGAGGCAAGCACGCCAACATCGGCAGCTTGCAGACAGTGTCCTCGGGTCAGGATGATCTGACCCTGAGCAACATCCTCCCCTGCCTGTCGAACGTTCTTGCCCGCAACGACTGAATCATCGATTTCGATAGCATCAGATTGCGCACGCACGTGCTCCTGAATAACTACCGTGTCCGTACCGTCAGGGATGATCGCCCCGGTAAATATACGGACCGCTTCACCGGAGCTCACGGTGCCTGTGAAAGGTCTGCCAGCCCAGGCGGCGCCTGTAACCTGTAGCGTTGCTTCACCCGTCGCAGGAATACACCCTGCGTTTATGGCGTAACCGTCCATGGCTGAATTGGCTTCAGGTGGAACATTAACTGATGACTTGACGTCTTGTGACAAGACGCGGTGCAGAGCATCGCTCAGACTCACCTGCTCACTGTCTTTCACAGGGCGCAACGAAGAAAACAACCGTTTACGGGCTTCCTCTACCGGTAAAAGTTCGGGTTCGCTGTCGTCATCGCAGGACGGTTGCTTTTCGATCATGCGTTTATCGTCTGTTCAGCGAGCAATCGCTCTTCTTCCGTGTTGATGTTACGAAATGACTCGGAGAATGCTTCAGCTCGAACCTGTTGCACGGTGTGCGAAGAGAACCATCGATCAATCTTGCGCTCACCCGATTCAAGAAACCTGTCCAGTGAGCTCTGCACTCGTCTGTGCACCACACAGAACACTGGCTGCAATCGTTCACCGTCGTAAGGCACAGCCAAGTCTGCATTGCTATCGATACAGCCGCTAGTCAACGCATCAAACAGCGCTATCTGCAAGAACGGTGAGTCGCACGGACACATAAACACATAATCGGTTTCTAGCGCTGAAATAGCAGCGCTCAAGCCAGCCAGTGGTCCCAGATGTCCTGCGTGTCTATCGGCTACAACAGGCACACCGAATTTTTCATAGTCACCGGTGTTTCTGTTGGCGTTGATGATGATGGACGCTACACGAGGACGTAGCGTTTCAAGCGTGTGCTGCACCATGGGCTTCCCAGCCAGCATCACCAGCCCTTTATCGACGCCGCCCATGCGTCTGGCCAATCCACCCGCCAGAATCACGGCCCCGACAGTTGCATTAGCTGTGGAATCAGACATCTCTGGCGTCCGGCCTGATCTGGCCCAGATAGGCTGCAAGGAAATCTTCGAACTTCGTTACCGTACCGTCTTCCATTTCCAGCTGTTTTACGTTCGACTCCTCTACCATGTCGGCCAGCATTTCCTGCAGCCGGGAATCTTGCGGTGCTTTTTTCAGCCAACGTCCATGCTCGCGAGACAACTCGTTAGCATGGTCGAAAAACGAGCCTGTTTTCTTGATACCGGCAATCATCTGTGCAGCAGGCGTCAGATCTGGATCATCAAACTTGTCTAACTGTGCCTGCAAGGCAGGCACGTACAGCGGATCGGACTCTTTGCTGTCCAGCCAATGCGCAATGGGCACCAGCGCATCCAGAATTGATCGCCCCCATTGATCCAGCGCCACATCGCCCTGTGTACTTTCCAGAGTCAGACCAGGCTCACGACCCCGATGGGCAACTGTTTGAACGTTACGGGTACAGGCTTCCATCTCAGCACGTCCTAATGGCGCAGGCGTATCCAGCCACGCGAACATCATCAGCATTTCCAGCATGGCGATCTGCGGCAAGCTCACACCAACCGGGTCTTGCAAGTTGACATCCACTGACCGTAGCTCCAGATAACGGATACCGCGTTGTCGCAGTGCGTAGATGGGAAGTTCGCCGTGTTCAGCAATCTGCTTGGGGCGCACCGTACTGTAAAACTCATTCTCTATCTGCAATCTTGCTGTGCTGAGTTGTTGGAACTGACCATCCTCATCGCGCACACCCATGTCCTGATAAGGAGGATGCGGGGTACTGACATGACCGATAATGTCAGCAATATAGCGTTGCACATCCACATGACTCACGCTCAGATCTATTGGCTGATCTTCCCGGTAACGATAACCAATTTTGCCCATGCGCAGCGACGTGCCGTGCGGCGCATAACGGGTGGTCTGGTTCCACAACTCAAACTCTTCACCCTCGCCCTCTGCCAGAAAACTACTGCATATGGCAGGTGAAGCGCCGAACAGATAAGGCACTATCCAGCCCACTCGCATTAAATTCTGCAGCATCTGAAAATAGCCCTCGGTACGAAAAACGGCCTCAGCATCGGGTGCGGGTGCCGGTTGAGCAGAATTCATCAATGACCGGCGTAACGCCCAACTGCTTTCCGGCATAGAAAAATTGAAATGAACGCCGGCTATGGCTTGCATGCGGCGACCATATCGCAGGCCAAGCCCGCGTCGATAAGCCTGTTTCATCTGACCGCTGTTGGACGTACCGTACTCACCGATCCGGACACTTTTCCCACCCCGGAGGATGCAAGGCATGCTGGTATTCCAGATATGCTCGTTTTCAGGCAGTCTTTGCACAATGAACTGATGGATCGCCGTCAGATATTCAATGGCATCAGCAGCCGAGTTGCAAGGGGGTGTTACCATCTCTAACAACGCTTCAGAAAAATCTGTCGTTATGGACGGATGCGTCAATGCCGAGCCTAAAGACTCAGGGTGATTGCTTTGCGAAATACCGCCAGAAGAGGTCACTCTCAGCGATTCTTTCTCAAGACCTATCCTGCGACCAGCAAACACGTCGGGTGATTTCGACGCTGTCAGCCTTTCCGCTCTCTGCCTTACCTTGGAGTACACGATGAACATCCCCCACATGCGACGCGGGAGTGTAACCCAGGCTTCACCATTATGAGCAGATTGCACAGCGTACAAGCTGGCAACGGACCTGTGCTGGTGGTTTTACACGGGCTGTTCGGCAGCGTCGACAATTTCCGCACCGTCTCGCTGCACATGGAGCGCTCGCTGAGCGTAGTCAGAATCGATTTACCCGGACATGGCCAGTCCCCTTCTCTGCCAGAACTATCCATCGGTGCCATGGCCGATGCTGTACTGGATGAACTGGAGGCGTTGGGTATAAAAGACCACTACCTGCTCGGACATTCACTCGGCGGTAAAGTGGCACTTGCAATGGCCGGTAGTGAGCGCAGTAACGGCATGGATAAGCTGTGTATCATCGATATTGCGCCTCGTCACTATCGACCGTCTCATCAGCCCATATTCGATGCGCTGTCAGGCCTCGACCTGCAGGCGCTGAAAGATCGCCGTGATGCCGATAGGCAACTACAGTCATCCATACCCGACGCTGGCGTCAGAGCGTTTGTACTCAAGAGTCTCTACCAGCATGATTCAGGCAGATTTCGCTGGCGGTTCGATCTTGCCAGGCTGGCGACAGACTATCCACTACTCTGCGATGCACCGGTTACAACCCGGCGCATCGAATCGCCTGTGATGTTCGTCAAGGGGGGCGATAGCGACTACCTGTCCTCTGATGACGAACCCGCTATCAAGGCCATATGCGCCGACCCGTCGCTGAAGATCATTCTGGGTGCCGGTCACTGGCCACACGCCGAAAAGCCCGGGCAGTTCACTCGGATCTGCCAGGAATTTCTAATCGGTCAGAATTGATTCAAGGGCTTTGCGCTGTAAAATGACCGCAAGTCTTGTTAACGCCATTGGCAGGACTGTCTGCCGCCTACATTCATCCACATCCAGACCTCACCACACTCATGTCCGACTCACTGCGTGATCAGCTGCTCCAGGCGGGGTTCAAAAAATCCCGAGAAGAGCCTGTAAAAAAGAAGCAACGCCCTCCTGCACATACGTCAAAAAAGAAGACGGCACCGCAGGCGCTCAGCAAGGCACAGGAACGAAATGCAGCTGTTGAGCAACGCAAGATCATCAAGGCACAAATCAAAGCGATCATAGAAGCCGACGCAGTCAAGGAATTTGCAGGAGAAATCGTTTATCGCTATACGCTGCAGAATCGGATACGCGAGCTGCATGTTGCCGATCCGATCAGACAACAACTGGTAGCGGGCACTCTGGTGATCACACGGTTAAACGGCGATACCTATGTTGTTCCGGATAACACCGCCACTCAGATTCGCACCCTGAACCCTGGCTGGGCTATCGTCAAGCCGAATGAGGCAAGCACAGACACACCCGAAGGCTATGAAGATTTTTCCGTGCCAGATGATCTCGTCTGGTGAGTAAAACAACAAGCTTCTACTGGTTCGACTACGAAACTTTTGGCACCAGCCCACTATGGGACAGGCCTTGTCAATTCGCCGGTATAAGAACCGATATCGAGCTGAATGTAATTGGCGATCCGCTGGTGATTTACTGTCGCCAGAGTGATGACTATCTGCCGCAACCCGGTGCGTGCAAAGTGACGGGTATAACACCGCAACTGGCTAATCAGAAAGGACTTTGCGAAGCTGACTTCATTGCCAGGATTCGCCAGGAGCTTGCCTACAATGGCACCTGTGCTGTGGGATACAACAATATCCGTTTTGACGACGAATTCACACGACATACGTTGTTTCGCAACCTGCACGACGCCTACGAACACGAGTGGCGCGATGGCTGTTCCCGATGGGATTTGCTCGACGTAGTGCGCATGACCCGAGCCCTGCGTCCGGAAGGTCTGAACTGGCCGGTAACTGACGACGGTGTAGCTACCAACAAGCTGGAGCATCTGAGTGTTGCAAATGGCATAGAGCATAGCCAGGCGCACGATGCGATGTCAGATGTCTGGGCAACACTGGGTATGGCTCGATTGATCAAGCAGCAACAACCCAAGCTGTTTGACTACGCGTTTGACAATCGTGGCAAGCAGGCTGTGGCTGCCATGCTGAATACGAGAGAGCGAACACCCTGTTTTCAGGTATCGAGCATGATTCCCGGAACACGCCATCACATTAGTGCGGTACTGCCACTCAGACAGATTCCAGACAACCCGAACAGTATCATCGTACTGGATCTCGATCAGGATTCGAGCTATCTGGCAAATCTGGACAGCGATGAAATAGCACGCAGACTGTTCACACCCGCTCGCGACGTCACCGATTTGGGTTCGCAGCCAAGGCCCGGGCTACGAACGGTACAGATCAACAAATGTCCTGTGCTGGTCCCGGTGTCAGTCGTCCGTAAAGAGGATGCTGAGCGACTGAACATTGACAAGCAGGCCATCCTCGAAAGAGCTGACAGGAGCAGCCAATGGCTGAGCGACAGTGTCCTGGGACAGATCGAAAAAGCCATGAAAAGAGACTGGCCAGAAAACGACAAGGTGGATGTTGACGGGTCTCTGTATCGGGGCAAGTTCCTGTCTCAGCACGACAAGCAACGCCTTGCGTCGATACGGGAGGCTGAGCCTGAATCAATCCCTCAGCTTCAGGGGCACTTTGATGATCCTCGGCTGGATGAAATCGTATGGCGTTACCGGGCGAGAAACTTTCCCGATAGCCTGACCTCAGATGAGCAGGTTATATGGCAAGAGCATTGCGAACAGCGCCTCAACGATTCAACTGCGCCTTGGCTGAGTTTTGCAGAGTTCGCAACCAGTCTGTCCGAAATTGCAGATACCGATGATGCTGTGGATAGAACCTCTCTGTGGGCTTCTCTACGGTCTTATGGGGAAAGCCTGCGAGGTCATACCGCAGACTCCTGGGAGGCCATCCGAGAATAGACTGATCTGCTGCGGACTTCCGGTTTGTTGCGAACTTAGTTCGTCCGACGGCCACCACCGTCCATGAAGTCAGTACCGCTGATTAGCGGTCGCATCGTGTTCATTACAAAGAAGGCAAAGAACAAAAAGAAGAAGGTGAATTTGAGGTTCGCGTATTCAGGCTCGACTACCGCCACGAAGGCAACGCAAGTAATGGAAGCCAGCGCAAATCCGTACGCTGAATGCACGTACAGGTTCATGATCGAGTTCGTGATTTCCTCCCTGTACACGCCACTTAAGACCATTGAGAGCATCATGATCAACACCACCGGCACCATAGGTGCGAGCATGCTGGTTATCGGGTAACCCAGACTGATGAAGCCCGCAGCGAGAAATACGCAGCTGAAGATAAGTGACTCTGTCACTGCACGCATGAAAGTCGGGAAACGCACCTGGCGTGCTACTGTCTTTGCTACAGCCTGCCAGACGTTGCGGGTCTGGTCTGGCGTTGTGTCATTATAGTCCATCGTGATTTTCCGGTCTGGGGTAGCGCCCTGTAATCATCCTGCGGCGCCTGAAATCCTGAGCACGGATTCTATCATTTTGACTATGTAACATTGTTGCACAGTGTCACGAGAATAGGATATGTGACGGGTATCTGATAATCATTTCCACGGTAATAGCGCTAAAAACTTCTGATTGATGACGCACCAACGAATAAAGCTGTATCAGGGTTCAGTCAACCCCTGCAGCTATCTAGACAATAGAGAGGCAGTTAACATCTATGCCGACCCTCATCACCCCAACCCTCGTGCAGTTTATAACCAGCTGATTAAGCGCGGTTTTCGACGCTCGGGTGAATATGTTTACCGACCCGGTTGCTCTGACTGCAATGCGTGCGTTCCGGTTCGAATCCGTTGTGAAGAGTTCCAGCCACGCCGCACAGACAAACGCAATCTATCTCGTAACAAAGATTTACGAGTTGATTTCCGAAACGCCTGTTTCAACGACGAATATTTTCAGCTGTACAAGCAGTATCTGGGCGTACGACATCCAGATGGCGGAATGGACAATCCAGATCCTGAGGACTTTGAACGTTTCCTGCTCAACCCATGGGGGGAAACCCTGTTTGTAGAAGTCAGCCTGGAAAGCCGCGTAATTGCAGTGGCCGTGACCGATGCAACCTCGGATGGCTTATCAGCTGTTTATACGTTTTTTGACCCTGAGCAACATTCTCGAGCGTTGGGCAAATTCTGCATACTTCAGCAAATCGAATTATGCCGGGCAATGAATATCCCCTACCTCTATCTCGGATACTGGGTCGATGGTTGTCAAAAAATGCAATATAAAACAGACTTCGGCCCACAGGAGCACTTTGATGGGCACGAGTGGGTTGGACGCCACGAGGAATAGACAGCTAATGCTGGCGTGCTTGCGCAATGCCCGCAAGATACAGGTCGTACATGTCAGCAGGACCCCACTCCTCGCGTAACTGCAGAAAATAAGACTCGGCAGTATCCCACTTACCCTCTTTGCTAGCCTGCATGGCCAGTTCATGTAGCTCCAGCCAGTGTTGCATGACATCACTGAGCTGATCTGCAGGACCCATAGGCTCAAACATGGTGACAGGCTGGATGCGCCCCTTCACCATCACCGTATCGAGTTCGCGAAAACGCATATCCGGTAATGCCTCAGTGGTGTTATCGCTGACGATGATAGACACCTGATACTTGCGGGTCTGCTCCTCGAGGCGTTGGGCTATATTGACGGTATCCCCTACCACTGTGTAGTCCATCCGGTATTCGGACCCGAGTGGCCCGACCATGGCTGGGCCAGTACTGATCCCGATAGCCATGGATACCTCCGGTAGACGCTTATCGCGATATTTCTTGTTCAAAACCTCTATTTCGGCCTGGATATCCAGCGCTGCGCTCAACGCATCGAATGCATGAGATTCACTGCGCGCAGGTGCGCCCCAGACTGCCATGACTGTGTCACCCATATACTTGTCAATACTGCCTCGGTGACGGACAACGATGCGGCTCACATGCGTAAAGAACAGATTCAGCCATTGAGCCAACTCTGCGGGTTCCAGTTTTTCACTGATCGCCGAAAATCCGACAACGTCGCAGAACAGCACACTGATCTCGCGTTCCTCACCACGCAATTTCATGACGTCGGGATCACGACGGTACTCCGCAGCCAGTTCAGCCGGCACATACTGGCTCAACAATCGATCGAAGCGTTTTCTGTCTCTGACCTCGCCGATGTAGTTGAGCAGCACATAAGAGCCATACAACACCAATACGATGAGTAGCTGGAACTCGAGTGGAATCTGTGCCGCTGCGGTAGTGAAATTCAGATGCAGTGCAACCAGAACAGCTACCGTGATCAAGGCGATAATCGACCCACCGATGAGTCTGAACATCGGCATGAGAATGGTCATGCACAGTGTGGCAAGCTGACTGAACCAGAACACACGACCAAAGGGCTCGGCTTCGAACAGGTTAAATGATTGGCCACCGCGCATTCTAAGCGCAAACAACTGACCGGAATCTGTCTTGCCGGCTGTCCAATCAAAGTCGAAATACAGGCGAAACACCCCCAAACCCGTAAAAATCATTATAAGCAGTATCAGCCACAGGATTAGGGTGAAGGTGAAGCCGTAGCGATTGGCATTGTAGTACGGGACGTTCAATTCAAGTCTTGCCAGCAGCGTTGACGCTCTCTACACCGAGCTGGTTCAGCGCCAGCTGATGCAGTTCAGCGGTGCTGGCAGCCAGAATTGACGTGGTGTACTCATCAACCGGCGCTCCAGCCAGATCAGTCATCACACCACCAGCCTCGTGTACAGCCACGTGCAAGGCAGCGATGTCCAGAATATTGACATCAGATTCGACAACCAGATCTGTCTGGCCACAGCACAGTTGATGATAATGACAAAAATCGCCATAGCCACGCACTCGCCGCACCTGAGTAACCAGACCGGCGTAACGCTCCCAGTCAGCCCTGTGCCCCGCCAGAGTGCCCAGATTGCCTGACGACAGAAATGCATCTTTTAACTCAGTGACATCGCTGCAACGCACTTCAGAGCCATTGAGCCAAACGCCATGTCCAGTCACGGCTACCAGGCGTTCACCATAGGCGGGGGCATTGGAAACACCGACGCACAGAGCACCGTCAACTTCCAGCGCAATCTGCGTGGAATAGAACGGCATGCCACGTATGAAGCTTTTAGTGCCATCAATAGGGTCGACCAGCCAACGGTAGCTAACAGTGGGTTCTGGCGCTGGGGTATCGATGCCGCGCGACGCGGCCTGCGGTTGGATCCCCGCTGCCGTACCGGTCTCCTCGCCGTAGAATGCAGCGCACGGTAACGCTTTCAACAGCACATTCTTTATGCTGTTTTCTGCGGCTACATCCACCTCTGTAACCGGTGAATCATCCTGTTTCAGAGAGACGCTCCAGTCGCCACGCTTCAGGAACTCGGCGATGACGTGTTCCGCCGCTGTTGCTGCGTCTTCTGCGGCAATGCGGGCCATGGCCAGATCTGGATTCACGAGCTCTCCATTGAGCAGTTTTCGACGTTGCACAGTATACGTCCCCCAACGTTTCGACGCCTGCCCGGATTTAACAACTAGCTGCTTGTCAAGACTGAACATTCAACGCAGAAGTCAGTAGACTTAGCGCCCGCATCCGCTTGGGCCAGAAAACCGATATGGGTCTCAACCCCCAACAATCAGCCGCAGTCAAACACTTCGAAACTCCTTTACTGGTGCTAGCAGGAGCCGGAAGCGGCAAGACGGGGGTAATTACACAAAAAATCGCCTGGTTGATCGAAAAACAGTCGTATTTGCCAACGTCCATCATAGCGGTGACTTTTACCAATAAAGCGTCCAACGAAATGCGCTCGCGGTTGAAAAAACAGCTATCTGCGAAGAATATGCGCGGCTTGACGATAGCAACTTTCCATCGGCTAGGTATGGATATCCTCCACAAGGACGGCGCCGCCATTGGTCTTCGCAAGGGCTTCACCATCCTCGATCAGGGTGACTCACTGAGTTCGTTGAGAGAGTTGATTCGGGAAGGCAACAGCAGTATCGAAGAGCGCGTGCTTCAAAACATGATTTCACACTGGAAAAACGAATTCGTTCAACCAGTGGCAGCTTTGGAGGCCGCTGTTGACGACGTCGAGCGTGTTGCAGCTCTACTGTATGGGCGTTATGACGAACTACTGCGCGCCTGCAATTCGGTGGACTTTGATGACCTGATCAGCCAGCCCGTCAAGTTGCTTCGAGAGCATCACGACATTCGTGACAAGTGGCGCGGCAAGATTCGTCACATGCTAGTCGATGAGTATCAGGACACCAACGCTGCACAGTATGAACTTGTACGCTTGCTGGTCGACAAGTTCGGCGCACTGACCGCTGTGGGCGATGATGATCAATCGATATATTCATGGCGCGGCGCACGCCCCGAAAATCTGATGGCTCTGAAAGACGACTATCCCAACTTGAGAATCATCAAGCTGGAACAGAACTACCGATCAAGCCAGCGCATTCTTCGCTGCGCCAATGCTGTCATCAGTCACAACCCACACGTCTACGAGAAGCGACTCTGGAGTGATCTGGGCATCGGGGACCCACTTCGGGTTTCTGTGTGCAAACACACACTGGATGAAGCGGAATGGGTAGCTGCAGAAATGCTGACTCGCCACTTCCAGAAAAATACGCCATGGGGAGACTTTGCCGTTCTCTATCGCAGTAATTTTCAATCACGAGCCTTCGAACAGGCGTTACGGGAAAAACAGATCCCCTACTCAATCAGCGGTGGCAGCTCGTTTTTCGACAAGGTTGAAATCAAGGATATGCTGGCGTATCTGAAGTTGCTGGTGAACCCCGATGATGACACCGCGTTTCTTCGTTGTATCAATACCCCCAGAAGGGAAATTGGCCCCACGACCTTGGCCAAACTGGGCAGGCATGCCAGTAACCGTAACATCAGCCTGTTCGCGGCGTGTCACGACATCGGCCTGGAGACCCAGTTAACCGGCCGGGCTTTGCATCGACTGCAACGCTTTGCAAACTGGCTGACGCTTGCAGCTGACAATGCTGTTCGAGGCGACACTCTGGCCGTAGTGCGTGGAGTCTTTGAAGACATGGATTACACCGGCTGGATCGAAAAACAACACGATTCCCCACCCAAGGCGAAACGAGCATTGGAGAACGTCGAGGAGTTGCTTGCATGGATCAAGCGTTTACTAACCGACGACGACCAGAAAGACCAGCCACTGACGGAAGTGGTTCGTTCATTGTGTCTGCGCGACATGCTGTCTCGTCAGGATGATGAAGCTGAAAACAATGAAGTGCAGCTAATGACGCTGCATGCAGCTAAAGGACTTGAATTTCCTCATGTGTTTATCGTGGGCATGGAGGAGGATTTGCTGCCACATCGCAACAGTGTGGAGGCCGACACCATTGAAGAGGAGCGTCGTCTTGCGTACGTCGGTATGACCCGTGCAAGACATACCCTGACGTTTACGCGCTCACGTGCACGACAGCAATTCGGTGAGACCAGTGCCTGCGACGCTAGCCGTTTTCTGGATGATCTGCCGCCTGAGGACGTTATCTTCATGGGAGAACTGGATTCGTCCACGGAAGAACAAAAACGGGAGACCGGCAAAGAGGCATTGCGTGGACTAATGGATCTACTGGCCGACGATTGAGGTAAAAGGGCAGCGAACTCGGCTATTGTGGTGCGCAACTTGAAAACCTGCTCACATGGCATATGTTCTCTGGTCTGTCTGCCTAGCGGGTTCAGCAGGTTTGCTGGCCTGTCAGACAACCGGTCCGGCGCTGTGCGGTGCTCCGTACGTATATTTCAACACATCGAATCAAGTAATTTATGGCTGACGATAAAAAGGACGACGCACTGGTGATGGAATCGGAGCCAACCGGTGATCAGAAACAGAATTCGTCCAGCACCGGGCTGATACTGCCGGATCAGAATCTACCCGGCAAGTTGTTGCTGTTACCGATCTTTGAGCGACCTTTCTTCCCGGCACAAGTTCAGCCACTCGTGATTGACGAAGACCCGTGGGAGGAAACATTCTCTCGCCTGGCAAAGATGGATCATCACTTGTTGGGCCTGTGTTACGCCGGCGATCAGGATGACCAGGCAGCCGCCTCACCCGGTGACTTTGCTGATACTGGCTGTGTGGTTCGGTTGCACAATGTAGTGCGAGGTAATGGCAAGATCCAGTTCATTGCCCAAGGCCTGCAACGTTTCCGGATCGATAGCTGGCTGAGCAAGGAAGCGCCATTTGCAGCAGAGGTGTCCTACCCCAAGGAGCGTTCGCGTAATACGCCAGAAATAAAGGCCTACGCCATGGCACTGATTCAGGCGATCAAAGAACTTATCCCGCTGAATCCTCTTTACAACGAAGAACTGAAGAATTTCCTCAACCACTTCAATCTCAACGACCCGTCGCCACTGGCAGACTTTGCCGCGGCCATCACTACTGCACCGGGGCCGGACTTGCAACAGATTCTGGACACCGTCGCATTGCAGAAGCGCATGGAGCGCGTACTGGTACTGCTGCACAAAGAACTTGAAGTTGCTCGACTGCAGGCTGAAATACGCTCAGAGGTGGAACAGAAGATGACCAAGCATCAGCGCGAGTTTTTCCTGCGTGAGGAGCTCAAGGTCATTCAGCGTGAGCTGGGCCTTGCCAAAGACGACCGTACATCTGATGTCGATGAGTTTCGTGCTCGCATGGACAAACGCGAACCACCTGAGCACGTGAAAAAGCGGTTTGAAGAGGAGATCAACAAGATGTCCATCCTGGAAACAGGCTCGCCCGAGTACGGTGTTACTCGTAATTATGTGGACTGGCTTAGTGCTGTGCCATGGGGCAATTACTCCAAGGACAAACTCTCTCTTCGCAATGCAAAGAAGGTATTGAACCGCGACCATGCGGGTCTGGACGACATCAAGGAACGCATATTGGAATTTCTGGCAATGGGATCGTTCAGAGGTGAGATCAGTGGCTCCATACTATTGTTCGTGGGTCCTCCAGGCGTCGGTAAAACCTCGATTGGAAAATCAATTGCAGAGTGTCTGGGCAGAAAATTCTATCGCTTCAGTCTGGGCGGTATGCGCGATGAGGCCGAGATAAAAGGGCACCGCAGAACCTACATCGGTGCTATGCCAGGCAAACTGATTCAGGCGTTGAAAGATGTCGACGTGTCCAACCCTGTCATCATGCTCGATGAGATTGACAAGATGGGTAACTCTTATCAGGGTGATCCGGCCTCCGCCATGCTGGAAGTTCTGGACCCTGAGCAGAACAGCGAGTTCCTGGATCACTATCTTGACCTGCGTGTTGATCTGTCGAAGGTATTATTCGTTTGCACCGCCAACCAGCTCGATACTATCCCCAGACCTCTGCTGGATCGCATGGATGTCATCAGACTCGGCGGCTATATTGCCAGTGAGAAACTGGATATTGCTCGCCAGCATTTGTGGCCCCGATTGCTGGAACGTAACAAGGTAAAATTATCCCAGGTCAAGATTTCAGACTCCGCTATCAAGGCACTTATAGAAGGATACGCACGAGAAGCTGGCGTCCGAGGACTCGAAAAGCTGCTGCATCGAGTACTACGCAAGTCCATCGTCAAGCTGCTGGGCAAAGCTACCTCTGTCAGCGTGAGTAATCGCAATCTGGTCGAATTTGTCGGTGAGCCCCCTTTCCGCGTTGAGAAACAGTTGGGCGGTGTCGGCGTTATCACCGGCCTGGCGTGGACGGCTATGGGCGGTGCAACCTTGCCCATTGAAGCCACCACGGTACACAGCGGCGATCGAGCGCTTAAATTGACCGGACAACTCGGCAAGGTCATGACCGAATCTGCCCAGATTGCACACAGCTTTGTAACGACAAACAGTGACAAGTATGGAATCCATGACAACTGGTTCATGAAGAACAGCCTCCACTTGCATGTACCCGAGGGTGCAACGCCAAAAGACGGACCGAGCGCTGGTATCAGCATGACCAGTGCCCTGATTTCGCTGGCACTTAACAAGTCTGTGAAAAAAACGTTTGCCATGACCGGAGAAATCACCCTGACTGGAGAAGTACTGCCGGTGGGCGGAGTCCGTGAGAAACTGATTGCCGCTAGAAGAATCGGTGTCAAAGAGATCATCTTGCCCGAAGGCAACGTACGTGACGTGTCAGAGCTTCCAAAGCACATCGTAGAGGGGCTAAAAATTCATCATGCCGGTCACTACGACGATGTTTTCAATCTGCTGTTCGTTTCTGGAAAACGCTGAAGGCTTATCAGGAAATGGTGCTCCGTCAAGCTTGTATCAGCCGCTTGACGGGGTACCAAACGCGAAAACACCGGATGACTACCTGCCAGCGGGCAGACGATAGGTCCACGCCAGTCTTGCGACAATATCCGGAGTTGTATCAATGGCGGCATCCTCGCTAATCGTCAGTTCAATACTCTGGTCGGCAGGGCCCAGAAATCTGACGCCTCCACTCATGCTCACTGCCGGGTCTCCCAGCTCACGCAAGTTGCTATTGTAGAAAGGCGTATGCAAGTCCAGTTGCGCCAACAGACGCCAGCGATTGCTCAGCACAAACTGCACGCCTAATGTTCCGTAACTGACTATCGTATTTTGTCGGGCAAATCGAGGCGAGTCGCCAACATAGAGCAATCCGATTGCAGCCCCGCTCTTCCAGCGATTACCGAACGTTAAAACGGGCGACTGGTAATCTACAAACAGATCAAACTCGCCACTGCCGCGCAACTCTGAAACTGATCCCGTGGGCAACTTGACGCCGAATCGGACTATAGGTTCAGCCGCTGTTGCGTCAGAGGTTGCCCGACAACCCAAAGAACGTTGTATGGCCAATTGCACGTCACCAATACCACTCTGGGGCCGGTCAACGTCAGGAGCAACGCCGTCAGCACTCTCGTACGAATAGTTCAGGGAAAAGAACGGTGACGTATCTCTTTGAGCATCTGGCAGACCAAACACCTTGTGCCAGTCGTCTATGGTGTCATCGAACGAACCTTCACTGTGCTGAATGAAAGGGAAAGTTACTTCAAGCTGGACGCAAGCACCTAGTCTTTGGCGATGACGTACTACAAGCTCGCTGGTTTCACCGTCAATCAGCAGCCTTTCGTCATCTGCCACCCCACCCATGAACTGGTTTGAATGCTCAAGTGACACCTGCCATTCCCGGGTTTGCACGGGCCGTGAAGCTACTGCCGGTAAACCGAACACTGCATTATAGATATGCTGGCTTCTGTGTTGGATAAGTGCCGCGTCATCGCTTTGCTCTGCGATCAGGTCATGACTGATAAGCGATAAAAAAACCAACGTTACAGCAACAGATTTACGGCGGTACATTTAACTCACAACGTTGTTATCTAGATTTCTCGACCTAACTCGCGACGTACCCTCTCGACGCTTTTGATGGCACCGGGTGAGCTCGGGCTGATCGCCAGCACCTTCTCGAAGGCGTCCAGCGCAGCTTCGGGATTATTATCTCGCAAAAAAATCATGCCCAACCCGGATATGGCACCAAAATGCCTTGGCTCGAGTAACACAGTTTCTCTGATGTCGGCCACCGATGCATCATTATTTCCCATCAGGTAATGGATAGTGGCTCGTCTGTTCCATGCTTCGGAATAGTCCGGCGAGCTATCCACCAGCTGATTAGTCAGCATCAGTGCAATGTCCAGCTCGCCCGCCGACATCGCCTGCCCCACCTGAAACATCAACAAAGCTGAATTCTCGTCGGGCGCTTCAAGCCAGTGTTGCCAGATCTGTTTCTCAATCAAGGCCACTTCAGAAGGCTCTGATGCGGTTTGCAGTTCATCAAACAGCTCTGGTAACTCTGGTGCGTTTTGATCCGCTACGAGCACGGTTGGCAACAATGACAGGCAAAGACATAAGCAGAGTCGTTCAATATTCATGCAGTTCATTTGGTCACCCGCCAAGCCGTCTATTTTTCTTCTGTACTAGTTTGCCATGGGTTCGGATTCGTTCACCATCGAGGCAAGAGCCCCAGCTTCTCGGTAGCCTGGTATTTTTTCACCACTATCGGTGTAAATCAGGGGCGTTCCGCGCAGTCCCAGTCTCTCTGCAAGTGCGACATGTTGTTCTATCGGGTTGTCACAGGTCAGAGGCTCGATCTGTCCACCGGCCTTGGCGTTAGTCATGGCTGCCTGTGGGTCGTCGGCACACCAGACACTTTCCAGGTCTTTGTGTCCCTGAGAGCCTAGTCCAGCACGCGGGAACAACAAATAACGAACACTGATGCCTTCCTCCAGCAGCGTGTCCATTTCTGCGTGCAGCCGTCGGCAGTAACCACAACTGATGTCCGTGAACACAGTGATGGATCGAGGTGACTCAGTTTCAGGTGTATAGACGAGCATGTTCTCTTCACCAATATCAGCGATCTGGGACATGTGTATGCCGCCCAGACGACTGTCCGTCAGATTGATGCGATCACTCAGACGAATAATGCTTCCGTCAATCAGATAATCAGCACTCTCGTTCACGTAGTAGATCTGACCGTCTGATACCAGCTCATATAAGCCGTCAACAGGCGTTTCACCCAGACTCGTGATCCCTATACCGGGCAACCGCTCTGATATCTTGGCCTCAATGTCTTCCAGTGTGGACTCGGCCATCACGGCGGTGGTGAAAAGAGAGGCAAACGGTGCCAGTAGCAGAAAGGTTATAACCCTTGCGTATGTGGTCATGTTTAAAATGTATCCGCGGGAAGCAAGCAATATTGAGTGAGGATCATGCCGTAAAGTTCCAAATTTAACATCGATTTTGCACTGCAACACACTAACCACGAGGATGGTGGATGCGATGCAGGGTTTTCAGACGTTCTCTGGCCACATGTGTGTATATCTGTGTGGTTGACAAACTACTGTGACCTAGCAGGAGTTGCACCACTCTCAGATCAGCATCATGATTGACAAGGTGCGTGGCAAACGCGTGCCGCAAGACGTGAGGTGATAATGGAGTTCTTATACCGGCTCTAACACCATGATCCCGTATTCGATACCAAAACGCCTGTCGTGTCATCGCTGAACCCCGGGCGGACAGAAAACAAGCCTCTTGTTTGCCACGCAACAAGGCAGGACGAGACTCGCGAACATACTTGTTCAGCCAGTCAACAGCCACGTCGCCCATCGGCAACAATCTTTCCTTGTTGCCCTTCCCCCAAACGCGAAGCACACCGTGCGAGGGGCGAATCTGATCCATGTTCAGGGTGATCAGTTCGGAAATTCTGAGCCCGCAACCGTAGAGAATCTCCAGCATGGCCCTGTCACGTAAGCCAAGATCTTCACTCACATTCGGAGTATCAAGTAGTAAGCGAACTTCCGATTCAGTGAGTACTTTTGGCAATGGTCGGCCTATTGCGGGTGATCTCACCAGCGCAGTGGGGTCTTCAGTCAGCAGATTTTCCTGCAGACACCAACGATAAAACCGACGCAGAGCTGATAACAGACGTGCCGCGCTACGTGCACTAGTGCCCTCTTGTACTCGCTGGGCAAGACAGTGCAACACGTTGGTACGCGACACTTTAAGCAAGGTGACACGACCATGCGAAGGCAAGGTTGATACAAAAAATCGAATATCGCTGTTGTATGCGTTAATAGTATGTTGGCTAAGACCGCGCTCGATCAACTGGCTATCAGCGAATCTCAACAGTAGCGACTTGTCCGCAGTGGATAGTTCGCAGACTCTTTTCGCGTTTGTGTCGAGCGTATTGACGATGTTGGCGTTAGCATAGGGTTTGCCCATGCATCAAGGATACACATGAACCCGTCGACGCGCGTCTATAACGATACTGATCCGTCCGCCATATCCATAGAGACGGCCCGCGGACGAATCAAACAAAGCCTGCCATCTCACACGCGCACTGAAACACTGCGGTGCGCAGAAGCACTGGGAAGAATAGTTGCATCGGACATCCTGTCACCTATCTCAGTACCTCCTTTCAGGGCGTCCGCGATGGACGGCTATGCTGTTCGTTCTGCAGACTGCACACAAACTCTGACTATTGCTGGCCAGTCACTAGCCGGGCACCCCGGTCCAGACGCAGTTCAGCCGGGCACTTGTCAGCGAATAACAACCGGAGCTCGCATACCGGATGATGCGGACGCAGTGGTCCAGCAGGAAAACGCGATACGGCAGAATGACGCCTTGCAGATTACTCATCTACCCGATGCGGGATTGAACGTGCGTCTACCAGGTTCCGACAGTTCACAGGGTTCGATGTTGATCAAAGCCGGAAACCAGATGGGGGCTGCGCAAATCGCGTTGTTGTCCGCTCACGGCATAGACGAATTGCAAGTGCTTACGCCGTTGGTCATTGCTCTGTTCTCCACAGGTGATGAACTACAAAGTGCAGGACAGGTGCTGGAGCCCGGGCAAATCTATGATGCTAACCGTCCTTTGTTACAGTCGTTGTTATCTTCGCCGGCGATATCTGTCGTTGACCTGGGTATTTGCAAGGACACAGAGAGAGACGTGCAGAAGATGTTTCTGGCAGCCGCGGATGCTCATCTGGTTGTATCAAGCGGTGGAGTGTCGGTAGGCGATGCAGATTTTGTTCGCCCCGTTCTGGAAAAACACGGGCAGCTCGATATCTGGAAGATAGCCATGAAACCCGGCAGACCGCTTACGTTCGGCTTCAGCCAGGAGCAGCAGGTCTTCTTCGGATTACCAGGCAATCCAGTATCGGCTGCGATAACCGCTCTACAGTTCATCAAGCCTGCAATTCGGCACATGCTGGGTATGGCCGTTCACCAGCTCCCTCCCCTTGAACTGCCGCTGGACGGTACGTTACGGAAGAATCCGGGAAGAGTGGAATATCAACGGGCGATCATGAGCACAAATGATGATGGCGTCTGGCAGGTGAACACCACCGGATTGCAGGACTCACACGTACTGAGTTCATTACACAAAGCTAACTGCCTGATCGAACTTGATGTTGATTCTTGCGGCGCATCGCCTGGTGAAAAAGTAACGGTTATACCGTTTTCACATTTTTCAGGTAATGTGCTCTAACTGGTTTTGCCTTAGCGACAACTGGTTTTCACAAGGGGTGGCAAGCCACCCCTTGTGAACCGTGGATCCTGGAAAGCCCGATCGCCCGCATGATTGATGCACGGTGATCCGGTTCATCAGACCCGACTAATCACCAGCAGGGTTGATTAGCTTGCTTTCTTCTTGCCACGAGCCTTCTTCTTGCTGGCACGCTTCTTACCAGAGGCCTTCTTCTTGCCAGAGGCTTTTTTCTTGCCAGCAGCCTTTTTCTTGCCGCGAGCTTTCTTCTTGCCAGCAGCCTTTTTCTTGCCGCGGGCTTTCTTCTTGCCAGCAGCCTTTTTCTTGCCGCGAGCTTTCTTCTTGCCAGCCGCCTTCTTCTTGCCGCGAGCTTTCTTCTTGCCAGCAGCCTTTTTCTTGCCGCGAGCCTTCTTCTTGCCAGCCGCCTTCTTCTTACCGGCCGATTTCTTCTTGCTAGCGCGCTTCTTGCCAGACGCTTTCTTCTTGCCTACTGCCTTCTTCTTGGTACTGCGCTTCTTCTTGCTGGCTGCTTTTTTCTTGCTAGCTGCCTTTTTCTTAGAAGCACGCTTTTTACCGCTAGCCTTCTTCTTGCCGGCTTTGGCAGGTTTAGCTGCAGCCGGTTTACTGATACGAGCCATGGTTAACTCCTGACTATGAACTGAAAAAAAAACAGGAGCCATGACACCAGACTCCCAAACAATCGAACTGATTGTTACTGCGTATGCGACAGCTAGACCTCAACATTCATTGTGACAACTGAACATCGAAACGTTACTGCCGGACCTTCCACCTGCAATCAAAACAAGTCTGAAAGCAGACATACTTACACTGAAACTGACAACAACCTATCGTTGACTTAGCGCATTGTCCACATAGTGCATAAGTATTTCAACTGCAACTTACAAATGAATGTAAAAAAGTTCTTGCAAAACTATAGCTAAAGCTATCTATTTTGTTCGAAAATTCTGATATCACACGTATCGCACGTGTCATGCCTGAAACTGTTTTCACTTCGTATACAGTGTAATAACATCATCCGATATAGAGACATGCAAAACATTTCATCAACCCTCTCGCTCATATTTCGACGAAGTGGCGCGTTTCTTTACGATTGTCTTTTACTGATTGCGCTGTTCTTCATCATCACTGCAACAGCTATCTGGTTCAATGATGGAGAAGCGATACAGAATCCGTTGTTCAAAGTGCTTCTGTTTGCTGTCTCATTCCTGTTCTTTGACTGGTTCTGGAGGCACGGGGGTCAGACCTTGGGTATGCGTGCCTGGCGCATAAAACTTGAGGGAATCGACTCAGCAAATGTGACCCTTGGTCAAAGCGGCGCGCGCTTCATGACAGGTGCACTGCTATTCGGTCTTACGTTTGTGTACATGCTGTTTAATCAGGATCAACTCGCGTTACATGATAAGCTTAGCAAAACAAAAATAGTTAAGCATAACAATTAGTTACAGCAAAAATCACTCAATGCGCCTGAGTTATACATGAGTCAAACAAAGGCTTGAAATCTGCTCAGGTTGTGCGTTTGATGCCTATAATTGCAACGATCAGGAAGCACAATAACGGCAACAGCGCACTCAATGCCGGAGACAAACCGTTAGCAAGAGCAAGTTGAGTCAGTAGTCTGTTCAAGAGGACATAAACTATCCCCAACATGATGCCAATAAAGATTTTCTGCCCTGCACCGCCTGAGCGTTGAGAAGCGAATACAAACGGTAGTGAAAGCATCAACATCACAAGCGTGGAAAGCGGACTGGCGATCTTTACCCAGAACGCAAGTTCTATACGTCGACTATCCAGTTGGTTGTCCTTTAGATACCGAACCTGATCGTAAAGGTTGCTCGCAGACAAACTTTCAGGCGATACCGAAATACTTTTCAATACATCGGCACTGACCAGCTCAGGGATGGTCTTTTGTTCGCCTTCAACAGGCGAAGTGACGGTATTCCGACGGACAAATGATTTCCATGTCATGCTTTCAACGCGCTCAGTGGTCACATTTGAATCAGTCAACAGTGTGATCACTATCTCTTCAAGCAACCAGTCATCATCCTGAAGCCGGGCGCGAGCTGCACTCATCGTCATCTGCAGTGCGTTGTCTTTGAATCGGTGCACACTGACATCCAACAACGTGAAATCAGGCAAGACAGTGCCTATGTTGACGAAACGATCAGCTGATTTAAGCCATAGACCGCGTGTACCCTTAACTGATAATCGCTTCTCAAGAGCCGTCAACCTTAGCTCCTCCGCTATCTGTTCAGCCTTCGGCATGATGGTTTCACCAACCAGCGCTATCAACAACATCAAGCCCACACCTGTTATCACCACTGCGCGAATGATGCGGCCACCGGAGATGCCAGCAGCACGCATGACGGTCAGTTCACTGTTGGAAGCCAATGCGCCGAGGCCAAGCAAACTACCCAGCAACACCGCTGGCGCAAAGAGCAGGTATGCCTTGCCGGGGATAGTGAGAAATACATACTGGGCGGCAGCTGCCACTGTATAGCTGCCCTTGCCTACATCATCAAGCTCGCTGATGAACGCAAAGATGCTCGCTAGAGCAACCAGCGTCATGAGCACTAGCAGACTCGTCAGCAGTATTGAGCGTCCGATATAACGATCAAGAGTACCCAGCATCATGCAGACTCAACAGTAGTGGATGATTTATACGACCTTGAGCCTCCGCCCAGCAACCACTTCCATCCAACGCGTCTGGCCAGTAGAAAGATGATTAATAGAACAACCGCAAAGTGAATCGGCCACAGTCCTACCCAGGCCGGAACCGTACCTGCTGCAATCCATTTGCGCATCAACACCAATAGATTGGCGTAAGGGATATAGATGAGTATGGCGATCGCGATTTTGCCAAATCTGCCTTCTCGAGGTGACGTGTAGCTCAGAGGCACAGCCAACAGTGCCAGCAGCAAGGCGGCTAGCGGGATGGATATGCGCCATTGCAGTTCAGCCTGATCTTTAGGATCGCCAGTCCCCCAAAGATCAGACAATGGCTTGCCCTTGATAATAAGCCTGGGCTCTCCGGTTGCCTCTCTGGGTCTCAAGACCCCTTGGCGCTTGAAGTCAGTCACGGTGAATTCGCCGTTACCGGCCTCTCCGACACTGGTTTGTCCATCCGTGAAGATCAGATACTCATCACCACTATCGGGATCAACCTGGTAAGAGGCTATGCGAGCAGTGTCTAACGCCGGTGGGTTGTCACCCTTTTGGCGATACATGAACACATCATTGAATTGCGTGCGCTCAGGATTACTTTGTCGAGCAAAAAAGACGGTGTTGCCGTCACTGGATTCGATAAACTTGCCCGGTGTCACGAGACTGAGCGCTGACTGATCACGAATTTCCTGCTTTAGCGTCTGCTCGTAGCGTGCTGCCCACGGTGAGGCAAATATTGTCAAAGCTGTGATCATCAGCACTCCCATGATTCCGATCACCGCCGTCGGTCGCAGAAGATCACCCCAACCGACACCGCACGCCTGCATCACCGACATTTCGTTATCGCGATAAAATCGACCGTGAGCCAACAGAATTCCCAGATACAGGCCTAACGGAATCAGCGTCACCAGCAAACTGATGGATTTCACACCAACCAGTATGAGCAACATGTCTGCCTGTATGGCGCCATCAGTGACGCTCGACAGACTACGGCCGAGTACATTGCCGATCATGATGACTAGCAGCACAATCAGTACTGCCATCCATGTGAGCAGCATCTCCTTCATCAAGTATCGGTCAAGTATGCGCACGATGAGTTTCAGGTTGCGTTGGCGGCAGCAATCGTTTGCTGATGATAAACAGTACACTATCGGTCGGCCCAATCCATTGAACCCCACCTAGGTGTTATAGCGCATGGATATCAAAGTCACTACCAGATTACCGTCGGCAACTGAAAATACCTGTCAGGTTGTCTTCCTTTTCTCAGATGGAAGACTAAGCGGTGCAGCTCGCAAGATCGACGCTGAATCACACGGACTCATCAAGTCTTTACTGCAATCGGGCGATTACACAGCGGCCGTCGGGCAGGTATACCTTTTTCATCATATTGCTGCGAGTCCTGCCGGCCGGGTTTTACTCGTCGGGCTGGGCAACCGGAAGCACGTTGATGCCCGCACATGGCGAAACGCATCACTTGCCGCAGCGAAAACACTGAGTACGGTCAATGCTGTTGTCGCCATTACCGATTGCCTGACCTCTGTAAAAATCGACATACTATCTCCTGCAGAGATGGCTGAACAATGGGTCTGTGACCTGGTTAGTGCCACCCATGTATTCGATCTGCACCCGGGTATCAAGGATCGTTCTCATCCGGTACTGTCCAGATGCCTGATAAGTATTGAGAAGAAGAGCCATGAGGCTGTCAACCAAGCAGCTCGTCGCGGCCTGGCGACAGGTAACGGCATTGCGCTGGCCAGAGATCTGGGCAACCTGGCACCCAACTACTGTACGCCGGATTATCTGAGTAAAAGAGCCATAGCCATGGCGGAGTCTTGTGAGCAGCTCACCACCACCATTGTTGAAGAAGCCGAGATGGAAGAACTGGGCATGGGTGCGATGCTCGCCGTATCTCAAGGCAGCCGTCAACCAGCACAACTCATTGTCATGAACTACCAGGGAAAAAGCAGAGCAGGCAGCCCGATAGCTCTGGTTGGCAAAGGTGTCACCTTTGATACCGGCGGCATTTCCATCAAACCGTCCGAGAGCATGGACGAAATGAAATACGACATGTGTGGAGCTGCAGGTGTATTCGGTGCCATGCAGGCTATTACCGAGCTGAAACTGGAACTGAATGTTATCGGCATTGTGGCCGCTGCGGAAAACATGCCGGATGGCAATGCGGTTCGTCCGGGCGATGTCATCACATCCATGTCAGGACAAAGCATTGAGATTCTCAATACAGACGCTGAGGGCCGACTGGTACTATGCGACGCCCTGACCTATGTAGAACAGTTCAAGCCGTCTACGGTCATCGACCTGGCTACCCTGACAGGTGCCTGTGTCATCGCCCTGGGTGATGTTGCGAGTGCGGTCATGGGGAATCATCAGGACACCATTGATGCGCTAGTCAAAGCCGGTGAAAAGAGTGGTGATCGTTGTTGGCCATTACCCATCTGGGACGACTATCAGAAGCAGCTGGATTCAAACTTTGCCGATATGGCTAACATTGGTGGCCGGCCGGCCGGTGCTATCACCGCCGGCTGTTTCCTATCGCGTTTTGCAGAGAACTATGACTGGGCACATCTGGACATAGCCGGAACGGCCTGGACCAAAGGCGCAACCAAGGGCGCCACGGGAAGACCTGTATCTCTGCTGATGCAGTATCTGTTTAATCGCCTCTAAGCTGGCTAGTACTGCAATCGAACCTATCCTGAATGGCACTGCAATCACCCTAATGCTGAATGGCACAGCCATCGCCTATACTGAATGGCACTACTATCGCGCTTATGCTGTATGGCAATGCCATCGCCTTCAATTTGAACGGTACCGCATCAATTGCCAGTGCAGGCAAATTCGTCATTCCAGTGAAGGCTAAGAATCCATGTTAATGCCGGGATAAACCCCTGCTTCCGCGGGGATGACATCCCATAGTCAGTGCCATTACCTTCAAGCTGATACCTTTATGCTTGGCACGTTACCTACAACATGGCGCTGTTACCCGTTACACAAAATGACAAGAATAGACTTCTATCTACTCTCCAGCACAGATCTCACCACGCGATTGCAACTGGTCTGCAAACTGGCTGAAAAAGCGATCGGACGTGCCCAGACCGTGTTCATTCACAGCAACAGTGAAAGCGATCTGGCGATGCTGGATAGAGCGCTATGGGACTTCAGAGCGATGAGCTTTGTCGCCCACAAGCTATTGCCTGCGGGGTATGTAGCGAGCAGCCTGGACAACGAACCGGTGCAATTGTCCGTTGGAGAGCCAGGCAACGATCGCACAGTACTCATTAATCTGGCTGATGAAGTGCCGTCTTTCTTCAGTCGATTTGAACGCACTCTCGAGGTTATTGACGAGGAACCCGACGTGAAAACAGCCGGACGGCTACGTTATCGCTTCTATCAGCAACGAGGATACCCGCTCAAACATCACAAAATGTAGATCTATACTCATTGCAGTGTACGGAGAATGAGTATGGCGCTGACAGACGAAGAAGTACCCGTGCTCCATGATGTGGTTCGCAACGGCGATGAGACGATTATCCGGTCTAGCCGACTACAACGGGTCGATATAGACGAGCTCGATACCACCTCAACGGGCCCGTTGCATTTCGAGCTGCCGTTACATCTTCAGTTCGATATTCTCAGCCACGATTCCGAGAACGATGCGCATCCGGACTTTGAAGATGCTTTGCAACCTGAAGAGCCATTGCCCGAGGCTGCACTGGAAGCTCTGATAGACGAAATTGTGGACAACCACATTATCTCGTTGCGAAAAGAGCTCCGCAGCCTACTGAAGCGAGCCCGAGACCTGCCCTGACATGGCGTGCTGCAGTACACTACGCGCATGGAAAAAACATACGATCCTTCTAGCATAGAAGAGCGCTGGTACAGCAGCTGGGAACAAAACGGTTACTTCAAGCCACAAGGCGATGGTGATCCGTATTGCATCATGATTCCGCCGCCGAATGTAACCGGCACGCTACACATGGGGCACGCCTTTCAGGACACCATCATGGATGTGCTGATTCGCTATCACCGCATGCTCGGCGACCGCACCCTGTGGCAGCCCGGTTGCGATCACGCCGGCATCTCCACGCAAATGGTGGTGGAACGACAACTCAATCAGGAAGGCCTGACCCGCCATGATCTCGGCCGTGATGCGTTTCTTGAGCGTGTCTGGAAATGGAAAGAAGAATCCGGCGGAACGATTACTCGTCAACTGAGACGGCTCGGCGCCTCCCCTGACTGGTCCAGAGAACGATTCACGATGGACGAAGGCATGTCCAAGGCTGTCACTGACGTCTTTGTCAGCCTACATGAGGAGGGTCTTATCTACCGGGGCAACCGTCTGGTCAACTGGGATCCGACTCTGCGCACGGCTCTGTCAGACATCGAAGTGCTCAGTGAAGAGGAGAATGGTCATCTGTGGCATTTTCGCTATCCATTGACCGATGGTTCGGGTTCACTGGTGATTGCCACCACCCGACCGGAAACACTGCTCGGTGATACTGCCGTTGCCGTTCACCCGGAAGACGAACGCTTTCTGTCACTGGTGGGAAAAACCATCACGTTGCCACTGGTTGGACGCGAAATACCCATCGTAGCCGATGACTACGTAGATCCGGAATTCGGATCCGGTTGCGTGAAAATCACGCCAGCACACGATTTCAACGATTTTGCTTTGGGCCAACGTCACGATCTGGACGTCATTAATATCCTGACCGACGATGCTGCACTCAACGATTCTGTTCCCCAAAAATATCGTGGACTGGATCGATACGATGCTCGCAAACTGGTGGTATCCGATATGGATGAAGCCGGTCTGCTGGTTGAAGTCAAGAATCACAAGTTAATGGTCCCACGTGGCGAAAAATCAAACGCCGTCGTCGAACCGTATCTTACCGATCAGTGGTATGTGGATCTGACCCGCAAGGTGCAGCCCGACGGACGCCCGGGTGGTCACACGGCTATCACACAACCATCACTGGATGCTGTCTCCAGCGGTAATGTCAATTTTGTTCCAGAGACCTGGGCAAGAAACTACAACCAGTGGCTGGATAATATTCAGGACTGGTGTATCAGCCGTCAAATCTGGTGGGGACACAGAATTCCGGCATGGTATGACGATGCCGGTAACATCTATGTTGGCACTGATGAAGCATCGGCTCGCGCCAAGCACTCACTGAGTGACGATATCGTACTCCGGCAAGACGACGATGTGCTGGACACCTGGTTCTCTTCAGCACTATGGCCATTCAGCACATTAGGCTGGCCCGAAAAGACCGACAGTCTGGACACCTTCTACCCGGGCTCTGTGCTGGTTACCGGTTTCGATATTATCTTCTTCTGGGTAGCACGCATGGTCATGTTCGGCACCCGCTTCATGGAGGGTCAGGTACCGTTTAAAGATGTCTACATACATGGTCTGGTACGTGATTCTGAAGGCAAGAAGATGTCTAAAAGCAAGGGTAACGTTCTCGACCCGCTGGACATCATCGATGGTATCGAACTGGAAGCGCTGGTACAGAAACGCACCAGCAACATGATGCAGCCTCACATGGCCCCTGTCATTGAAAAACAGACACGCAAGGAATTTGCTGACGGTATTCCTGCACTAGGCACTGACGCACTTCGATTCACCTTTGCGTCACTGGCATCCAACGGACGTGATATTCGCTTCGACCTGAAACGCGTGGAGGGTTATCGCAACTTCTGCAACAAGCTATTCAACGCCACACGCTACGTGTTGATGAATACCGAAGGCCTGGACCCCACGGATATCCCCGAGCAACGCAATCCTATTGACCGGTGGATTATCTCGCAACTACAACAGACAGAAGCCACTGTTGCCAGACATATTGGCGAATATCGCTTCGACCTGGCGTCCAATGCGCTCTACGAATTCATCTGGAACGAGTACTGCGACTGGTATCTGGAGATGGCCAAGCCGATCCTCAACGGTGAGGCCAGTGATGCTGAGAAACAGGCTACGCGGATTACTCTTGTCAGTGTGCTTGAAGCAACCCTGCGCCTGGCTCATCCGTTCATGCCTTTCATCACCGAAGAGCTCTGGCAGCAAGTTGCGCCGTTGGCCAACAAGGTCGGTCCGACAATCTCCTTGCAACCCTACCCTATCAGTGAGCCATCCAGAATAGATGAGCAAGCTCTGGTTGAGATAGAGTGGGTCAAGCAGGTCGTTATGGGTGTTCGTCGTATTCGCTCCGAGATGAACATCAACCCGGGCAAGAAATTACCATTGATGCTTGCTCAGGCTAATGCCTCTGATGTTGATCGACTAGACCGACATAGAGAGCTGCTCTCATTCGTGGCACGTCTGGACACCATTGAGGTGTTATCCTCAGAAGACGATGCCGCGGATTCAGCCATTGCGATGGTCGATCATCTCAAGCTCATGATTCCCATGGCCGGCCTTATCGACAAGGATGCGGAACTCGCCAGACTCACTAAGGAGACTGATCGACTAACTAAAGAAGTTGGCCGTTTGAGTGGCAAACTGGGTAATCCGGGCTTTGTCGATAAAGCCCCCGCCAAAGTCGTTGAAGCAGAGCAACAAAAGCTGGATGATGCCAAGGCCACCCTTGCAGAGCTGGAAGCACAGAAAATCAAGATAGCCGCGATTTAACCGAATAGCACCCCTTTAAGGTCAATTCGTCGTTCCCGCGCAGGCGACGGTCTTGAAGCAGTGCTATCACCCTTTAGCCCGACTGATTTAGGAGCGCTTGAATGACGTCTGTAAAACTGAAATGCCAGTGTGGTGAGGTCAAAGGTATCGCCACCAACATCACACCTTCCAGTGGCACTCGTGTCATCTGCTGTTGCTCGGATTGCCAGGCGTTCGCTGTGCACCTCGAACGAGATGGGGACACGCTTG